>Ga0307929_1003033_pt1 | contig 10125 bp, 5 predicted proteins | sample AceLakmetage1330_FD_203160 | JGI IMG/M metagenome (GOLD analysis project Ga0307929, IMG submission 203160) | Saline water microbial communities from Ace Lake, Antarctica - #1330 | ecosystem: Environmental > Aquatic > Non-marine Saline and Alkaline > Saline | place: Antarctica: Ace Lake...
TCGGCCTCAGGATCCATCAAGATCAACGGTGCGCCCCCGGCCAGTTCTATCCAAGAGCGCGGCGAGGTGTGGTTCATCAACGAAATCACTGGCAATCGCTTCCCCTTCTACCAGCTCGGCACAAGCGGGCTGGTCAATTTCTCGCGTGAGGTATTGCAGGGCGAATACCGGATGGCCTTTGCCGGTCCAGGCATCAGCGGCAACAGCTACCTCTGGAAATCCGATCAACATGTAGAGCTTTTGGAAGACGACCCGACACTGATACTGGATGTCCAGCAGCGGCAATTCCAAGGCGAAATCACCGTCAACGGCAGCACTATGCCCGACCACCTCTTTTTGGATCGCGGTATTGTCTACATGCGAGAAGCAAGCAGCAGCGAAAAATTCGTGCTGGCAGAATTGGGATTCGAAGGCGCCGTCACATACGATCTGGATGTCGGCCCCGGCTTCTACGACATCTACTATGAAGGCAGCTTTATAGACGACGAATGGTTCGTGACCTACTCCTACCCGTCCACCGAGCATCACATCACCTGGATAGAAGACTTCGAGGTCTCAGGCGACATGCAGCAGGATCTCGACATGGAAATCGTGACCATGCACGGCGACATAAGCGTCAACGGCGCGCCCTTAGACGACTTTACCGCCGGGCAGTATCTGACTGTCAAATGGTCCGACTACTACAACAATCTGGCCGCAGTGCATTTTGCAAACTTGGACGGCCAGAGTCAGCCGCATTATGAGACAAGGCTTTTAGCAGGCAATTACGAGGCCATGCGTTATTCGGGCAGTTCGCTTTACGGCAACTACCTCGAGTTCTTCGTTGAAAAAGACATAGAGCTATCTAGCACCAACGCCCGTCACGACGTGAACCTGGAAATGCGAACGGTCAGGATCTCCTTAAGCGTCAACGACGGCGAGAGCACATTGCAGCAGTTGGTGGACGACGGCGTTTTCGAGTCGGTCCAGCTTTACGTGATAGATCAGGACATTTACAACCGCACCCCCGGCGATAACGAGTATGAAAACAACTACTTCGAGTTCGTGCGGCCCACAGGCGAATACACCTTCATACTGCGTTTCTTAAACGGCTTAAGCTATCAGGAATACCCCATCTTCGAGGATTACGTTTTAAGCAACAACGTTCAATTGTCCAAAGACCTCGATCTGGTCACCTTCGACATAGAAGTCACCAAAAACGGCGGCATCATGCCCGACAGCCCCAACAGCCAGTCGCGCGGCAATATACAAATGCGCTCCATAAACGACCACAACCAGATCATCTCCTTCAACCTCGGCACAGATGGCGAATCCACAGGAAGCATGAGCGTAATGGCCGGTGAATACAGCGTCATCTTCTCCATAGGCTACGGGCAGGCCTTCGATTTCATCATGTGGAAATACATAGGACAGGCAGTCGTCAGCCAATAAAGGGGGGCGACACACACGCGAGTAAAACCGCAGGCCGGGCAAATTTTTTGCCCGGCCTTTTTTTGTGTGCGCGAGACTTTTTTACGACAAAACCCATGCCACCCGCCGAAAAATACCCTTTGAAACAGAATCGTAGGTCGGGGTAATTTCTACCCCGACAATGCTTTTGTGTCGGGCAAGAAATTTGCCCGACCTACATTTACTTCCCAGCCTGCCCCAAATGTTTTTTGTTTTTAGAAAACAAGATAAACCTCCACTCATCCCGAGTACCGAAGCGGGTATCTATCAAACTTTGTTCCATATATTTATGAACGTTTGGGGCTTTACCAGATGTTTCAGCAGGAATCCCAGCCTTTTATATCGTTATCAATTTAACCTGCTGGCCGGTGGAGGCTTTCAAGAGTTTCTCAGCAGAGCCGCGATTGACAGCGACTTCCAGTCTGTCGCCAGAACCGATATAGGCTAAGATCTCGCCTTCGGGTACGTTGCCGAAGGTATTGTGGATGGGGATCAATTGCCCGCCCAAGTAGGCGAACACCTCGCGCTCGGAGTTCTCGAACATATAGCCGTCCAAGTCCTCCTGCGGAATAGAAGTTATCAGATTGCCGAAATCGTCTATGGCCACAACTTCGCCGTGTATCTCGCCATCTATGCGTTTTACTCTATCAGCCGCCAAGGTCAAGACGTGGTCGAGCAATGGGCCGAATTCGTCGCAGGGATAACCCAGCGAAATATAAGCCGCCACCGGCGCGAAGATGTCGCGTCCGTGGAAGGTCCGACTTTGCTTGTCTAAAAAATAACGCTCGTTGGTCAAGCGACGGGCCGAACGCACTTTATGATCTTTTTCCAGAAAACCGAACAGGCCGTTGTCGGGACCGACGAAGAATGCCGTTTCGGTTTGCAGAGAAATAGCGCGCCTTCTGGTGCCGACACCTGGGTCGATTACGGCTACGTGTATGGTTCCGGTGGGAAAGTAGCTGTGGCATTGTTCGAGTACCAGCGAGGCCGCCGCGATATCGTGCGGGGGCAGGTGATGGTCGATATCGACTATCTGAAGTTGGGGATTGATGCTGAGCATGACGCCCTTCATCTGGGCCACGTAACCCATTTTGTCCCCGAAATCCGTTGAAAGCGTTACTACCCTGCTTTTCTGTTGTTTCATAACGCCCCCTTCTATATCATCTCAGCGCTTGCCCCAGACCGTGCGGTCGCGTTCCTCTTCCGTGGAAAATGGCTTTTCCTACAATTCGTTCTCCAAGTCCGCTTCGACTTCAAGCCCGTCAAGCTCAAGCTCTTCGGCTTCTACGGCCTCTTCCATATCGAGTTCGTCTTCTATATCCACATCGCCGTCTTCAATCTCCAACTCATCATCCAAATCCACATCGCCGTCTTCAAGTTCCGACTCAGCTTCATACTCTATCGTTTCACCTTCCGCTGTCTCTATTTCGGATTCTTCCGCTTCCGCATCAAGTTCCAACTCCGTGTCCAGGTCTCCGTCCGGTTCTTCGGGGCCGAAGTCGGCGCTCATGCCGCCTTCGCCTAAGTTCCCGCCATCGCCGGGATAGCCTCCCGAAGAAGACTTGACAGTGGTTTCATTATAGGAAGGTACGCAATGCCCGAATGAATATATTCCGAAAGAAACTCCGCCTGCACCGCCGCCGCCGCATCCACCTTCGCCACCCGTACCGCCTTGACCGCCTTCTCCGCCGCATCCGCCGGATTTTTGATCGCTGTCGTATTCGGGGGCCGGACCACCATCGCCGCCCGCTGCTCCCTGACCGCCCTGACCGCCCGCTCCGCCTGTACCACCGCGATTGGACGTGATGTTGCATTTATCGAAGCTGGGTGAAGAGTCTATGATTACGATGCCAAAGCTGCCGCCGCCACCCTGCGCGTTGCTGCCGCCGGTTCCGCCCTCGCCGCCACCACCGCCGCCGGAGCCTGCGGATCCGTAACGCTTGCAGTCGTGGGTGGTTCCACAGCGTCCGCCGCCGCCGCCGCCGCCACCGCTACCGCCAAGACCGCACTCGCCTTGACCGCTATCCTCGGACCAGATCGGATGCCAGTAATATCCGTCCCATTCGCCTTCGGCCAGACCGCCTGCGCCGTGCTGACCTATTTGTCCTTTGATACCGAGCCCTCCGGTTCTGCCGTTGGAGAAGACGCATTCCGAACAGCCGTTGCAATCGCACTTGAGGTCATCGCCACCGAGATTGTCAACGCCTATTCCACCTTCTCCACCTACGGTGCCGCCGCCACCTTCGTGACCGTCATCGCCGGGAAGATCCAAGTCGCTGTCGTCGCCTAAACCCGGCTGTCCACCTTCGCCGCCCAGACCTCCGCAGGGACTGGAGCCGCCGCGTCCGCCTTTGGGCCTGTCGCAGTTGCTGGTGGTGCAGAAGAAATTCGAATCGTTTTCGCAGCCTGCCTGCCCCTGCTGACCGTCCATGCCCTTATCGCCCTGTATGCCATCTACGCCATCTGTACCGTCACCGCCCATACCGGTCGTGATGTTTACATAGCGTATTACAAAATCTCTACTGCACTCAAAAATTCTCATGCCGTAGTTGCTACCGCCCGGTGTCGGGTTGTCGGCAACCATAATATCCAGGAATTCCATACGAGTCTGGCTGGTAATGTTTTCTGCATAAACTCCGACCACATCCCGCATTTCGTTACTGGCGTCTTTGGCAACTTCGGCTTCTATGGTGACTTCGACCGTGTTCTCGAAAGCCTGAATCCAATGCCCGACACCGCCCCAACCGCCGAGTAAGTCTACATCTTCTTTGAGATGCAACGGACCGGAATAGGCGCCTTTGGCTACCAGCACATGCTGGCCGGCTTCGGCTGCATCTATAGCTTGTTGAATGTCGCCATAGGGATTGCCTATGTTGCCATCACCGTCATAGCCTTCCTGGACGAATATCATGTTGTCGATAAAGCCATCGAAGCCGTCGCAGTTGCTGTCGTATTGATCGCCGAAGTCGTCGTAACCCAAGTCAAGGCATTCGCAGCCGTTGTCATCAAGACGGTCGGCGTTGATGTACTCTCCCTCGCAGGATATTACTCGGCAATTGCCCTCTATGCATTCTTCCTGCGCGTTTTTAAGTTCACAGACAGCCTCACAGCCGCCGCAATTCTGCATGTCGTTGAATATTTCCTGCTCGCAACCATCGTCCAACTTGACGTTGCAGTCGGCGTAACCGGGCCAGCATTCATCAATCACGCAATGCCCGCTGTCGCAGTGGGCCTGAAAAACATTGGGCAGAGTGCGGCAGTCGAAACCACAGGGCCACTCGGAATCGTACTCGATTATGCTTTCGTCATCGGGATCGGATTCTTTATCGCCATCGGGGATATTTCGCGGAATGCAGAAATGATCGATGCAGCGATAAGCCGGATTGCAGTCGATATCCGTACTGCATTCGTATACAGGGCCGCCTTTGTCGCCGTCTTCCTGCGGATCGGGCCTCCAGATGCCATCGTCGGTGTCCACATCCTCATCGCCCCCCTGATCCGAAGCCGGTGAGCCGCAGGAAAATGAAACAAATACAAACAGTAAAAACAGTAACAAAGAAAAATATCGCATGACCACCATCTATATAGGAAATTCACCAAGTTTTCACATAATAAATAATAGCGCGCAAATATGCCAAGAAATATGCAGGAATACGCTTATATACCTCTGAGCAGTTCTGAGTAGTCCCCTGTTTTATAAATATTCAATCTAGAAGATTGTCGGATAAAGAATTTATCCGACCTGCACCTGACTTTGCCGATAAACTCAAGCAGCCCTCGGTTTATCTTTTTCCGGCGCGGGGGTGGGCTTTTTCCAATTGCTGGCGCATACGTTTTTGATCGACGTGAGTATATATTTCGGTGGTGGAAAGGTCGCTGTGACCCAGCATCATCTGGACCGAGCGTAGATCGGCACCGCCTTCAAGCAGGTGCGTGGCAAAAGAATGCCTCAACATATGCGGCTTGATTTCTTTTCGGATACCGGCTAAAAGCGCTCGCTTTTTTATCATCTGCCAGAGCGACTGCCGCGACATGCCGCGCCCGAAGCGACTCAAAAAGACGGTATCGTCTATGGTGTCGGCTTTAGCAGCCAGCGTCATGCGGGCTTCTTCCAGATAGCGTTCGATATGGTGGCAGGCGTGTTCCCCCAAAGGCACCAGACGACGCTTGGAGCCCTTGCCCATTACGGACAGGAAACCTTCGGTCAAATGCAGATCCTGCAATTTCAGACCGGCCGCCTCGCTGATACGCAGCCCGGCGGCATACATGGTTTCCATAATGGCTCTGTCGCGCACATCGCCCGGCTCGAATCCCTCGGCGGCCCGCAGCAGGTCTTCGATTTCTTCTCTTGCCAATAAATCCGGCAGCTTGCGCGAAATTTTGGGCAGTTCCACATCACTTGTCGGGTCCGCCACCAAGTGGCCGTCTTTTACCTGAAAACGGTGGAAACCGCGCACGGAAGATAAATTACGTGCCCGGGAACGTGAATTGAGACCTAAAGAAACCAGATAATCGATGAATGCCAGAACGCTTTTGCGTTCTATGCACTCAAGCTCGTTTATACCGAGTTCGTTATCTAAATAACCCGTATAGCGGCACAGATCGGAACCGTAAGCTTGCAGGGTCTGTTTCGACAGGCCGCGCTCGGCTCTTAAGTGAAGGAGATAAAAATCGAGTGCGTCGGCGATTTTCAAGGTTTTGCCTTGTGTCCCGGTTCGGCAGTCAGGCGCACGGGGATCTCATCTTTGATTCTGGCTTTGTAACCAGAACCGTAATCGAGCAGTTCGAAATCCTGCCTGAGCGTCGTGGCTCTGACAAGTTTCAAGAGCGGGACTTTATCCGACAGCCATAACTCTATACTCTCGCCGTTTGCAGATACGAAACGCATGCGTTTGGAGTCAAAATCACCGGCTTCGACCGTGACTTCCTCTGTAACGCTCTGCCCGGTTTTGCCTCCCGGCTGAGAATCAAACAGCATGAAATTTTGGCCTTCAGTGTCCATCTCTACCGCCGGATGCTGCCCGGTTTTGGCTATGAATCGTTTGACGTGTCTTTTATCGACAGGCTTGGGGTCATAAAGAACACGCAGGACGACGGGAATATCCTGTGCGCTGGTGGTGCTTATTTCCAGCCAGTAACCGACATGACTGTTTAAATCTTCGGCCATATCGACACCCAGCGTGAATTCCCGGGTGCTGTGGCTGGAGCGTTCCTCCAGATTGTATTTTACCCAGTTGCCCACCTTGGGAGTAAAGGTCAGCGGCAATTGCGAAAGAATATCCGTCGCCGCCTGTTCACCTTTTTGAGTCGCTACAGTTTTTTCGCCCTTCTGTTTCTGCGCATCGGCAGCCTGTAAAGTGGCAAAACAGGAGAAGCTCAGCAGAAAAACCGAGATTGCGAAAAGTGTATATATTTTAAAGAATCCATGTTTACTCAATGGTCCAGTCCTTTTCGTCCATAAGTTCGCGCAGATGCTCCGGCAACACCTTGCGTATCCAGCCTATAAGTCTCTGCTCGGGAACGGGTTTTGTCAAATAGCCGTCTGCGCCTATCTCGAAAGCCAAACGCCTGTGCTTGTCGCCGCCCCTGGATGTCAAAATAATGATACCCATTTCCCTGAAGTGTTCGCTGTTGTGAATGCGTTTTATGAGTTCATAGCCGTTCAAGCCGGGCATTTCCAGATCGACTATTATTACGTCAGGCTTGATGGTGTGCAGTTTTTGCCAGGCTATCAGGCCGTCTTTGGCGGTGTTGGCCTTCATGCCGTGCTTGGCTATCATGCGCTTTAATGTCTGGCGCACGGACAGGCTGTCGTCGGCCACCAGCACCTTGACCTGCTCGGGCAATTTCAGACGCTCCACATCGTAGGCACCCACGAAACGCTCGCGCTGGAAAAACTCCACCACGCTCAAAACCGGCCTCACTTCGCCCTTAGCCGAAATCGTTGTACCGATAATGTGTTCGCAGGAATGCAATATGGGAGGCAAAGGTCTGACAACCTGCTCCTCGCGGCTGATTATACGCTCGGTCTTCAAGGCCATACGGTGATCCACATGGTACAGAATGACGGCGGGAAACTCGTCGGCAGCCTTATCCAATGGGCGACCCAGATAGCGACCCAGATACCTGCAGGGAATGCTCTCGCCTTCCCACTCCACAAGCACATCGTTTTCGGAATCGCTTCTGCACTCTTTAAGATGCCCCGGCTCCACCAGAGCTTCCACGTAATTCATTGGGATCTGGAAGTTCTGACCGCCCTCGGAGACTGTCAGGACTTCCTGCAAGGCCAGAGTCAGAGGCAGTGTGATCGAGAACTTCGTGCCGCGTCCTTCTTCAGATTCGACTTTGACCGATCCGTACAGGCTGGCAATCTGGTGTCTGACTGCATCCAGTCCCACACCGCGCCCGGATGTGTCGTCCACCACCTCGCGCGTGGTGATATGAGGCGAGAAAACCAGATCCAGCAATTGCGAGTCGCTCTGGGATTCGGCTTCCTGCGGAGAGATAAGCCCGCTGCGTACTGCCGAACGCTTGAGGCCGATACGGTTTATGCCCGCGCCATCGTCTTCCAACTCCACCTGAACATGTCTGCCGGTCTGATAGGCTCGCAACCAGATAGATCCTTCCTCGTCTTTGCCAAGTTCTTTGCGATCACGTGGAGCCTCGATACCGTGAGTCAGCGAATTGCGCACCATGTGCATCAGGCATTCCGAAAGGGTATCGGCAATGCCTTTGTCTATAAGGGCGTGTTCGCCGTAAACCTTGACCTGAACTTTTTTGTCGAATTTACGAGCCAGATCTCGGGTCTGGAAAGACAAAAACCTGAAAATCGAATCAACCGGGATCATGCGCATGGTTATGAATTCCTCGCGCAAAACACCTATGGACTTACCGATTTCGCCTGCGTCCTCGCGGAACTGCAGCACTTTGCTCTCGAATTCCTTGACCACCGAGGCTATCTTGAAATCGAGATCTTCCAGATTGCGCGTAAAGACGTGCAGATCTTCGTAGCGGTCGAATTCAAGTTCGGAGAATTCTTCCAAAGGAGAGACATCGCTTTTGCTGAAGAGATTGTCCCACTGGTATTTTTTCTGGAAAGCCGATATGGTCTGATTCAGTTTTCGGCGTTCGCGTTTGAGCTGCTTGGACAGCGGCGAGATTTCCCGGGTGAATTCGTTGATTCGCTCACGGCCTATTTCGAGTTGGGAGACCACATCCATCAGACGATCGAGCTTGTCCATAGAGACGCGCAATGTAATAGCCTGAGACGGCTTTTTGTCTTCTGAAGTCTCCAACTCCTCCGGCAACTCTTCCACATTATCTTCGATCTCCTTATCGGAGACAGATTTTTCCTGCTTATCCTCGATTGAGATTTCTATTCCCAACTCATCGAAGTGCTGACTGACAAGTTTCGAGTATTGATCCAGAACAGGCTGCAACTGCTGGGGATCTGTAAGCGGTAACTCCAGAGCTTTTCGCAGCATGGGTTCCGAACTGTACAGCAGATCTATCAATTCCGGTGCTGCCGCCTGGCGCTTTTCGCGGAATATCTCCAGCACATCTTCCAGACGATGAGACATATCGGCCAGAATGGAATAACCGGCTGTTGCCGCAGCGCCCTTTAGCGTGTGTACTGTGCGGAAAAGCTGATCTATTACTTCCAAATCGCCGGGATTTTTTTCAAGTTCCACCACCTGTTTCGCCAACTCGCCCAGATGCTCCTGGCCTTCCATCTTGAAGATATCCTGAAGCTCGCGCTCAAGTTCTTCATCATCTTCGTCGTCGAAGTCGAAATCGGAATCGAAATTCTCATGGGGCCGCTCATCGCTCAAAGACGAACGCCGCATGGCCTGTTCCACTTCTTTCGGGTAGATGGTTTGAAGCTGATCCATCACTTCCCGCACATAAGCGGCCTCTATCGGGACTCTCTGTTCCAGATTGCCCAGAAGTTCTTTTATGACCATTGCCACAAACCTGAAGTCGTGCCACAGGCTCGAATCTTCCGGGGGGCTGTTGTCGGCTTTTTCCGTCAGTTCCGCTCCCAGTATAAGGAGCAACTCGAGCTGTTCCTGCTCCACTATGCTTGCCGAACCGCGCAGGTTCATGCAATGCCTGAAGAGATTGGCGCGCGAGGCTCCATCGGCTGGAGTATTCTCCAGAATATCCAGAGCTTTTTCTATGCCCTCCATGGCCTGAAAAGCCTCGGTCAAAAACAGCCCCATCAATTCTTCATTGAAGGAATCGCCGTTTCTTTCTCTGGGATACTCCTTGACGGGATAGCTGTCCTTGAAATCGGCAAGGATGCTTGCGTTGTCCTGCTCGCAGTTCAACTCTATATTTGAAAGCATGGCCGAGACCGAACGAACGAAATCTCCCAGAAGCTCCTTCAGGTCGCCTATGGTCAGCGAACTGTTCTTCTGCAAAGTATCCAGATGGCGTAAAACCTGATCGGACAATTTGTGCAGAGATTCAAGCTCCATCAGGCCGGAAACGCCTTTGAGATTGTGTATATCTGCGTAGATGGGAATCATACCCGCTTTGCAGGCGGGCTGCTCTTCAGGGTTGCTAATGAAGTCCTTGACTTCGACCAGATATCCGCGCACTTCGTCGAAGAAGGTATGCAACAGTTTTTTGGAATCAGCGCCCATTTATCATTTACGCCCATCTGAAGGATCT
>Ga0307929_1003034_pt1 | contig 10121 bp, 7 predicted proteins | sample AceLakmetage1330_FD_203160 | JGI IMG/M metagenome (GOLD analysis project Ga0307929, IMG submission 203160) | Saline water microbial communities from Ace Lake, Antarctica - #1330 | ecosystem: Environmental > Aquatic > Non-marine Saline and Alkaline > Saline | place: Antarctica: Ace Lake...
GACTCTTTTCTACCAAGCATTTTATATAATTAAGGATCCGCAAGCTTATGTTTAAAACCATCAGCCAGGAAACTGGTTTTAAAAAAGATCAGGTGGCCGCCGTGGCACAGCTCATGGAACAGGGCGGAACTATTCCCTTTATTGCCAGATATAGAAAGGAACAGACCGGCTCCCTTGACGAGGTGGCCATCACAGCCATCAGAGATGGGCTGGCCCGGCTGCGAGCGTTAGAAGATAGGAAACAGACCATCCTGAAATCTCTTGAAACCCGGCAATTGCTGACACCGGCCCTTAAAGGGGGCATAAGCGAGGCCTCCACATCGGCACAACTGGAAGATATTTACCAACAATACCGCCCCAAAAAGAGAACCCGAGCCCTCATGGCAAAGGAGAAGGGTCTCATGCCCCTGGCCCAGTTTCTTTTATCCCAGCACAAAGGAGATCCGCTTTCCAAGGCAAAGGAGCATGTTAATCCTGAAAAAGGGGTTAATTCTCCAGAAGAGGCCCTGGCCGGGGCCCGGGATATTGTGGCGGAAACCATCAATGAAGCCGTGGATGTGCGAAGGGCCATGCGCCACCTTTTCATCACTGATGCCACAATGACCTCCAGTGTTAAAAAAGGCAAAGACACCGAAGGCATCAAATACAAGGATTACTTTGAGTGGTCTGAAGCAGGATCAAAAGCCCCATCCCACCGCATTTTGGCCATGCTCCGGGGAGAAAAGGAAGGCATCTTAACGCTTCATGCCCTGCCCCGGGAAGACAACGCCTTGAAAATTCTGGAGAAACATTTTCTTAATCCCACCATTTCCTCTGCCGGACAAATGAAACTTGCCATGGAGGACAGTTATAAGCGGCTGCTGGGAAAGGCCATGGAAAATGAAACCCTGAAGGTGTTAAAACAACGGGCCGATGACATTGCCATTAAGGTGTTTGCGGAAAATTTTAAACATTTACTGCTCTCTTCCCCCCTGGGTCAAAAGGCGGTTCTGGCCATTGATCCCGGATTCAGAACCGGGTGTAAAATGGTGTGCCTGGATCGCCAGGGGAACCTGCTTGACCATACGGTGATTTTTCCATTAGGATCAGGGGCCACAAAGGCGGGCCAGACCATCCAGGAGTGGATTAAAACCCATGGCGTTGAAGCCATTGCCATTGGCAATGGAACCGCTGGCCGGGAAACAGAAGGCTTTGTCTCCAGCCTGGATCTTCCCCGAACCATCCCCGTGGTTCTGGTGGATGAAAGCGGGGCCTCCATTTACTCGGCATCCCCCATTGCCAGAGAGGAGTTTCCCAACCATGATCTTACGGTGCGGGGGTCGGTGTCCATTGGCCGGCGACTCATGGACCCCCTGGCAGAATTGGTAAAGTTGGATCCCCGATCCATTGGTGTGGGACAGTATCAGCATGATGTGGATCAAAAACTATTGAACCAATGCCTGGACGATGTGGTGATCAACACCGTGAACCAGGTGGGGGTGGATCTAAACACTGCCAGTGCAGAACTTTTAAGCCGGGTGGCAGGGCTGAACAAAACCATCGCCGCCAATATTGTTCAATACCGCAAAGAAAATGGCCCATTTAAAACCCGGAAACAGCTATTAAAGGTCCCCCGACTAGGTCCCCGGGCCTTTGAACAATCTGCCGGTTTTTTAAGGATTCCCCGGGGGAAAAATCCCCTGGATGCCAGTGGCATTCATCCGGAATCCTATAAAATCGTAGAAAAAATGGCTGCTGATCTGGGGGTAACGGTGCATGAATTTGTGGGTAACGACGATCTTGTGGCATCCATGGATTTGAAAAAATATGTGACCGATAATATGGGTATGCCCACTCTTAAGGATATTGCCAAAGAGCTGGTGCGACCGGGCCGGGATCCCAGAAAACAATTTATTCCCTTTGCCTTTTCCGAGGATATCCATGAAATCAAAGACCTTGTCCCAGGTATGAAAGTCCCGGGCATCATCACCAATGTCACTGCCTTCGGGGCTTTTGTGGACATTGGGGTTCACCAGGATGGTCTTATCCATGTATCCCAGATGGCGGATCGATTTGTGAAAAATCCAGCAGATATTGTAAGTGTCCACCAGAAGGTTAGGGTCACCATCATGGAGGTTGATATCCCCCGTAAACGTATATCCCTGTCCCTTAAATCCTGAATCCTGAATCCTGAATCCCTCCATGCCATACATCAGGGGTTTTTTCGCCGGTTTTTTATGAATATTTATCCACTATGAATTAAACAAAAATGAATTAATTTTTCTCTCATGCCGAGAAAAATGATGACCCGGAACCCAATAGGCGGTACAATGACACATGAAGAAATTTTGGCAAGGATACGAACATCAGCAGCCCAAAGAATACTTTTTTTGCCCCACGCAACAAGGCAAATGATGAGGCCGGACAGAATGATTTCAACCAGTGACGTACGTATGGTTATTGATAACGGAGAAATCATTGAAAATTACCCGAATGATGCCCGTGGGCATAGTTGCCTTGTCCTTGGATTCGGAGATCACCGGCGCTTCATCCATGTTGTTTGCGCTCCTAATGATGAATATTTAGCCATTATTTCGACATATCTGCCAATTCCCGAAAAATGGTCAACTGATTTCAAAAAGAGGATTACATAATGGAATGTCTACATTGCAAAGGAACGCTGAAGAAAGGGGAGGCTCCTATTCGAATTGATAGAGACGGATGGCACATCACCATCGACAGTGCTCCAGCATGGGTTTGTGATCAGTGCGGGGAATATCTTTTTGATGAGAATGAGGTTGCAGCCATTCAGGATTTGATTAAAACAGTTGAACATGGAAATGCCCTTGTAAAATGTTCCGCCTAAAAACCACACCTGTTAATTTCTGCCGCCCTCTTTGGAAGCAGGAAGGGTACAGGCCAACCCATACCCCCCAACTCAAGTCAATAACTTCTGAGCTAAAACTCAGAGGGTTTCCGGCCAATTTTTTATGATGGTAAATAACACCATAGATACCTATATGGAACATCTGAACCTGGAGAGGGGGCTTGCTTCCAACACTCTGGAATCCTATGGTGCGGACCTGTCCCGATTTGCTGTTTTCCTGGCAAAGAATACCATCATAAAGATCCAGGATATTGATACCACCGTACTCCTGGCCTGGATCGTGGATCTTAAAAAAACAGGATTATCCGCCCCGTCCCGGGCCCGGCACCTCATATCCGTGCGGGGTCTTTTCAAATTTCTCATCCGGGAAAACAGCATCACCGTCAATCCCACAGATAAATTGAATCTCCCAAAAACCGGCAGGCAACTCCCCCATATTCTGGGCTTTGACCAGATAAAAACACTGCTGGAACTGCCAGATATTGCAAAGCCCAGAGAGCTTCGCAATGCCGCCATGCTGGAGATTCTCTATGGTGCAGGGCTTAGGGTTTCAGAACTCATTAATATGAAGGTACAGGACATTAATTTTAATGCCTGCTTTGTCAAGGTGTTTGGGAAAGGCTCCCGGGAACGGGTGGTTCCCATTGGCTCCCATGCCAGGGAAAGATCCCTGGACTGGCTGGAACGGGGGCGGCCCCTACTTTTAAAAAACCTGACCAGCCGATATCTTTTTGTGGCAAGGGCAGGAAAACCCATGACCCGCCAAGGGTTCTGGAAAATCATTAAAAAATATGCCCGCCTTGCAGAGATTCCCACCAATGTTTACCCCCATACCTTCCGCCATGCCTTTGCCACCCATCTGCTTGAAGGCGGAGCCGATCTTAGATCCGTGCAGACCATGCTGGGCCACTCGGATATCTCCACCACCCAAATCTATACCCACGTATCAAGTACCTACCTCACTGAAATGCACAAGAAATTCCATCCCCGGGGGTAGACAACAAAATTTGACCTTATCCCGTGACCACAGCCGACACAACTTGAAAACGTTCTCCCTTCCCATTCATTCTTTTTGTAAGCCACTCATACTATTGAACCGCATCATGCCAGTTTTCCCACACAACAGGATGGTTATCAATTGTGTTCGATCTTTACTTAATCATGGATTTGGAACTTGCTTCCGTTTTGATTTGATCTATTGATCTTTTATATTTCATCTCAAGAGTCCTAAGTTCTCATAACTCATTGGAATAATTAAGACCTATCAAATCAAGCTTTAACGTACAGGCTCTATAATTTCAAGGGGTTAGCAAATATCCGTACACAACATGCAGAGAACTTAGGACTGACGAGATTTCATATAAAAAACCTTAAATGATGAAAGCTAAATATTTAACTCACCAGCTTGTCTGTGTGCCCGGGTAAGTGGGGTGGAGAATTCACCTTACTAGCCGCTGAAGCGTTGCTTTTTTCTATGCCTACATAACGCAGTTATGAAGCTGAAAAAAGCAACGCTTCAGCGGTAGCATAAAATCAGATAATTATCCAGCCCGCTCCCGGATGTCGCATTCAACGCCTATATCACTGGCAGAAAAAGCTTGGCTGGTCTTTTTCAGCCAAGCTTTTTTTGTCCATGTGCATATTTTTGTTATGTGGTTGTTTGCGCTGAAAAACTCCTGTTTGTATAATTGCATTACACAGTTTATCAATTACTGGAACTGATACACTATTACCGATTAATTTCATCCATCTGCCTCTTGAATCTGGCAAAATAAAATTTTCAGGAAATCCTTGTATTAAACATGCTTCATTTTTTGTAATTTTACGGTATTGATTTTTTTTATAAATTTTTTCAAGAAATTTTCTTTTGTAAGAATCTTTGTCTTTTGGTTGTATATTTTCCAGTGCAATGTAATCATTTGTATCACTTGCAACTAAAGTAGGAAAGATATCTGATCTTGGTAAAAATATTCTATTTACTCCAAACAACCCCGTGCTAATTTTGGTATTTTTAAAATCATATCTAACTTCTACGCATTTAATAATTTCTTTATCTTTTAAGCTATCAATTACTTTTAGGATAGATATTTTTTTTAATTTAATTTCTCTACATGTTTTTAAGCCATCAACAACAAATTGATCATTGTGGAAAACATTAATACATGTTTTTTCATTTTCTGATAAGTCATTTTTATCGTATTTATTTACAACAAATAAATACTCCTCTTCTTTAAGAATCTTTAGTTTTATTAGTTCATTTAATTCTTTATGAGTAATTGTGGGATCAAGTGCCTGGAAATGTTTAAGTGAAAGAGGATTTCCATCTAATTTACCATATGTACTTTTTCTTCTATTTTTTAAGAGAGTATAACAAATAGATTTTTGTCTTTCAGTTGTATCAATAATATCCCAGGTATGAATGGTTGTATGACCGTTACGAAGGTCATTAAAAAGAAAGTAATCATTAAATCCATTTTTACTTGACAAGCTCATTGTTTTAATTGGGATAATATCGCCAAATAAATCTTTCTGTATTATTTCTTCTGGAACCTCAGAATCAGATGTATCAAAACTTAAAATATCAGCCAATTTTGTTTTATTTGTTACAATAGGTGGAAGTTTAAATCTATTAAAATATTCTTTATTATTAAACCCTATTATATAAATACGGACTCTACTTTGAGGTGCCCCATAATCATGAGAATTTATAACAAAGTAATCAGCATAGTAACCAGCATCATTGATCCTATTTAGAATATAAGATAATGCCTCTTTGTTTCTTGGATCCACTAATCCTTTTACATTCTCAAAAATAAATGCTTTAGGTTTTGATTTTTGCAAAAGATAAATTGTATCATTCCAAAGTTGACCTCTATCATCATCAAAACCTAAATTTTTTCCTGCAATAGACCAGCTCTGACAAGGAACACCTGCTGTTAACAAATCATGTTTTGGCAATGTGTCTGTTTTAGTAATATCACCAAAATTACTTGATGTATTTTCATTAAAATTTTCACAATAGGTTTCTATTGCGTCATTATTTATCTCACTATAGCCTAAACAATGCCCTCCATTCCTTTCAAGAGCAATTTTAAATCCACCTATACCCGAAAAAAGATCGACAAAAGAAAATAGCTCTTTCATTATTTAAGAACTCCTTCGTTAGAGTTTTCTGGTGGTTCAATTCCTAAAAATTCTCTATAGATTTGTTCTTTATAATCTTTTCCTAATGCATTTACTTCGGTAATAAATTTATTGTAGGTATTCTCTCCACCAATCAGTTCCCAAAACTCATCACCAATTAATACTGATGAATCATTTTTCATATCAAACCATCTTAAAGGAAAACTCCATGCATAATTTTCTTTTTTACCATATGGATTGTATGGCAATGCATAATAAGCGTAATCTATTTTTTGGGGCTGCATAGCAAGCAACTTAAATATTTTTTCTTTGCTTACTTTTGTTTGGTCACTATTTGGCAAAGGTCCTTTTAATTCAAAAGCATAATTCTTTCCTGTTCTATTGCTTTCAATATAAATATCACATACAACAGAAGTTGATATTAACTCTCCTCTACCTTCTTTGATGTACTTTATTTCCTTTTTCCAGTCAGGTTTAACCCGTTCTTTCCCTTTTGCCTTGTGTTCTAATTTATTTAATACTTCTTGAATTCGCCTTAAGCTTTCATCACCAACTGTACCGGTTACAGTATGCCCCATAATACAGTTACCATGAGCTTCAATTGCTACAACTTTAGCTAATTTCTCCCAAACGCCACCAAAAGGCGTAACAAATCTACGTTCAAAGTGGGAACCTTTAAAAATTTCATCTGGAACTAATGCCGCATATAGTGGTTTAGCGGAATGATGCTTTTCTTTGATAAATGGATCTTGCACTAAAACCTTATTCATTACTCGATCCATAAGTTCAGATACGACTTCTTTAATTGCTTTAGATATGCGATCTTCTTTATTTTCTATCATATTATCCTTAGCTTCAAGTTAAAAAAATCGGCATCCTTTATATGGCCCCAAAAGTATTTTACAGTCTTTTGGGAAAAAGCCCCTACAAATGGGTAATGATCAAAAAAAGTGTAAAGCACTTTTGAAGGATGCCAAAAAATCACATTATAAGTACCCGAGTATATATTTCTCAAAACAAAATCCATAAATATCAACGGCATATCTCTGTGGAATACCGAAAAACATATCCATGGGTACTTAACATAAACGCATGATTAGCTATTACACATAACAAGTTGTTGGAAGGACTCGCTGCGCTCGCCTTCCAACCAAAAGTTGCAACAGACATGCTTCGCATGCTGATGGACTTTTGGATCTCCAGACCCAGATACCATTCAGAATTTATTATCTAACCACATATTATGCTTATTCTCCAGATCCAAATATCTACTTTAATATTAAGAACGGCATATCAGGATTTGCCAATCATGTAAAATAATACCGAAAATCAACTTTATATTTTATAAAAACTCATTCAAGGCATTCAGTTATATGAAATTTATTTGGATTACAATCATAAGCACCGCCTTTGCCCAGGAGACCAATTTGAGAAGGTGAATGCCTTTGCGTGGGCCGGGTGATATGGATGTAGCGGAGATTTGAAAGGAAAATGAGTGATTCACAGTGCTATGGCCCCACAAATAATTGATTAACAACGCCAATCATGCTATTTAACGATCTTTTAAATACTGCAATGGGCCGACGACATGCTATGTACCCGGGTTTGCCACAACAAAGATAGAAAATGTACTCTGGTTCAACACCTTCGCCAAATTTAAAATTGGTTTGATTTTTTACCATTTGATTACCATATATTGTGCAGTAATGTTCTTTAACTTGCTATATATTCCATCGGTTCGACCATTTTTTTATAACAAATTGAATTTATTGATATAAAAAAATAACAAATAAAAAACCTAAATAAAATTATATTTAGATTACAGTATGTTATGCTGGCTATCGAACCGAGGGTATATTGATTGGCTTTAGGCCAAAATGAAATTGGCGAAAATATTATGGTGTACCAGCATTTTCATGTAAAAGTGCAAGCCCGAAAGTTAAGGTAATAAGAGAAACAAAGAGATACTCCCTATTCGCTTATTTTGTTTATGTAATCATTAAATTTAATACCACAATATGTTGTGGTTAGTTGATTTAAAAACATGATTTAAAATCAAAAAAGACCAAAGCATAATTTTGAAATGTACAAATTTGTTAAATTCTATTTGATAACAATGCCTGATCTTCAAAATTAATGATTTAAACCTTAAAATGAGCGAATGGGGAGATACTTATGAAATATAAAATTCCTTGCGTCCAGGGATGGTGGACACCAAAAAATCAAGCGCCAGTTAAAGGTAACCACGGCATAAGACAGATCCTTATGAGCCTTGAGGACCCCATCTACATCGTTGACATCCATGGTACCCCCGGCGGTGCCCGGGGCGGCCGTGCCGTTCTGGAAAATATTACCAGGACGAATGAAAACGACCATGCCAATGGGTTTCCCATAAAGGCGTCGGCCCCGGCTCTTTCCATGGAACAATTGGGAGACCCTGCCTTTAAACAGCGCCATGGCCTTCAATATCCTTACATCGCCGGTGCCATGGCCAACGGTATCACCTCTGTTGAGATGGTGGAAGCCATGGCCCACAACGGAATGATGGGATTTTTGGGTGCAGGAGGGCTCTCCATCCCCCAAGTGGAAGCGGCGGTGCAGCAGTTAAACCACTCCCTGGGGGACCTTCCCTTTGGCTGTAATCTCATCCACTCCCATGGAGACCCAGAGATGGAGATGGCCACGGTGAATCTTTACTTAAGGTACGGAGTTCGTTGCATCAGTGCAGCGGCCTTCATGCGTATCACCCTGCCCCTGGTCTATTATCGGGTCAAGGGTATTTACCGGGAGGATTCAGGCCACATCAACACCCCCAATCGGGTCATTGCCAAGGTATCTCGCATTGAAGTCGCCCGACAGTTTTTTTCTCCCCCCCCGGAAAAAATGGTTCAGGCACTTTTGGATCAGGGGCTTATCACAGCAGATGAGGCCGCTTTATCCCAACATATTCCCATGGCCCAAGATCTCACGGCAGAAGCCGACTCCGGTGGACACACGGACAATCGTCCGGCTATCTCTCTCTTTCCCACCATGATTTCATTAAGGGATGAGTTTAACCGGCGCTTTCAATACCAGGCCCCCCTGTGCGTGGGATTTGCAGGCGGTATTTCCACACCCGAATCCGCCGCAGCGGCATTCCAGATGGGAGCAGCTTATATCCTAACCGGCTCCATCAATCAATCCTGCACAGAATCAGGCACATCCTCTGAAGTAAAGGCATTACTGGCCCAGGCCCAACAGGCAGACGTTGCCATGGCACCGGCGGCGGACATGTTTGAAATAGGTGCCCGGGTCCAGGTGTTGAAACGGGGAACCATGTTTTCTGTGAGGGCGGAAAAACTTTACAACATTTACAAAACCTATCCCTCTTTTGATGCGGTACCCCCAGCCCTGCAACAAGAGGTGGAGGAAAAAATGCTCAGAAAAAGCTTTGATGCCACCTGGCAAACCACCCGGGAATTTTTTATCCAGCGCAATATCCAGGAGGTGCATCGGGCAGAAAAAGATCCCCGGCACAAAATGGCCCTGGTGTTTCGCTCCTATCTGGGGCAATCTTCCCGCTGGTCCATCACAGGAGATAAAGATCGAAAGATGGACTACCAGATCTGGTGTGGTCCTGCCATGGGCGCTTTTAATCAATGGGTCAAGGGCAGCTTTCTGGAAAACTATGAAAATCGTCACGTGGTGGACATCGCCTTGAATCTGCTTTTTGGAGCCTGTGTTTGCACCCGGGTGGCATTGCTTAAAACCCAGTGCAATGATATTCCGATGGAAGCCTCCCGCTTCATCCCCATGGACAGAGCCAGCTTACTTTCCATCAACACAATGTAAAAATTTTGTGAAATTTAATGGTGTTGTTGCAAAAAACACATATTTTTTTATATAGTTCCTGAAGCCATCTTTACATGCTTCGTTGTGGGCAGGTTGGGGGCAGAATACGGTCTGCCCGTGGCAGTTTATTAGAAAATACAACTCCCGGGCAACCTCAGCAGAGCCCTCCCCCGATGGGTAATAGGAACCGGCCAATTGTGCCGTCTACGGTTCCGGCCGGGCCCATTACCCATCGGGGGAGGGCGGCATAATGCCATTTGGCTCCGCGTCTACGACCCAA
>Ga0307929_1003037_pt1 | contig 10109 bp, 7 predicted proteins | sample AceLakmetage1330_FD_203160 | JGI IMG/M metagenome (GOLD analysis project Ga0307929, IMG submission 203160) | Saline water microbial communities from Ace Lake, Antarctica - #1330 | ecosystem: Environmental > Aquatic > Non-marine Saline and Alkaline > Saline | place: Antarctica: Ace Lake...
CAGACCAATTGGGCTGTCTAACAGTTCCGGGTCGCTTCCATTACCCCTCCCCGGGGGCGGCATACAGCCATTTGGCTCCGCGTCTACGACCCTATATTCGTTGTCCATCAGGGCATGGGTGTTTACAAGAAAGTCCTGGGGGATTTGACGGATTTTCATACTTCGTTGTGGGCGGACCAAGGCCAGAATCTGGTCCGCCCGTGGCGGTTTATATGAAAAAGCTGGTACTGGGTACTGGGTGCTATATTTAGCGCACCTTACTTTTTCAAATTTCGTTGTGGCTGGTGGTTACAGCCATGTGGGTTTTATATGAAAGAGTAGGCCTGCCTAATATTCTTTCATGCTTCGTTGTGGTTAGGCCGGGGTCAGAATACGGTCTGCCTGTGGCAGTTATACTGACAGCCTCTGGTCTTTGGGAGTTCCGCTTTTCCCGGCGTATTTCAGGAATGGAATGATCACCCGGTTGGGATTTCCCCCCAGTCCATCGTAGGTGATGCTCACCATGGGCACCCCGCATTGCTTTTCAATGGATGATGCCATGGCCTCGGTGACGAGCCCGGGACAGCAGAAAGAAGGGGTGGCCTGGACGAAAAGAGCCAGATCTGGATGGGCTTTCAGAGTATAATGGATTTTTAAAATATTATCCATGGATTCCCCGGTGTGCTCCGGCAAAACGCCATATTGGGCCAGAATGTCATCAAACGGCTCATCATAGTCCGTATCAGGCGTCTTAAACAAGGGTTCAAAATACCGATAATATTTATTTTCCATGAGATTCATGGCCGTCATGAGGGTTTTACCGGAGATGAGGGTTTTGTACTTACCCTCCTTGAACCATTTTCTGAAATAGGAGCTGGCAATCATTTTGGCAAACCGATAGTAGGGGGTGGTCACCACTTCACCGCCATGGTCTTCAATGAAATGAATGAGATCATGGCTCATGACCTCATTATCCCGGACATAAAAATCTCCAAAAATACCTACCTTGGGACGGCCCGGTTCCGGTTGGGTTTTAATGTGCTTAAAGGGTTCAAGGGCATGGGCCAGGGCCTTCTCCTTGGACTTATTTTGTTCAAATGCCTTTGTCAGTATGCCCACGGCCCGGGCAATGGCGGCATCGGTGTCCCCTTTGTTAACTTCATAGGGTCGAATGCTGCACCCGAGAGTCCGGATCAATCCACCAAACATATAGGCAAAATAGGCATTCAGGGCCGCCCGCATGGAAATATCACTGAAGGAGAGTTCTCCTTTGTACACCCCGGCCTTTTCCAGGCCCGTTCCCATATCCGTCAAAATGGTCTTGATGTGGTGGGGGTAAAGCTTGATATTACAGGCAATGTCGGACTTGCTCATCCATAGCACGGTGCGGGCGGGGTCCAGGCTGTGGCTTTCCATGGTCTGGGCATAGCCTGCGGCAATGGCATTTAAGGGGATACATTGGCCGGTGTTGGTTTTGAGACTTTTTTTAATGGTGTCCGTCGTCTCTTCCATGAGAATGGCTTTATATCCCTCTCCCCGGAGTACCGCTGCCAGAAATTTACCGGTGATGGGGTCCCAGTTGGGCATGACAATGGTTTTGTCAGACAGTTTATGCTCCAGATTTGGATTCACCTGGGAAAGGGATACCGTCGTGGGGGATGCCATGGTTTGGGCATGGTTGCGAAAGGCCCGGACTGCGGCCTCAATGCGGGTCTCATAGCCCACGCTGGAGTCGTGTTCGTCCAGCTCCAGGACCAGATAAGGTTTTTCATGGGCCTCCATGATTTTTTTAAAATATCCCACACCAAAGGCATCGGGGGAACATTTAAAAGAGGTGATATAAACAGGAAAAAGGTTCTCTGTCCGGGCCGCCACCAGGGTGGCCTTGAGGATGGTGGCGGCATGCTCCCAGTGGATTTCTTGAAGAAGGGGTTCAATGGCGTCAAAGTTATGATGGTCCAGATCCAGCATATCCTGGAAAAAGGCGTTGACCTTCATGGAGGCAAAAATATCTGGGATGCCCGCATTGAGGCTCTCTGATAAAATGGTGTAGGGTCTGCCCACCAGGAGAACATCAATGTCCGTTGCTCGATTCTGTTGACGGATCATCATGGCCTTCAGCTCTTGTTCAGAGCCTTTTTTCCAGTCCAGGGCCTTTTCGTGGGCCGATGCCACATCAAAGAAGCTGAAATGGGCCCCGGGGATTTTTTTCAGGGCCCGGTATAGCTCCATCTTGGTGTGAAACCCTGTGTAAAGATATTTAACCACTGGAGAGATGAGGCGCTTCTCGTCAATGTCACCAAGGGAGGCAATCACCGAAGGCACATACTGGGTGTAATAGCAGTATTGCCGCCGGGATTTTTTGTCCTGGGTCTGTTGTTCAAAGTAATAGGGAAGAAATACATGGTCTGCCTTTTCAAGCAGGTGAGCTACATGGCCATGTATGGCAGCCATAGGGGTACAAAATTCCGCCGTTGCTATAGCACGTCCCCGGGTGACCGGTGATTTCATTTTCTCACTGGTGAGGGTCTTGATACCCAGATAGTTGAAAAAACTCTTCCAGAATTGGAGATCCTCCACCAGGTGAAGGGCCGCAGGTATGCCCACCGTAAAGGTCGATGTCGTCGGGGAGGGGTGGGGCAGGGTGATTCCTTTTTTTCTGTCCCGCAATAGATGAAAATGATTCTTCTGGGCCACAAAATGATCGGTGTTGTAGTCTCTGCCACAGAGAAATCCAAAGGCCACGGTCTCCTTTTCAATGGTGACAATGGTCAGCTTGCAATGGTTGGTGCAAAGTTGACAGGTTTCCCGGCGCACGGGAAGCGTTTGTTTCCAGAGATTAAATCCCCGGAATTCACTTTGTGCTGGCGGCTGATCCTTGAGGGTCAGGGCCACCCCCAGTGCCCCGGTGAGGTGGCAATAGGGGGACACATGGATGGGTTTTTTCAACCGCTGTTCAAAGGCGGCCACCAGGGCTCTGTTCTTGGCCGTGGCCCCCTGGAAGAGAATGGTCTTGCCTATTCTGGCTTCGGTGGCCACCTTGGTCATGTAGTTATCCCGCACCGAATGCAGGGCCGATGCCAGCACCTCATCCACGCTGTACCCCTCGGACAAAAAATGGTTCATATCCCGCTCCATGAATACGGTGCAGCGATCACTGGAGATGGGGGAACACACAGACTCTGCCCGGTGGGAATACGCGTCCAGGGGACACCCCAGCTTTGAGGCCTGCTCCTCAATGAAGCTGCCGGTGCCAGCAGCACACACCGTGTTCATGAAAGAAGAGGTGACCACTCCGTTTTTCATGGTGGTGAACTTGGCGTCTTGGCCGCCGATTTCAATGATGGTGTCCACCTCCGGGGTGAGCTCAAATGCGGCCCGGGAATGGGCGGTGATTTCATCCAGCACCAGATCTGCTCCCATGATGGCAGAGGAGAGCTTACGCCCAGAGCCGGTGGTGCCGCATCCAATGATTTCTATGTCCAGTCGATGGCTTGCAATAAAGGTGTCAATGGATCTGAAAATGGTCTGCACTGCCTGAACGGGTCTTGAGGCCGTACGTGTGTAAAAACCCGCCACCACCTGGCCGCCACTGCTGACAATTACGGCCTTGGTGCTGGTGGACCCCACATCCATGCCCAGAAAACAGTGACGGGTCTCAATGAGAGTGGGGTCAAGGTAAATATCATTTTCCACCCCGTTTTCCACAAAATGGGTGCCGGTGTCAAAATCAGGGTATGTGGAAAGAGCCAGGTTCAGTTCCGGGAAAAAGTGTTGTTGCCTATGGTGCTGGCAGGTAACAACAATATCTTCCATGCTATTGTATGCATGGGGGGATGGGGTAAAAATGCCCTGGCGGATATCATCTGCCAGGCACAACGCCACCCCCAATGCCCCATAAAGATGGGCATCCGCATCACTGATAAGGGGGGCCTCAATGATATCTTCAAGATGTTTTTTCACCGAAAGATTCCGGGAAACGCCGCCGCAGAAAAGAATGGGTTCCCGGGTTTTATTTTCCGTAAAAAGGGTGTTGGTAATATTTCTGGCAAGTCCCCGGCATAATCCATCGCAGATCTGGGGCACTGAAAACCCCTCCTGCTGGGCATGGATAAGGTCGGTCTTGGCAAAGACGGCGCACCGGGTGGCAATGTCGGGAATTTCCTGGGTATTTTCAAAGGCCGCCTGGCTCAATTCCCCGGGACCTGACAGACCCAGTCGGGTGGACTGCTGATCCAGAAAACTGCCGGTGCCTGCGGCACAGGAGGTATTGTTCCGGGAACCGGTATATCGACCAGAGGGATCAAACAGGCTCAGGCTGAATTTTTCCCCCCCCACGTTGAGGATGGAACCGGGAGACCCATGGCGTTCTTTTGCCGCACGAATGATGGCCACCTGTTCATCATAGGCCGCATCCCGCTGGATGGTGGATGGGGTGGAAGCGGTGACGGCAATGGCTGAAAACAGGCCAGGTTCAATGGGGGTAAGGAGCGTTTTCACCCCCTGGGCAATGTCTCCCTGGTGAGCAATGGCTTTTTTGAGGAGAATATTTCCCCCGGCGTCAATGGCCACAGCGGATACGGATACGGATCCGATATCAATGCCAAGAATATTGAATACGTATTCCATGGTTAAATTTTCTCCTTTATTTCATTCCAGAATTCCACCACGCCTTTGTGCCAGCCTTCGATGAAGATCTTTGTGTATTTGTTGATACCTTCCGGTGAAGATTCCATTAATGGGTCCTTGGCAATAAGGGGTGAAAAATATCCCTCCAATCTGGGATCGGTTACCATTGTTGGAAGGGGGAGCAGGTCAAGGACGTATAACAGATCGTCATAATGGGCGTTTTTCATCCATTCAATGCCTTCCAATTTTCCATTTTCCGAATAGTTTCCCTCTGATTGCATTTTTTCATACCGGAGACGTTCGATGATGTCTGTCATGTCATGGTCTTCCCGCAATCGTCTCTGAAAGGCTTCTTTTTTCTGGATGGCCTCTGTGAGGGCATCCTGGAACATCTTTGAAAGATTAAATGATTTTCGCCATTCTTCCATTTTTTCATGGAGCATGTCTGGAATGCTCAGGGTTATTTTGCGTGCCATTTGAATGCTCCTTTGGTGTTTGTTTGTAAAAGGGATTGGATCTTGATAACTGCTACGGGCAGGCGGTATGCTGGATCCGGTCTGTCCACAACGAAGATTGAAACTTTCATGATTCCAGTTTGTTGGGTGGAGTTTCATGTAAAATAAATAAAAGAAACAAGGGGCAAGTTACAAAAAATAGTTAATTTTTCCGACCAGATAGTTTTGATGGTATTATTTTATAAGAAAGTCTCTCCAACATACTGGAATTAAAGTGCTTTCATTTTTCGTTGTGGTAGTGGTGACTGCCATGTATGTTTTATTAGAAAATAAAACGTCTGGGCAACCTCAGCAGAGCCCCCCCGAGGGGCAATAGGAAACGGCCAATTGGGCTATCTATGTTCCGGGCCGGACCCATTGCCCCTCGGGGGGCAGCATGATCGCATTTTCAATATTCGTTGTGTCGGTAAGTCGACATGGCTGTTTATATAGAGCCATATAATTTATATGCTTAAGTGTCATGATAATGAGTACGTATTACTAAATTAAGGAAGTGTCAAGATCTATTTATGAAGGATTGCATGGGAAACGACCAATCCCGATTTTGTTTAAGGTGTATAAAAAAAGCTCAAATCCTTGGACATCTTCCCCATGGATGGTTATAGTCGATAATGAGTTTTTTTGAGGCGCTTTTTTGAGAGAACAGGGGGGAGACGGGGTCAGGCTTGGCTTATGGGTTTTATTCATCCCTCTCTATGCAAAACAGGACGTCCGGAAATATGACCATAAGCCAAACTTGACTCCTCCGGTAAGTGGCCGGTTTGCTGAGTAAACCCCCCAAAGAATGATTATAGAATTGTGGTAAATTGGGGCATCCTTCATTCACTGGTTGACAGTTGTTCAAAATAGTTCCTTATTTTATGGGTATCTTCTCAAAAACGTGTCAACCATTTTTGAGGGGTATGAAGGATGCCTGAATTTACGTAAGTTTTGTCATAAGTATTGTATCTGAACCCCTGGGGGGGTAAAGTATTATCAAGGGTGTTTTTTGCCTTAAGGATTTAAAAATGATAAAAGAACATATTGAGCATCTGGGACGAGAAACCATGGGTATTGTGGAGGGAATAGGTAGAACCTGCCTGTTCATGCTCACCGGTATCGTTCATATATTCACCCTTCCCTGGCAGGTATACAAGGTGGTGGAACATACCTGGTTCATTGGTATGAAATCCATGGGGGTGGTTATTCTCACCGGTACATTCACTGGAATGGTCCTGGGACTTCAGGGATATTACACCTTGGTGAAATTTGGCTCAGAGGGGATGTTGGGCTCTGCTGTGGCCCTGACCCTGATTCGGGAACTGGGGCCTGTGCTCACCGCCATCATGGTGACGGCCCGGGCAGGGTCTTCCATGGCGGCTGAACTCGGTGTCATGCGAATCTCCCAGCAGATTGATGCCCTGGAGACCATGGACATTAATCCGGTACGTTTTTTGTTCAGTCCCCGCATTGTAGCTGCTCTTATCAGTTTTCCCCTGCTTACGGCATTGTTTGATGTGGTGGGGGTGTTCGGGGGGTTTATCACCGGGTCCCTCATGTTGGGAATTAATCCTGGCATTTATCTTTACCGGGTGACGGAGAGCGTGGTGTTAACGGATGTCACCAGCGGATTTGTGAAATCCCTGGTTTTTTCCCTGGTGGTGACCACTGTGTGCTGTTCCCGGGGATTTTTTACCCACCTCCAGGTCGGTGGAGGGTATGGAGCCAAGGGGGTGAGTTCTTCCACCACCAGTGCGGTTGTCACCTCTTCTGTGCTGATTCTTTTTTTTGATTATTTGATCACCTGGCTATTGCTTTAGATTTGGGTGCTCACCCAAGGTGGCTGAGATAAAATTAAGGTTTCTGAGTTTTAGACCATATCATTATTGGGGGGGGGAATTTTTATTTGAATATATGTGAATACGTATTGAGGAGTGTGCGTCTATGACAACGCCTCTGATTGAATTTGTGAATGTCAAAAAACGATTTGGAGATACCCGGGTCATGGAGGGGGTCAATCTTTCCATTCATCGGGGTAAAATCACTGCTGTCATTGGTAAGAGTGGCAGTGGAAAAAGTGTCCTGCTTAAACATATCATTGGCCTGGAGGAGCAGGATTCCGGAAATATATTTTATGATGGCCGGGACATGGCAGACATGAACAGGGCTGCCCGGGGAAAATTTAAAAAAAGGGTGAGTTACATGTTCCAGGACAATGCCCTTTTTGATGCCATGACGGTGTTTGAGAACATTGCACTGCCTATTGTTGAAAAATCATCGCTCTCCAGGAGTCAGATCAGAGAACGGGTGATCACCCGTATGGCCCAGCTTGATATCTCCGGTACTGAGGAAAAATATCCGGCACAGCTTTCCGGTGGCATGAGAAAAAGGGTGGCCCTGGCCAGGGCCCTGATCACCGATCCCGAGGTGGTTCTGTTTGATGAACCCACCACGGGTCTTGATCCCGTTCGAAAGCAGGGGGTGCATGGCATGATCAAAGGGTATCAGGCACAATTCGGGTTTACAGCGGTGGTGGTCAGCCATGAAATTCCCGAAATTTTTGACATTGCCCAGCGGGTGGCCATGCTGGATAAGGGTAAAATCATACTTCAGGACGATACTGAGCGGTTTTTAAAAACCGACCAGGAGATTGTCCGATGTTTTATTCACGGAAAGGAAGAAAACAGTGGGAAATGCTAAAAAAAAATGGGTTGAATTTTATGTGGGGCTGTTTGTAATTGTCGGGGTAATCTGTTCTGGTTACCTGTTGATTGCGCTGGGAGACCTTGATATTGGCGGCGGTAAAACCTACCGTATTGAGGCCTACTTCAGCAATGTCGCAGGGCTTAAAAATGGCGCCACCATTGAGATGGCCGGCGTTGAGATCGGTCGGGTTGCTTCTGTGAATCTGGATACCAAAAAATTATTGGCCCGGGTGACCATGGGAATTCACAAGGAGGTGATACTTGCCGAAGATGCCATTGCATCTGTGAAAACATCGGGTATTATCGGAGATAAGTACATCAATATCTCCCCCGGAGGCTCTGATATGACCCTGAAAGATGGGGATACCCTGTTCAACACAGAATCCGCCATTGATATTGAATCCCTGGTCAGTAAATATATTTTCAATAAAAACCCGGAGTAACTGCCATGGGCAACCTTGGCATTATAATCATGGCTAAGCCATCTGGATTGAAAGGAATGAGTATGATGAAAAAATATGTGACGACGACAATGATGATTTTGGGATGTCTCATGTGGGCTTTTTCAGCCTGGGCATCCGATACAGGGCCGCGTCAGGTGGTGGAAAACGGCGTTAATGAGGTCCTTTCCATCTTTAATAAACCTGAGTATCAGGGGGAAATGAATAGAAAACAGAGGGATGAACTTCTTTTTAAAAAGGCCCAGGAGCTGTTTGATTTTTATTCTTTTGCCATGGGCGCCCTGGGGCGCAGTTGGCAAGGATTTTCCCCGGCCCAGCGAGACACGTTTATCTCCTATTTTTCCCAGCTCATTGCGGATACCTATTTTGCAAAAATAGAAGGAGAACAGCTATCGGACCTCTCGGTCCGGTACGTGACAGAAAGATTCCTTGATTCCACAAAATCAGGACGGCAGCGGGCTGATCTTTTTACCGAAGTGTCCCACGGGGGTGTAGTTACACCGGTGGATTATCGTATGCTCAAGCCCCCCGGCGGTGTGTGGAAAATTTATGATGTTAAAATAGAAGGCGTCAGTCTCCTGGGAAACTATCGGGAGCAGTATCGTGAACGCTTCATGGACAGCCCGGATAAACTCATTCAGGAAGTCAGGGAAAAGGTGAAAAATGAGAGCTAACGAGATTTTGTTCTTGGACAAAAAATGGGAAATTTTTCCAGGTACAAGGATTGCTGCCCTGGTGATTTTCATGGTGCTGTTGTGTTCGTTTCCGGCCCTGGCCAGTGACACACCGGCGCTTTCCTTGGAAGCAGATGATCTTTTTGCTGAATATGAATCTGACAAAAAAGAGCCCCCTGTACCCGATCCTCTTTACTGGTTTAATTACAGCATGTATCATTTCAATGATAAGCTCTATTTCTGGGGACTCAAACCCCTGGCCCAGAGTTACAAATTTGTGGCACCAGTGGAATTGCGCCGGGGCATTAATAATTTTTTTTATAACATTCTTTTTCCCGTGAGGCTTGTGAACACGCTTCTCCAGGGGAAAATAACATCCGCCGGGCAGGAGTTCAGTATTTTTATGATCAATACCATGGGAAGTCTTGGATTTGAACGCATTGCACAGGATAAACATGGGTTTAAAGATTCCCGGGAGGATCTGGGGCAGACCTTTGGGTCCTATGGGCTGGGGCAGGGATTTTATCTGGTCTTGCCTTTTCTGGGGCCATCGTCTTTGCGGGATTTTGCGGGGAAGGCAGGGGATTATTTTTTGAGTCCCACAGGGTATATTGATTCCACTGAGGTGAAAATGGGGGTGACTGCCCTGGATGTGGTAAATGGCACCTCATTGAGAATAGGGGACTATGAGGCACTAAAAGATGCGGCCTTTGATCCTTATATATCATTAAAAGATGCATATCTGCAATTTAGGCAGAAGCGGGTGGAAGAATAATTAGGGTATAAATTCCCTCTTTTGGCCGGGCAATCCATGCTTGGCTATTTTTTTATATGAAACTGAAGTGTCCAAGTACCCTCAGCAGAGTCCCGTAATAGGAACCGGCCAATTGAGCAGTCTACGGTTCTGGGCCGGGCCCATTGCCCGTCGGGGGGGGGGCGGCATGATATCATTTGGCTCCGCGTCTACGACCCAATATTCGTTGTGTCCGGCAGGACATGCCCGTTATAAGAAACTGTGTCCAAAAGACACGAATCATAAAAGTTTCAATCTTCGTTGTGGCGGAGCTTTTTTGCTTGCTTGCATGTTTACTGTATTGATTATACTTTGAAATTGGCACTGATTTTAAAAAGATCCGTGGCCGGCAGGTCGAGAATGTCTGTCACCCC
>Ga0307929_1003038_pt1 | contig 10109 bp, 10 predicted proteins | sample AceLakmetage1330_FD_203160 | JGI IMG/M metagenome (GOLD analysis project Ga0307929, IMG submission 203160) | Saline water microbial communities from Ace Lake, Antarctica - #1330 | ecosystem: Environmental > Aquatic > Non-marine Saline and Alkaline > Saline | place: Antarctica: Ace Lake...
CAGCCCCCCAAAATCCCCAAGGCGGCCTGGATCAACAAACCACAGGAAAAGGCAGCTTAGAAAATGTACGAATGTGTCTCACTTTTATTGACAAGTTCCGCTCAAGGATGCTTTCCATGAGCCGGATCTCACCAGTCGGGCTTTCGGATAGACTCTTCGCAATGAATGCTTCAGGACCAGTGTCACGACTAGCTCGTATCGACACCATCAGGTCCAGCTCCAACGAGCTGCTCGGCTGCATTGCATTCATTAGATCGGTTCCCTACTTACCACTCACATTTACCGCACCCATCCGGGCACGGCACCGTTCGGGCCTTCCCCGCTGTTGCGGGATACTATGCCCTCTGCTGACTCCCCTTTTGCGTTAGACCCCATTGCTAGGATCCCTCTGTGTCGCTTTGAACCCATTTTGTGTTTCCCGCTTCCGGGACTCATGACAAGCGGTTCAACTTGCCACGCCGAGAGATTTGGTGGCGGTTCTCTCTTCTTTACCGCTATACCTACGTCACAGTGCGAAAGGAGCCTCCCTGGGTAATCCCGGCAACTTTCATCGCGTAACCGCTGGAATCTACGTCTAGCGCCTCATACGACCAGATTAGGACTTCCGATTGCGTTGCATCCTCGTCCCGAGTGCTCACCGCCTCATATCCCAGTTCTCTGTACGATCGGCCCACGATTTTGCGTAAGGCTTCCTTCCCACAAAACATTGCTGACCTGCAGTTGCCCTCCGCTAGCCTTCGAGCTGGTCTCTCTGGCTAAGGACTTTACATCCCTCAGGGTGTCGCCTTCTTGATGTATCACCTATTAGTTGCCGTCTTGCCCGGCATACAACGAAATGCTAACCGTCAAAAGACAGACGCAACGCGGCTGTCTTTTGTACGGTTCAGCAACATGTTAGGCCCTCGCCATCTTTGGCTCGTGTCGTTGCAACTCGGACTCGACTCGCTCAGAAAGAAACACCTTCAAGAGAGACTGGTATGGAACATCACGCTTGTTTGCTAGAAGCTTGAGTTCCTCCAGCAACGTTTGGGGCAGGCGAAGAGAGATGGTTTTCGTAGAGGGCTTCAGGTTAGGGAACAGGGCACGTTTTGCATTCGACCAGTCGACGTATTCTGTGGAGTCATGCTCCGCCCAAAACGTCCGTTCTGCTTCTTCCGTTTTGAATTTTGGTATGCTCTTCATGATAGGTACACCTTCTTTTCCTTTCGATGCATATCACGTGCAGAAATGATGCGTATGCGGCGCTTCCGCACAGTGAATGCTATAAAGAGGGGACGGTCTTCATCCGTTTGCCCAAGCACAAAGTACCGTTTCTCCATCCGAGAGTGCTTCAAATCGTCCGCCACAATAAGGGGGCGATTAAAGAACGTTTGCTCTGCTTCTTGAGGTGTCACCTCGTGGGCAAGCCAGTTTTTCTCGACATTACCTTGATCCCAATCGAATCCCTCAAACTCTGGCAGTGAAACTGTTTCAATGATGGGAATATTGTATATTGTAGAAATATACAGGTCAAGGTCTTTTCTACTGGCCTAATGCTCGTTTCGCGCGGTTATTGCATAAGCGCCTGCGCAGCAGCCGCTTGCAGAAGACTGCATGCGCCGCCCATCTGTTCCGAGATCAACCTAAGTGCCTAATCATTAAGGATTTAGAGTGCGCCCAGCCAAGTGAAATAGCGAAGTATATAACCACTTGCCTCTGAAAGACTTATGCAATAACCGCGCGGTTCGTCGTTGATCAGCATTTTTATAATGGCCGCGCCATTGTGAAATATGCTGGATCAATCTTGTTCGAATCCTCTTGTTTCGTGCAGGACAATGGGGAGATGCTTTGCGAATAGGGCGAAATCCTTGTCGCTCGTGTAGATCGAAACTTTCCTGCGTACGGCAACGGCGCAGATAAGGAAATCCGTGTTCGAGCCTTGGATGCCCTTGGTTCTGCATATGTTGAAGAATCTGGCTGCTGTGGTGTAGTCGTCTGCGGTAAGAGCAATATCAGGAAAAGCTGCAAGGTGTTTTTCCAGTTTCTGGAACTGGGCATCCTCACGAAGTCCGGAGAGGACTTCCTGTCGGATCGGTCCAATGATTTCCACGCGATGTTCGAGAATCAGTCCTCTGAACTCACGCACGACCTCCGATTCAATCCTCTTTGCCCGGCGAAGAGCTTCTGACCACACGCATGTGTCCACGAGAACCCTCATGCCCTAGCCCGCTGTTTCTTGTAGTTGTAGCCTTGCGCATAGTCCATGGCACCAAATAGCGATAGGATATTCTCCTGTTCAAGATGGTGAATGTAGTCAGACAGGGCCTGGGTAACCGCCGCTTTCTTGGTGCGGTGGTGACCCAGTTTCACCGCCTGGGTAATGAGCGTGTCGTCAATCTGTAAGTTTGTTGCCATGTTGTTACCTCCACACACATTCTCACACACGGGAATGTGTGGGTCAACTTGATTCTCAAGATTCTAACGCTTCACTCAGACTCGGCGCGTCTAGCGCCGTAGTTCTGCAGTGTCTTGTTCGGCTGCCTCCTTTGCTGTTGAAATGCGAATACTACCTTTAGGATCTTCACAGGTCAGAATGCATGACTGTGTTTCTGTGTCGACTCGTTTCAGAATGTAGGTGTTCATTCCTGCGACGAGAGGATCTCCCAAATCCAGAGTAGTGATTCTGCCTGTGGGGACATGTCGCACACGAACTTCGTACTCATGATATGGTGAACGTCCTTTCCGCATCGTGAATGTCCCGTTGCCTCGCTGGATTGTGAGTATGGAAGCATCGACTCTGATCTGCTTGCCACGGATCTCGCTGGTCTCATACTTTTCTTCAAACCCAACGAGTGTGAACCCTTTCACTTCTTTTCCGATCTTCGGTACAGCGTTGGTAGGAATTGTGAGGTGGCGATTGCCGAGCGGACCACCAGACGGAATCTGTGGTTCGTAAAACATTCCGTACCAAAGACTCCACGGTGTACAGCGACAATTACATTTCCCGTCTAGCGACAATTAGACTTCCCGTTTGAACAGGGTTACCACCTCCATCCCAGTAATCTGCAGCGCGCCTTACGTGGCGCAAGGCTCAACAGCGGTGTTTCGAAACGGGTAACGTGTCATACCTTCCGACATTATGCCGAGTACCGGATTATGCCGAGTAGACTTTCGATGGCCGCGTAATTGCTGGCTATCGCGGAGCATCTGCTCGGCATAATCATAGGCCCTTCAGGAACGCCATGAGTGCGTCATCAGGTCGGAATCGGCTCGCCTTGCCCTCTGGCATAGTGGTTCTTGCGAGGATCTTTTCCTTTGCGACGAGATCAGCGTTTACATAGACGTTGACCGAGTCAAGTCGTTCGTGGCCCAACCACAAGGCGATGGCGGTAGTGTCCGCACCTGCATGAAGCAGATTCATTGCGGCCGTATGCCGTAGTACATGAGGAGATATTTTCTTCTCTTCTAACGAGCGACAGAGCTGCTGAGCAACAGTGACATGCTTCGTTAAGATGAACTGGACACCATCCGTGCTGAGCGCTCCGCCGCGACGGTTAGGGAAGAGCGGATCATGCGGCTGAGCATCGCGTTCTTTAATCCATACCTTGACGACAGCGGCAACCGAGCGAGTTAAAGGTGTGCAACGCGCCTTACGCCCTTTACCCACACAACGAACATGCGCGCCGGTACCGAACGTGACATCACCGCAACAGATGCTGGTTAGTTCGGAGACCCGCAGGCCGGTTTGGATCCCCACCAATATCAGAGCATGGTCCCTGCGTCCGGAGAACGTGCTACGGTCCGGAGCATCAACGAGTGCATTCGCCTCCTCTTCGTTCAGGTAATCGACCAAGGCACGCTCGTACCTTTTTCCGGGGATCGCCAGGACCCGCTGCACGAGTGAACTGTGTTCGGGCAGCTGATAGGCAGCATAGTTGAAGAACGAATGGACCGCAGCCAGGCGGGCATTGCGGCTCCGTGCGCTATTGCCCCGATCCCGTTCAAGATGGTCAAGAAACGCGCCGATGAAAGAGCTGTTCAGGTCTTGCATCGTCAATACGGAGGGGGCCTTGCCAAGTTGCTCCCGAGCATAATCGAAAAGCAAACGGAATGTGTCGCGATAAGCTGCGATGGTATGGGGGCTGGCATTGCGCTGTGCGATGAGTCGGTCGGTAAAGAAAGCCTGCAACAAGGCAGGAAAGTTCAAAGCAGATTTCATGATAAGTCTCCAAATAAGTTGTCCAAACGAGTGCTGACAGCACCAAGTAGTTCGGGTACGGCACTGAGGTACCAATACGTGTCGCTGACCTTGGCGTGGCCGAGATACGCAGAGAGCAATGGCAACCGCTGCTCTGGGTTGATGCCGGAACGATACCAGTTGGTCAGGGTACGAACCGCGAATGTATGACGCAAATCGTGCAACCGTGGACCGTGGCTGTCGGTGGCTTCGCGCAGCCCGATCAGCCGAGATATCTTGATGAAGGTGGCGCGCACGGCAAACGTGCTGAGACGCACACCGCGGTCGGAGATAAAGAAACCGCCGGTGATCCGAACAGGTATCCGCTTGTCCCGGCGGCGTTCATAGGCTTTTAGCCTGCGCTGTGTTGAGCCATGCACGGGGATAAACCGTGCCTTGTTGAACTTACCCTTTCTGACGGTGAGGACGCCCTGCGTCAAATCCACGTCATCGCAATCCAAGGCCACTACCTCACTGATCCGCATTCCTGTTACGGCAAGCAACCCGAAGAGTATCGAATAGGTGTAAGGACGAAGCGCCCCGCACGGTTGCAGCCGGGAGGCTTCCCTGATTAGATCAAGAATCTCCTTGTTGCTGTAGATATAGGGTTGTGCCCGCTGCGTTCGCGCTGGTAACAAGCCGCATGGCGGAACCTGCGTACGGGGGTCACTCGCATGGAGAAAACGAGCAAAATCACGAACCATACTGAGCCGCTTCGCGTGATGTGCTTGCGTGACCTGCTGAGGCTGTTGCGCCCATGCCAAGGCCAGCGCCGTGGTTATAAACTCCGATCCCTGACTGTGCAAAAACGCGATGAACTTAGGCAATGCGCTTGCATGGTCTCTAAGCTTGAAGCCCAGGCTGCGTCGAAAAGTCAAATACCGATCCAATGATTTAAGAAGTGTTTTCATGGGTAATCTCCGGGCCAAGGCATCGCAAGAGCACGCAGGCCGTCGAGGTCTACCTTGGCGTAGATAGAAGTAGTGTCAGGGTTGGCGTGATGGAGGATCTGGCCGATCTCAGTGAGCGTGGCTCCGTTGCGGAGCATATGTGTGGCCAGACTATGCCTCTTATGCCGAGCTCGGCATAACCGACATACGTTTGCAAGCCACTTACTACGAGCAAACTATGACTTACGAACTATTCAGCAGTTGCTTGGGCATGGGGATATTCGGACGACGATGATTTATACACATACGGTACGCAGTCGCACGCTCAAGGAGGCTGAGAGTCCTCTTGATTTCAATGAGCAGCTTCTTAATGGGCTCGAAGGTTTTGCTGGCGGATATATGAGTGAGTGAGGAAGAGGCTGAAATGGGTTCGCCTGTAGCGGGTTCCGAGTTCGGGGTTCTGGGCACTGCTGGTTTGAACAAAGAGGAACCTACTCCGCCAAAGGCTACGGAGGACTAGTCAAGGTGGGCCAGGCTGAAGCACGGAAGACCAGACGCAGTCTGGGACTACAAAGGCTGAGGGGGTTATAGACGGTCGGCTACAGTGGTGCGGTTGCTGAGTAGATGATGGCGACGGGGCTAACAGAAAGTTTGTCGTGGATTTCAATCCATGCCGGACTGTAGTAAGGGGCTTGGTCCACGGATTCGATTGGCAAAGGCTTTGGTTCCCATAGCCGTAGGTCACGGAGTCCGGCGGTGTGGATCCATTCGGATATCGTCGATATGGGATAGGCGCTTGAACCGATGATTTCGCCGTCACTTGTCTGCCGTATATCCTCTGGGGGTTCAAAGTAGGAGGGCATAAACAGCCCCATTTCCTCGTCTTCCAATTCCAACCATTCGGCACTAAAGACGGGGTGTTGGGTTACCAGTAGAAACGTTCCGCCGGGTGCCACACAGGCGGCAGCATTTTTGATGAAGGTTTCGGGCTCTGCAATGAAGGGCAGTGCATAGACAGAGTGTACGAAATCGTATTGCCCCTCCGGCCATGCAGACAAATTCTCAAGCGTCATGCAGCGTAAGTCGATATTCACGCCGTGTTCTGCCGACAAGGCTTTCGCATGCTTGATCTGTTCAGAAGAAATGTCGATTGCAGTGCAATCGGCGCCTTGTGATGCAAGATGAATGCTGTTTTGGGCACCCCCACATCCGAGTTCGAGACAGGTGGTTCCGGGCGTGATCTCTGGCAGAAGTTTGAGTTCACGGTTTCCGGGAAGGAGGGGGCCGAAGTGGAAGTCGTCAGTGGTGATAGTGGTCAGCTGCTGATAGTCGTCCGAAATCTGATCCCAGTAAACTCTTTGTAGCGGCGTTTTCATTTTAATTTCCTGTTTTAATTTCAGATATGTTTAGAGGACTTGTATTTTTAAATCGAAAGAGCGCCTTCGGCGAGATCCTTCGGCAAGCTCAGGATGACAGATTCGCGAGACTTTCGGCAAGCTCAGGATGATAGATCCTTAGGAAACCCAAGCTATCAGTGGGTGTCATTCCGAGCGAAGTCGAGGAATCTCGATTTGGGTAACACGCCCTAGAGTTCCAGCAGTTTTTGTACGTCGTTCCAGGTCATGGATTTCACCATTTCTTCATCGGATTCAACGGTGGCATTGATCACGGCTTTCTTTTTCTTCTGCATCTCCACCACCTTTTCTTCTACAGTACCTTTGGCAATGAGCTTCACGCTGTAGACGGTGCGTTTCTGTCCGATACGATAGGCTCGGTCCGTTGCCTGATCTTCTACGGCGGGGTTCCACCAGGGGTCGTAGTGGATCACCATGTCAGCCCCGGTCAGATTCAGTCCGGTGCCACCGGCTTTTAGGCTAATGAGAAAAATTGGGACACTGCGTTGGGTGTTGAACCGGTGTACTTCCTTCATGCGATCCTTTGTCGATCCATCCAGATAGCAGTAGTCAATGCCCTGTTCTTTCAATCGGTCCCGCAGGATGTGGAGCATGGTCACAAATTGGCTGAAGACAAGAATACGGTGTCCGCCGTCGATGGCTTCGTCAACAAGCTCGAAGAAAAGATCCATCTTGGCGGAGGGGTGTTCCGCTTTAAGGTCGGGGAGCTTCAGCAAGTCGAGATGGCAGCAAACTTGGCGGAGTTTCAGGAGGGTGGTCAGAATTTCCATTCGGCAACGGTTGAAGCCTTGAGTGGCCACCAGATCAGCAATGCGGCGTTTGGATCGCTCAAGAAGCTCTTTGTAGACAATGCGTTGATCGGCAGAAAGTTCGCAGGACTGGACGCTTTGGATCTTGGGTGGCAATTCTTTAGCGACGTCCCGTTTCAGGCGGCGGAGCAGAAAGGGATGGAGCTTTCGGCGGAGTTTGAGCTGGGCGATGTCGGCATCAGGGCCGCCTCTGGCAATCGGGAGTTCGTAGGTGGCGCGGAAGTTTTCGTGGTGCCCCAGATAGCCTGGCATGAGGAAATCCATGATGGACCAGATGTCTGAGACTCCATTCTCAACCGGTGTACCTGTTAGCACAACTTTGTGATGGGCTTGAATTTGTTTGGCAGCAACGGCATTTCGTGTGGACCGGTTCTTTATGTGCTGTGCCTCGTCGAGCACCGCCGCCGCAAAATTAAAATCTTCGTAGCGCGCTATATCTCGGCGAAGCAGGGAGTAGGAGGTTACGATGAGATCTGCCTTTGGTAGATCATCCCAAAGTTCATGGCGGTGGGCTCCACTAACGGGTATAACTTTCAGGTCAGGGGTGAACTTGGCGGCCTCTTCGGCCCAATTGTGTACAAGGCTGGTGGGGCAGACAATGAGAGTGGGTTTGTTTTGTGCCTCTGGATTGATGCGCTCAAGTTGGATCCAGACAAGGGTCTGGAGTGTCTTTCCGAGGCCCATTTCGTCAGCCAATAGCCCGCAGAATCCGTTTTGCTCGAGGAAGCGCAGCCAATCCACGCCATCGCGCTGATAGGGGCGAAGCGTTTTTATATGGTATTTGGAGAGGGGGACGCGTTCGACTTGCATTTTGCGATTAGACTGGCCGGCATGTTTACGCCAGGACTCGGATTCATCGACGTCGACACCATCCAGTGCATCGAGTGAGGATTTTACGAATGGTGCATAGATGTTGGATAGTCGGAAGTGTCCAGGGGCCTTGCCCTCGGCGCTGTCGCAGTCTTCGAAGACCTTGAGCATGGATTCAACGGCATCGCTGTCGATGAGGATATGCCGTCCATCCCGCTCGACAAAGGCGTCGCCTTTACGAAGAGCCAATTGAATATCAGCATTTGAGATGCTGGCTCCGTCGGAATCTTCAAAATCGAAGCCGACATCAAACCACCGGCCACTTTCATCATCATTTACTTTTACAATGGGTGTTGCAAAAGCCAAGGATTCGAATTGGGGTTCAATACGGCCATGGAGCCCGATCATCCAGCCTCGTCGTCGTAACGCGGGTATGCTGCCACCCAGGAAATTCAACACATTGCGAGCACCCACAATGCTGGTTAAGGCGTCACCGATCGCGCCACGGAGTCCGATTTCTCCGAGGATACTAAGGGCAGCCTTTTCGGCAGGTCGGTTGCGAGCCATGTAGCGCATTAAGTCATCCGGATCTGGAATGGCGAAGTGATCTTTCGGGTCGGGTTTGTTTGCTACCATCTCAATATCATTGTAGCGGGCATAGAGGATCGCTGAAAGTGAGGCTGGGCTGCCGTGGACTTCCACGCGAAAGATGGGTGTGGCAGGTTCAACGGAGAAGAGGTCGAGAGAGAGGTTGGATTCGATGCGCGCGTGTTTCATCAGTAGCGGCATTTCGCCCTGCATAAACCGGAGTACATCCTTCCGGGGAACGACAATGGGGTTGTCATAGATCTCATGGTAGGGCTCGGGGAGCAGGTTTTCCATGGGCCAGAAGTGATCGGCTCCGTATGCCCATCCCGATTTTCCTGCCACGATGTAAAAGGGCTCATCGCCCGGCGGGAGAAAAGGGAGCTCGGTATGTGCACTGAGTAGAAGATGTCCATTGGTGCTGTTCATTTCCATCTTGAGAAATGTTGTTACTGGACTTCCATGAACCAACAGTTCGTTGTCATCGGGATCGAAGAGAGCACGCCCGCCAAGGAGTTTCAGAAGATTCAGAAAATCGCGTCTATTGAGCGATATGTGACCTTTGGCCGGGCCTTCGCAGATGTCCTCAAGGACAAAGAGAAGGCTCTCATCTTGCTTGCACAGGATGAGCTTGGTGTTGTGCGGAACGGCATCGAGTAGACGGGGCTGTCCCTGATAGACAACAGCACAGTGAAGTGGAATGGCATTATTGGCAACACCATCCATCCAGGCGGGATCCAATGTGATATGCAGTCGCGCGGGATAGGCGCCAAGGGTACCCACCGGAGCTCGCTTGATATAAGCATCCTCATCTACGGAAGCGAGTCGTGATGCGCGCCTTGCTTCTTCTTTATACTTTGCGTTTCGCTCTGGATCGGCGGCCCGTTTTACGAGTGTGAGTCCAATTGCAATAACATGTGCGCAGATGATGCCACGCTCGCGATTTGCATAGCAGGGGCACTCGCTTTCTACGTTACCATCCGGCAATATTCGCATTTGGGTGTGAAATTCGCGGTTATTGTGCAGGAGCGACCCTTTGATATAAGGCGGATCATACTCGGCCGTGAGAACCAAACCCTGCTGAGTGAGCACCTTTGCATCACGTACAACTTGGTGTCCGGCCCAGTCCATTAGCCGCTTATAGGTAAGCGGAAGGGTCTCTGAAGATATGAGTTTACCCGATTTCATGGACACGACAGACACCACCCTGAGCTGGAATTTTCTGTAGAAACAAGCATCCCATAATAGCGCAATCTTTTGAGAATGCAAAACGCAAAGTGTGGATATCAGCGGTTCCAAATAGGCGGCAATGCCGGGGGTCTGATCCTGTCGCGAGGAAACGCTCGGAGGATTTGGACAGCAAGAGGAGTCCGGTGCGTATGCA
>Ga0307929_1003039_pt1 | contig 10105 bp, 8 predicted proteins | sample AceLakmetage1330_FD_203160 | JGI IMG/M metagenome (GOLD analysis project Ga0307929, IMG submission 203160) | Saline water microbial communities from Ace Lake, Antarctica - #1330 | ecosystem: Environmental > Aquatic > Non-marine Saline and Alkaline > Saline | place: Antarctica: Ace Lake...
CCAAGTAATATTGATGAAATAACGATCGAAAACAGCTCGATTTTTGGATCTATATTTCCTCATGACTAAACTTTCCTCCAAGTGTGAAAAAGAGTCAGTTGTAGAGGCATTTGCGACACAGTCTGCCAGCTACTATTGTGGATAGTTCAGAGGCGTTGTAATTTTAGGATTGTGTGTCCCAATGACATTTTTCGACTATAAAATTCCGGTCAGTGAGTATGTATTTTTGACAGGTCTTATCTTCCTGATCTGCGTATATCCATCTGAACTTATAGCTGAGGATCTCACAATCGAAAGACCAATCTGTGCGGTACTTCCGTTCGAAGCTCTCTATGGTCTAGAGGAAGATCAGGCAGAGCTTGTAACCGAATCATTTATCCAGGCTATTTCAAGTATAGATAGATTAAAACTGGCAGATCGTGAGGCCATATATAAAAACCTTGATGCCCATACTCTGGAAAAGCTGTCGATTATGGAGAGGGCATTGCAATTAGGCCGGTTACTCAAGGTTCATAAAACTATTGCTGGCACCGTGGAAAGTGAAAAAGGAATATATGTAGTTCATACTATTTTAATGGATATTGCGACCGGTGAGATTGAGGGAGAAATAACCAGCTATTCTGATGAAGATTTTAGTCACATGCTGTCGAAGATCCCCGATGAAAATGCACGTGAGCTCATGATGAAACTGGAATTATCACCTCAATATAAAAAAATAGGGAACCAGGAGAAGTTGCTGCTTGAACAAGAAAAACCCCGGCTAAATGGCAAAAGTCCCTGGAAAGCGAATGTATGGTCAGGAGTTGGTTACTGGAGTGGGGATGTAACCTACCGCATCGGCAATACCGTTAAATTGCCGGATGGAAGCGAATTTGACTATTGGTTTCCGCTGAGCGAGCTGGAATGGCCGATTAATGTGGTTATGGCCTCTGTCGGGGGAGATGTAACCTATGCGGAAACAATCGAAGCGCGGGGAGCATTTTCAATAAGCGTGAATGATCCAACTGATAAAATGAAAGACTCCGACTGGGAGTATCCGGGCATAAAAACAATTTATTCTGAAAGTGATGCTGAGTTGAATGCCTGGTCGGTAGACGCGGGAATCAGATGGTGGTTTCTCGGAAAACAAAAGGAAAACTTTACCTGGGGTTTGGGCGTTGGCGGTGGATATCTTTACCAGTATATGGATTGGGCGGCCAGTAACCTGGATCAGTGGTACCCAACAGAACCATGGATTCCCCATGATCGTGTTTCCGGAGTGGTCGGGAAGTACAAGGCATCATTACATATGCCTTATCCCGAAGTGAGCGGTAAGATCGGATTAGGCGGTTTTAGTCTTGAAGTCAGTTTTGGATACGCCCCGTATGTCGCTGTAAATGACGAAGATGACCATGTATTACGGTATATAAAAGCGAATACAGATGCAACTGGTACAGGCTGGAAACTGGGAGGAGTGGCCCGATATGATTTCGAATTCGGGTTGTTTCTTGCCGGCCGGGTAGATGTCCTCGATTTCGAAACGGATGGTTCAGAAAAAAACTACATATATGCTGGACCTGATCAGGGATATAGCTGGGAAATTTATCACGAGATTACCAGTAAACAGATAAGCGGTATCCTGACTGTCGGTTATCAATTCTAATATTGTGCCGGCAGATATGGTGTTTTTAGACGGGTTGTTGATAGAGCAAACCGGGGGAAACCAAGAACGAAAAAGATTCGATAAAATATTTTTAGCAGAACAACAAAAATTCATATTTCTGAAAAAGGAGGTTTCAATCTAAAAAGATATCAGTTGGAGATCTTTTTGTCTGGTAAGACGGACGTACCATGGAAACCATAGAATAATAGAATGAAGGAGTAATGAATGAATAGTTTATCCCATAACAAATTAGTATGTTTTATCGCTCTGACCGCTACCATTATTTTTTCCTGGGGCATTTGTTCAGGGTATCTCTTTGCCGCTGATGTGACCGAGGTGGTTGAAGAAGCTCCCGTCGGAGTAGAGTCCGAAACCGAACAGGTGAACAAGGATGCTGAAATAATCATTGTGGAAGAAGTCATTCCCGGAAAACAACCGTTAACATTGGCCAATCGTTTCTACATTGGCGGTGGTGTGCACTATGACATCGCAAACCTTGATGCCAATGTGACCGTCATGGATTATTTTGGTGAGACCATTGAAACCAATGCTGATTTTGATAATACCTGGGGCTTTGACTTGAAAGGCGGATATTTTTTTTCAGAGATATTTGCCTTAGAACTTCTATTTCAATACCACGATAATTTTAAGGCCAGTGACTCTTTTGATCCATATACCGCACAATATCCATTTTATGATGAGAGCGGTGACTATAATGCGGAGCTAACCGTGTATGATTTTACCATAAATGGAAAGGTATATCTTCCTTTGGAAAGCCCCACTTTTAGGCCCTATGGTGTTGTTGGTATTGGCATTATGGTAGCGAAGGTTAAATGGGATGCGGCAATTTATGATTGGGATTATGGCTACATAGACTATAGGCAGAGCGTTGAATATTCTGGGTCTGAGACTGAAGCGAAGCCTTGCGGAAGAATAGGTGCCGGGTGTGATGTTTTCTTCAATCAGAATTTTGGACTTGAGGCTGAAATTGCGTATAATTCAAGTCTCGGTAGTTTTGATTTTGAAGAAGAACTGGATGTTGCCTTTACTTCATTGTCCATAGGAGCACTCTACGCGTTTTAGCAGTTCAAGTTTCTCCAATTATTTGTCGGGGATAATTCAACAATCAAACACATGATGGGGGAGATTATGGATGCTGATCTTACTATATGATTATAAGCCGGCAACCGCGATTTTAACCCATATATGACTTGAATCCGTAACCAACCAATTGTAAAAGGAGGTTAAAAAGATATTATCGGAAATTATTATTGAGCTGAGAAGAAGTTAAATTTATAGGTGTTGCATAAGATAATAGGGAGAAAGAAATGAATAGTTTAGCCCATAACAGAACAGTATGTTTCATCGCTTTGACAGCCACCATTATTTTCTCTTTAGGTACTTGCTCAGGGTATCTCTTTGCCGCTGATGTGACCGATATGGTGGAAGAAGAAGCTGTGGTTGAAGAAGCTCCAGTTGGAGTGGAAGCGGAAGAGAGTACCATAGCGGAAGCTGCTCCCGCTGAAGAACCCACCGGTGAAGGTGAAACCCCGGCGGGGGAGGAAGATGGTTTCTGGGATGGCCCCTGGCCTTGGATCCTCGGCGGAGCGGTGGTTGTTGGTGGAGGTGTTGGCATAGCTGTAGCTGCAAGTGGAGGTGGAGGTGGAGGCGGAGATGACGATTATAGCGCAGTCGGCACTTGGAACGTAACTTATGACTGGCTTTGTGATGGAACAGTTGGTTATGTCACATGGTATATACATGAAGGTGGAACATATACCACAAGCGCAGGAAGCCCTGGAACCTGGACTCTATCAGGCAATACATTCAGGCTGGTAGTTACTGCTTATGGAACAGTATATTCTGGAACAATGACATCAAATAATTATATGGAGGGAACAATGATAGGGGGCACAAATGGTACAACTGGTTGCTGGTCCGCACGAAGAACAGGTACCGGAGGAATGAGATTAAAACTCGAAGTAAATATGAAAGATCAAACCACTATGGATTATATGGGGGTTACCCGTTAGATATCAAATAATTGCCGTTGGGATAGTATCCATAGCAATGGCGAAAAATTTAATACCCGCAGTCTTTTGGGAGAGTATTTCTGAGTCTATAGCCCCGCTCCACTTTTATGGAGCGGGGCTGGGCTGTTTCGAATGATGAAGGCGATATTAGCGTTATCGAGCTTAATTATTCTGAGTGTTGGAGACGGAGCTTATGGTGATATTGAATCGCGGTCTCCTCATACTTATTCTCAGGAACACGATCCGCTAGCGTCTGCTTCCCCGCTGCGGGAAATTGAGGATCAGGAAGAAGCGATCCGGGAAGATCCCGAAGAATCATTTTCTCTAACCCTGGAAGAAGCGATAAACTTAACTCTCCAGAAAAACCGTTCTCTCCTGAATTCGGTTGATAATATTACCAGTTCACACTACTCACTGGTTTCAGCTGAGTCCGACTACGAATTGAAGATAGAACCGGCCGGTTCGGCTAGTATTTACGGGGGGAGCGGTGAAGATGGTTCAGACATTGAGAACTTCGCCATTGGTATTTCCCAGAAATTCATTACCGGGACACGGGTAGAGATCATTCCCAGTATAAACCGTGATTATGAAGGGGATGAGAACTACGAGACCGGCATCGGGGCTTACCTTACCCAGCCCCTTCTTAAGGGATTGAGCATTGAATACAACCTTTCCGGGATTAAATCAGCGGAATACGGGGAACGGACCTCAATGCGATCGCTTTATCTTTCCAAGGTCAGCATGATGATCAGAACCGTTCAGAATGTATATAATATTATCCGACTAGAGGAAGTTCTTCGATTAAATACCCAGGCATCCTACCGGCTCCAGGGCTATGCTGAAGCGGCGAGGGTCAAGGAAAAGATAGGCCTTGCCTCTCCGATTGATGTTTATCGAGCTGAACTCAGCCTCAATCAGGCAATTGATCGGCTCAATATAGCTCGAGAAACTTACCAGGACGCGCTCGACAACTTAAAACTCCTGATGGCGATGCCGATGGAGATAGGATTAGAAGTGACTGCTCCCATGGGATATAAATTGATTGAACTCGGCTCTCGAAAAGCAATCGAGATAGCTTTCAATAATAGGCTGGAGATCAATCAGGCTGAAGATAATGTCTCAGAATCGAAGAGGTTATCACGAGTGGCCAAGCACAATATCTTGCCCGAACTCAATCTTGAACTGAACTATCGACGTTATGGAGAAGATGAAGATTTCGATAAGAGCATGAACTTTGATCAGGAGAGATGGGGGGTAGGTTTCGTGGCGAGCGGCGATGTATGGCGGACGGCTGAAAAAGCTCAATACCAGCAGAGTCTGCTCTCTGTTCGGGAAGTTCAGAGAAGTCTGGCCCAGACCCTGGATGAGATCCAGAGAGAAGTTCAGATGGAGCTGAGAAATCTCCAGAAATACGCCAATAGTATCGAGATTCAAAAGAAGCAGATTCATGACGCCGAAGGGAAGCTGGAATTATCAAAAATCAAGTTCTCTCACTCCCTGGCTGATAATTTCGATTTAATCGAATCCGAGAATGAACTGCTGGAAGCTCAATCCCGCCTCCTGGGGGCGGTTACGAATTATATTGTTGGCACCTACCGTTTGAAGGCTATCTTAGGAACACTGCTGGAGAAACCTCAAGAATGGAACGCATCCTGACAGAAAAAAACAGAAAATTAATTATCGCGGGGATTTTACCGGTCTTGCTGGTGATTATCTTATTCGTGATATTAGGCGGTAACGACGGAGATGAAGATATCCCGATCGCTATAGTCAGGCGGGAATCATTCGAGATTAAGGTTGATACCGTGGGCACACTTGATGTAGCCCGTTCCCAGGTAGTCTGTTCTCAGGTCAAAGGAGACAAGGGGAAAATAATCTATCTGGTGGAAGAAGGGACCAGTGTTAACGCGGAAGATATCCTGGTGAGATTAGATCCTTCTTTTTTTGAAGAGGAAGAGAGGAAATATTCCACCAAGGTCCGGGAGTCGGAAGCCAATGTATCCGCCTGGAAACAAGCGGTGGAGTGGGAAAAAGTTCAGAGCGAAAAAGAAGTTAAAATAGCCGGATATAACGTCGATATCGCCAAACTGGATTTGAAGAAACTGGAAAAAGGCGATGGCCCTTTGGATATGGCTCGACTGGAAGGATTGATGCTGGAAGCTAAAAGAACTTATGAGGATAGTAAGAGTTATACCACGGAACTTCAAAAATTGGCCAAACAGGGTTTCAGCAATATCACCGAATTATCCCAGGCTGAATCAAAGACTGAGGAGAACAGGAAGAAGTATGAGGCGGCCAAGCTTCAGTTTGAAAGCTATCGGGATTATATTCTTCCCGCTAAGCTGGAAACCGCCCGGGTGAAAGTGGAGCGTTCCGAGATGGAATTGGAACAGACCAAGAAAAGCGTTGGTTTTAAAGTCGGAAAGACAATCTCATCATTTAAAAGCGCGGAGGAAAGTTTGAAATCCGCCGCCGCTTCCCGGGAAATTGCCGGTCAGGAGCTAAAAAAAACCACCATAACCGCCCCTCAGCCCGGTCTGGTGGTTCTCCGGGAAGAGTTCAGGCACGGGGAGAGAAGGAAACCCCGGGTCGGCGACACCGCCCTGCAAAATCAACCATTGCTTTATCTGCCCGATATCTCTTCGATGATCGTCAAAACACGGGTCCGGGAAGTTGATCTATACAAAGTGGCAACTGGTGATGGGGTAAATGTGAAAGTCGATTCTTATCCGGGTAAAGTATATTCTGGGCATGTGGAATCAATCGGAATTATGGCACAGGAACGGCACGAGTTTCAGAGCGGGGAGAAATACTTCCAGGTAGTGGTGGCTTTGGATGACTCGGATGAAAGACTCAGACCGGGGATGACCGCCCGGGTGGAGATTCTTTCCGGTTATGTAGAAGACGCGCTTACGGTCCCCATTCTTGCTCTCTTTGAAGAAGAGGGGAGAACGGTCTGTTTCGTGGATATCAGGCAGAGTTATGAGATGCGGGAGGTTATTACCGGTCGGCAGAACGAGGAACTGGTGGAGATCAAAGATGGATTAAAACCAGGAGAGAAGGTCTGTCTTATCCCTCCACCCGGTACTGCTGGTGTTACTACCATTCTCCTGAAATAGCGGCGCCTGGTTAATACACCATTATCCCGGGTTATTGTCTGCCTCAGACTTATCCCGATTTCTCTGCGGTCCAGTTCTCATAATTGCCATAGTTTCCAGCGTATATTATTCCCGCGATTCGCCAAAACCGGAATCGCGTAAAATCATTATGAGAAAGTACCGATGAATCCGAAGACCGATGATATCCTGGTTGATATATGTGATCTAAGTAAAAACTTCCGGATGGGGGGATCTCTGGTCGAAGCGTTAAAAAATGTTGACCTCCGGATAGACCAGGGTGAGTTTATTGCCATTATGGGGCCATCGGGATCGGGAAAATCCACGCTTCTAAATATAATCGGTTGCCTGGATCGTCCCACCTCCGGCAGTTACTATTTTTCCCGCCGGGACGTATCCGCCCTCTCCGATGTTGAACTATCTTTGCTCCGGGCGACCCGGATTGGTTTTGTCTTCCAGACTTTCAACCTCATCCATCAGCTGACCGTGCTGGAGAATGTTGAAGTACCATTCATGTATCAGAATACTGAGCGGGGTGATGAAAGAAGACTGGCCTTGAAGGCGATTGAGCAGGTCGGACTGGATCAGAGAAGCAATCACCATCCCTCGGAATTATCCGGGGGAGAACTGCAGAGGGCAGCTATCGCGCGGGCGATCGCCATATCGCCCGGTTTGATTCTGGCGGATGAGCCCACGGGAAATCTGGACTCCGTAACCGGTCGGGAAATCATGAATATCTTCGCGTCTCTGAATCAGAATGGCTCTACCATCCTGCTGGTTACTCACGATGAGGAGGTAGCTGGCTACGCGGCTCGTCAGCTGTATCTCTCTGACGGCCGGTTTGAAGAATGTCCCGGGCATTAAAATGAAAAAATTAATCCTGCTTAATTCAGGTTTTCGCTCCCTCACGCGTCACAAGTTGCGGTCATCGTTGAGTATCCTGGGTGTGGTTTTTGGTGTTGTCGCTCTGATCTCCATGCTCTCGATCGGGGAAGGCGCAAAAAGAGAAGCCCTGAGGCAGATCGAGCTTCTTGGGACAAACAATGTTATCGCGAAATCACTCGGGCAGACTGAAGCCCAAGAGATCAAGGCCCGGGAAAATCTTTCCCGTGGATTGACTCTTGATGATGCCGATAGGTTAAAGATTATGGTTCCCGGTATCTTCCTGGTCGCGGCTCTGAAAGAAATTGAAGCGGAGATTATCGGGGGGCCGGTGGAGACCGCGTACCAGCTGGCGGCGACGACGGAAAATTATAATCGGGTGAAGAATTTAGAGATTTCACAGGGCCGTTATATCTCCGCCCGGGATCAGAAGATGAAGAATTTGGTCTGTGTTTTAGGGTGGGATATCGCGCGTGATCTCGGCCAGCAGGGGCGGCTGGGATCTAAGCTGAGAATAGAGGATACTGTATTCAAAGTAGTGGGGATCCTGGAAAAAAGGCACTGGTCCAAATCAAAGCTGCCGGCTCTGACTTCCCGTAATTACAACCGGTGTGTCTTTATTCCCCTTAATTCCTCCGGAGTCTTTGACAGGAATTGGCGCAGCGCGATTCCGGTCAGTGAGATATCCGTTCAGTTTCGAGATTCCGGTGAAGTTATTCAGGGTGCCGCGGTAATTGAGAGCGCTTTAACCCGTTTCCACCATCAGGTGAAAGATTACCAGCTGATCATCCCCCAGGAACTTATCCGGGAAGCCCAGCAGACCCAGAAGATATTCAATATCGTTCTCGGCGGAATAGCCGGGATATCGCTTCTGGTGGGAGGTATAGGGATAATGAATATCATGCTGGCCACTGTTTCAGAACGGACGCGGGAGATAGGCATCAGGAGAGCGGTGGGAGCCAATCAGAGAGATATCGCCGTACAGTTCCTGACCGAAGCGATTATTCTTACAGTAACCGGAGGGATCATCGGTTCAATCTTAGGATGCGCGATATCAATATTTATCTCCGTTCTGGCCGGGTGGGAGACCGTGGTCACGGGATGGGCGGTGGTAGCCGCCCTGGGAATGGCGATTATCGTAGGTGTGATCTTCGGGTTTTATCCGGCGTATAACGCGGCGAAATTAGACCCGATTCAGGCGCTTAGGAATGAATAGTATTAATAAATCCCTTATTGCGATATACACGACTTCAGTTGACATATTTCGGTTCTCATAATAGAACCGATCTTCAAAGGAGGTCGTGATATGAAACAAGAAGAAAGGGAGGGGATGGATGGCACACTATAAAGGAGGATCAAAGCTAACCTGTCTGGTAGGGGCCATGCTCTGTTTGCTAGTAATACAAGCTTGGTGTGGAGAAGCGGCCGAAATCGATCCGGAGGATGCTGCGGCCTATAACAACCAAGGGGTTTTAAAAGCCAACCTCAAAGACCACAGAGGAGCGATTAAAGATTATATAAGGGCGATCGAACTCGACCCCAATTATGCCTCCGCCTATGGCAACCGGGGTAATTCAAAAGGCTATCTCGGTGACTACCGGGGAGCGATAGCAGACTACACGAAGGCCATCAGACTAGATCCGAAGTACGCTTCAGGATACAATAACCGGGGGGCTATAAAGTTACGTCTTGGAGACTACCAGGGAGCAGTCATGGACTGTACGAAGGCAATCGAACTTAATCCGAAGTATGCCATGGCCTACCGCAAACGAGGGGTTGCAAAGTTACATCTTGGAGATGACCACGGGGCGATTCAGGACTATACGAGGGCAATTGAACTCGATCCGGAGGATGACATATCCTACTCCAACCGAGGGGTTGCAAAGTTACATCTTGGATACTACCGGGGAGCGATAGCAGATTATACGAAGGCAATCGAACTTGATCCGAAGGATGACATATCCTACTCCAACCGAGGGGTTGCAAAGTTACATCTTGGAGATAATCAGGGAGCGATCCAAGATTGGCGGACGGCAGGGGAAATGGGCTCCAAAGACGCTTGGAATTTAATCAAGTCATTCTCATCGAATGATCAAGAGGCTTTACGTAGACGCACCACTTATGTTGCTCCATCAGGAGCAATGGAAGAGTTCGTGGTTACCCATTTTGATTATGATGATGCAACTAAGAAAGGCGTAATGTCGGTAAGGACATATGGTAGAGGGATGGACTGTAGAGAATGGCTGGTTAAGAATATCGGAGCTATCTGCTCAAGCAAAAATATAACACTTCAGGCGGGTTCAGAATCAAAGAAAGGCGGTCGTTACCGTATCCTCGATGAAAAGATTGAGGACGATATTCTAACAGTCCACTTTGAGTCAGCGTGGTAATAGCCAAATGAAAGACCAGGACATATCAAAAGACCCGGATAT
>Ga0307929_1003040_pt1 | contig 10101 bp, 5 predicted proteins | sample AceLakmetage1330_FD_203160 | JGI IMG/M metagenome (GOLD analysis project Ga0307929, IMG submission 203160) | Saline water microbial communities from Ace Lake, Antarctica - #1330 | ecosystem: Environmental > Aquatic > Non-marine Saline and Alkaline > Saline | place: Antarctica: Ace Lake...
GCATATTTTGACAATGGTGATTTCCATAAGGGGTTAGAGCTTGTTGAAACCCTCGATGCAGCGACTCCACTCTGGCGTAAGGATAATAGTGGAATAATTGTTAAACAGAACAATGCAAAACAGGAAACTGCTCTTCTGCTGGCAATGGGAAAAGCCTATGCCAATGATCTGTCAGGAGCTCAGGAAGATTTAGAGAGAATGGCAAAGATAGCCCCTTATAATGCAGAAATACTGCACAAAATGGCAGAACTCTATCGATGGCGTGGTTGGCCGAAAAAGGCACACGAAACAATCTCCATTGCTACGACCATGGAACCGGAACAGATATCTCTCAAAGTCAGTAAGGCATTTTCACTCTTTGAAATGTATCATTTAAAAGAGGCAGATGCGATAAGGTCCAGCTTACTACACGAATATCCAGACAATAAATCGGTGAAAAAGTTTGATCGTGAATGGCAACGACTGCACAAACGGCAATTTCTGATCTGGTCTGATGGAGGTAATTCTGATTCTGATAACAGTAACTACGGCAGCTCCGATTTTAGTCTTGAGTCCATGCTCTACGACAAACTCTACGGAAACGGCCTGCGTCCTTTTATTCATCAATATTATACAACAGCAATCTTCGATGAAGGTACCGGTCGCTACGAACGGTTTGGTGCCGGAACAGAGTATAAATGGAATCGAAATGTACTCTCTGCAGAACTATCCGGAAGTTATACAGGAGAAAGTGATATCGGTCTCTCCCTGCACAGTCAACACGATATCAGTGATCAGTTCCAATTCACTCTGGGCTATGATTCATTCAGTACAAATATTCCCGTTCGTGCATATTTTCATGGCATCAGCGGACCTGGATTTAAAGCGGGAGCTCAGTATCGTCTTCACGAATTAACGAATTTTACAGCATCCTATGAGTTCCTGGATTTCTCTGATGGTAACAGAAGAAACAGCTGGTCGCTTTTAGTACAGCAGCGGCTACTAAACTTGCCAAGAGTGCAGATTGATCTCATCCCCTCAATATATCAGAGCAGGAACAGTAAGGTTGGCGGCCCATATTTTAACCCGGAACAAGACCGTTCATTCAATTTCAGCCTCAGCACTGACTGGCTGACCTATTACCATTACGACAGAAAATTTACCCAAAACCTGGAACTCAACTGGGGACGTTATGCACAGGAACATTATAGCACCGAATCGACCTACACTCTGGTGTATCAGCATAAGTGGGAGATGGATAAATCATTGAACTTCACGTATGGAATCAAATGGAGTTCTAATTACTATGATGGTGATCACGAAAATCGGATAGCTGGTTTCACATCTCTGGGATGGTTGTTTTGATGAACTACAGCACCTTTTTTATCAGAGTCTTTCTACCGTTACTGCTCATTTTCCAGGCAGGACAAATTCATGCCACCGACACATTTGATGCCATCTGTTACCACGGGGTAAGGAACATACGTCAGGGGGATATGAGCCCGGATCAGTTCGCCCTCGACTCCCAACATCTGCTCACTCAGTTTGAATGGTTGTATGAAAATGGATTTCATCCCATCAGTATAAATGATTTACTTGCTGCACAAAAAGGGGAAAAGCCCTTACCCGAAAAAGCAGTATTGCTTAGCTTTGATGATGGTTACCTGAGCTTCTACTCAACTATTTACCCTCTGCTCAGGCTCTATAACTATCCAGCAGTATTTGCACTTGTCGGCAGTTGGCTCGAAGGAGCAGATGACGAACCGGTACAATACGGAGATGAGGAACTCTTGCGAAGTAATTTCCTCAGCTGGCCACAAATTCAAGAGATGCAGGACTCTGGACTGATTGAATTTGCCTCACATAGTTACGACCTGCATAAAGGAATCCCTGGTAATCCCCAAAAAAACTCACAACCGTCTGCAATCACCAGGGAATATAACGCGACCACACAACACTATGAAACGGATGAGAAGTATCTCAATCGTATCCATACCGATCTCGCCAGAAACTCAGACCTTATTGAAGAAAAAATAGGAAAAAGACCTCGCGTAATGGTTTGGCCATATGGAGCCTATAGCAAGGAAACTCAAAAAATCGCAGCAACTCTTGGCATGGAGTTTAACCTGGTTCTGGAAGATGAAAACCAGAACCAGACCACAAATCTGCAGACGATCTACAGAAAACTCATAGTAGCCAATCCGGATGTAAGTGATTTTGCCTATATGTTGAACCGGGTTCCTGTACCTGGCCCGGAACGGATGATCCATGTTGATCTGGATTATGTGTACGATGACAACCCAGAGCAACAGAAGAGAAACCTCGACATGCTTCTCGACAGGGTAAAAGAATTTACTATCAGCACTGTCTACCTGCAGGCCTTTGCCGATCCTGATGGTGACGGGAATGTTGATGCACTTTACTTTCCTAATCGCCACTTACCCGTACGTGCCGACCTCTTTAACCGTGTGGCCTGGCAGTTACGAACCAGAGCCGGGGTGAAAGTGTATGCATGGATGCCTGTTCTGGCTTTTGATCTGGGAGATGAAACATTTGATCAATTGGGAGTAAAAGAGTACCGGGAGGGTACTGTTCAAAACACCACCGCATCCTACAAACGTCTCTCTCCCTTTAACCCCAAAGCACGTAAAATCATAAATGAAATCTATGCAGACCTTGGCAGATATTCACACTTTCATGGTATACTCTTCCATGACGATGCTTACTTAACGGACTTTGAAGATTTTAGTGATGCTGCCCGGCAGTTCTACAACGAGCAGGGAATCAACGGCACCGTTAAGGACTTAACGACCGCCCCAGACCTTGTACAACGCCTTGCTGAGATAAAAACAGAGTGTCTTATCAGTTTCACCAAAGAGCTCACCGAGACCTTACGTACGTATCAACCAGACATAAAAACTGCTCGCAATATGTACGCAAGACCAGCCCTTGATCCCGTAAGCGAACAGTGGTTTGCACAGAATCTGGAAAAATTTGTAGCGCATTACGATACCACAGCCATCATGGCCATGCCTTATATGGAACAGGCCATCAATCCGGAAAAATGGCTTGTCGGGCTCCTTGACGCGGTACAAAAACGCATCCCCCCCTTTGACCCGAATAACCCCGAAAGAGCAAATATGAGTAAGGTGCTCTTTGAGTTGCAGGCAAAAAACTGGGAAACAGGACAGCCCGTTCAGGACACTGTATTAGCAGCTCAGATACGTAACCTACTGCAAAACGGAATGAACAAGATTGGCTACTACCCTGATAATTTCCATAAAAACCAGCCTGACCTTGAAACCATCAGAGTCATTTTTTCCCTTCAGACTTTTCCCTTCAGGAGGAAATAAAGATAACTATGTTTGTATCACACCATCCACTTGTCGGCGCAATACTCTCTTTCGCCTTTTATTACCCGTTTTTCATGGCCTTTTTCTGGATGATTGGCGGGCTTTATTATCGCTTTCACTGGGAAAACAAAACAGGCAGACTACCTGACAATCCGCCAATCCTGGATCACGAGCCACCTGTATCACTTCTTGTCCCTTGCCATAACGAGGGGGATAATGTTCGTGATACAATAGATTTTCTACTGGCACAGGAATATACAGATTTTGAAGTTATTGCCATAAATGACGGTAGTAGTGATAACACCGGTGAAATTCTCAATGAACTGTGTGAAAAGCACAAAAAACTGCGTGTTATTCATCTTGCCGAAAATCAGGGAAAAGCCATGGCGCTCAACACCGCAGCACTTATGGCAAATGCTGAATATCTGCTCTGCGTAGATGGTGATGCCCTCCTCGATCCCCATGCTACCCGCTGGATCATCAGACATTTTATGCAGGGCCAGGATGTTGGCGCAGTCACTGGCAACCCGCGTATCCGTAACCGCACAACCATCCTGGGAAAAATTCAGGTTGGTGAATTCTCTTCCATTATCGGGATGATTAAACGGGCACAACGAATTTATGGACGTATCTTCACTGCCTCCGGTGTAATTGTCGCTTTTCGGAAAACAGCATTACATCAAATCGGCTACTGGAATAGTGATATGATAACAGAGGATATCGATATCAGCTGGCGTCTACAACTTGGCAACTGGCAAATTCGTTACGAACCTAATGCACTGTGCTGGATTCTTATGCCCGAAACATTCCGTGGTCTGTGGAAACAGCGTATCCGCTGGGCGCAGGGTGGTGCGGAAGTAATGAAGCGCTATTCTCAGCATCTCTTTACATTTAAATCCCGAGCCATGTGGCCCATATTTTATGAGTATCTACTGAGTGCTTTCTGGAGTTTTCTCATGGCAGCTATCCTGTTTATCTGGGTGCTGGCACAATTTGTGACTGTCCCGGATGCCATTTTTATTCACCGTATCCTCCCCGGCTGGTCTGGTGTCTTAATTATTATGACTGCTATGCTTCAGTTTGTTGTCAGCCTGATTATCGACTCAAGGTATGAAAAAAATATACTTAAATATTATTTCTGGATGATCTGGTATCCAATGTTCTACTGGATGATTAATACTGCAACAATGGTGGCAGGAGCTCCACGAGGATTTTTCAAAAAAAGGGGGCAACGTGCAATCTGGAAAAGCCCTGATAGAGGAATACGGTAATGGAATCACTGATTATTGATCGCCCAAGCAAAAGAAGTCTTAAACAAAAATATATCGATAACAGCCTGAAAGTCGTTATGCTCCTAGGCTGGCTGTACCTTTGTCTGCCAGCTATTACATTTGGTGTCTGGTACATTGCCTATACTTTTTTCAATCAACAGCTGATCCTGCTTGAAGGCTATAAAGAATACAAAACAATCACGTCCCTATGGTACCTTATAATCATTGCCAATATGCTGGTACTGGTCTTTGCCTGGTCCAAGGGCAAGAAATTTTTCGCAAAGAAAAAGAGTGCGAAACATCCGGACACATGCGTATCCCTTCATGATGTTAGTGAATTTTTTCATGTTTCTGAACAAGAGATACTTCGGTATCGTAAAATGAAAAAGATGACGGTTTTTCACGATGAGACAGGACGTATAGTTCAGGTCACAACGCTTTAGAATGCATTCCTGTTGCCTGTGACAAAAAATGGAAATAACTCTTTGTTAGATTACAGATATCTATTGCAAAACCCACCTCCAGAGGCACAGTAGAATGGCAGCTCAAAATAAAAAGGCTCACATAAAGGGGACTCACTTCAGAAACCTTATTTTTTTCCTGCTCCTGTACATTGTGGGAAGTCCCTTTCTTGAGCCATATCCTTCCCTGTCTGTACTTGCCCATATATCTCTGTCAATGGTTCTGTTTGCTGCCGTCTACGCTGTAAGAAAGCAGAATAAACAACGTTCTATTGCCCTTGCACTGCTGCTCCCGCTTATCGTTTTCTATTGGCTTGGAATCTATGATCTTGTCTCTTATAGCCGATTGGGATCCCACCTGCTTTTCAGTGTCTTTTACGGGCTACTTGTTCATTCGTTTATTGCTCAGATCAAACAATCTCACAGCGTGAGTAGTAATGTACTCTTTGCAACATTCAGCCTCTATCTTATCCTTGGACTCTTCTGGGGGACGCTTTATACCCTTTTAGAAGAGCTTAGCCCAGGATCTTACAGTGGTGTTCTTCTTGAGAGTAGTCAGGATATAAATCATGCCTTTAACTATTTTAGTTTTGTTACACTGACCACCTTGGGATATGGTGACATAACTCCTCAGACCGCTGGCGCATCTTCACTTTGTCAAATGGAGGCAATTGTCGGGCAATTTTTCACTGCAGTTGTAGTAGCCTGGCTGGTTGGAATGCATGTCTCGGATAGACACGACAAAGAATTGTCTAAGGCCGTTGAATAATTCTTTGGCAACAGGTAATCAGCTATGAAAAAAATTCTTCGATGGATTGGCAGTATTGTTCTGATCCCCATTGTCCTGTTCTGTGGCACTCTTATTACAGTGTCTCTTTTGGGAATCACTGTGAATTTGGACAGTCTGCGCCCAGTAGTTGAGAAAGCTGCAACTGCGACCCTTAAACGTAATGTTCAAATATCGGGGCCTGTTGAATTTCTTCCCACCCTGAGCCCAAGGCTTGAAATACAAGGACTTCGTATTGATAATCCTATAAATTGGGGAGACAGAAATTTTGTTTCCGTGAAACTGGTGCGGATGCAACTGGGGCTGATGGATCTGCTCCGGGAAAAAATACAAATTGATGAAATCACAGCGGAAGGGGTGAGTGTTTATCTGGAAAGTCGCAAAGACGATATCAACAACTGGTCTTTCTCCGCTGAAGATGAGAAGTCAGCAAGTACTGTAGCAGAGTCTTACGTGGAAGAGAATGATAGCGGAGCAATGGAATTTAAGGGGGTGGATAGTATCTCCCTGAAAAACATTACCGTGCTTTATAAAGATGTTGTTCTGGATAAAACGATTCATTTTCAACTTGATGAACTGACAGGAAAAGCAGCAACCGGAAAACCTCTTGTTTTGCATGCCAAGGGAAATTTACAGGAACAGAGCTATAGCTTTGATCTGGCTGCAGGAGCCTTAGATACTTTCAGGCCGAAACAACAAGCGTGGCCATTTACTCTTTCCGGAAATATTGCAGGAGCACCATTCTCAGCAAAAGGTGATGTCGGGTATAAAAACAATGAACAACAACTCTCTCTTGATGTGTCTGTGGGGGCTGTTGATGTCGGTGGATTGCTTTCCTGGCTCAATGTTGCAAAAAATGTCAAGGCATCCACGAATGAGCTTTCTCTTGCACTTACCCTTAGAGGAGAGAGCCTCCATGAGCTGCTTAGTCAGTCGGAATTTGCCTTTCATCTAAAGGGTGGTCTATGGGATTTAAGTGATTCCGGAAAGGAGAAAGAAGTACTAATCAGTGGTCTTGAAGGCAGTATTGCAGCAAAACCAGATTCACCCATTGTGATTGATCTCAGTGGTACAGTTGATGCTACTCCAGTTGTAATCAGTATTGAGGGAATGCCACTTGCGCAATATGTTAACGATCCAGGAGAGTTGCCAGTTACAGTATCTTTTTTTGCAGCAGGGGCAGAACTTGATTTTAGTGGTGCAGTGGATTTGCCAGTAGACAGTAAAACTTTTAACCTGGAAATGACCCTGAAAGGAGATAAACTTGACAGCTTAAATGAATTCCTGAATATTTCACTTCCTCCTTTTGGCCCTTATAGTTTGAAGGCACATTTTGCTGCCACTGAGACAGGTTATAATTTGTCCGATCTTGGTATGATGGTTGGGGGCAGTGATTTAACCGGAAGCATGCATTACAATGATAGTGGTGAGCGCCCTGAAGTCAGTGTAGGGCTTGTCAGCAAAGTTCTGCAACTTGATGATTTTGCTCTCGGTGAGTGGAGCCCTGAAGGAAATGACTCTTCCAAAAAGATAAAGGAGACGACTAAGGACAAGAAAACTCTGAAAAACGAAACTCGGGCAGGGGACATCCCTTCGCTGTTATCCCCCAAAGCCTTGGCACGACTCAACGCCACACTGAGTATCGAGATGGAAAAGGTTCTTTCAGGTAATGATTTACTGGGCAGTGGATCTTTGCAATCAATCCTGCAGGATGGACGTTTTTCCATTAATCCCTTACAGCTTGATCTTGCTAATGGGACAGCAGAGCTGGAATTCTCATTTTATCCATCCGAAACCGAGGCTGAAATTCATTTAGTTACCCTGATTGATCGCATAGATCTTGGTCTTATTTCACGGCGTATCAAGGCAGAGGCAACCATGGGTGGTGTGCTTTACCTCAACATTGAGTTGGACTCAACTACACCAAAAATCAGTGATTTGATGACCCACGCTTATGGACATTTTGATATGGGATTTGCTCCTGTAAAATTTGATGCAAGCCTTGTTGATCTTTGGGCGGTGAACCTGTTGTCAGCTCTTGCCTCGGAGGTCGATGAAGAACCGGCGTCCACTATAAACTGTCTGGTAGCAAGTTTTGGCATGGAAGATGGTTTAATGCAGGAACGGGCACTTTTTCTCGATACAACCAATATGAGTATCGAAGGGGAGGCGAATATTGATTTTAAAACAAGAGAATTCAAGGTGAGAGCTGCCCCTAAGGCGAAGAGACCGGAGTTCTTTAGTTTGGCTACTCCGGTAAAAGTTGGTGGTAGTTTTGAAGATTTTAAGATAGGTATTAATAAGCTTCGCCTTACAACTTCTCTGGCTTCCTTTATAACCAGTCCGTTTCATGTTCCGGTACGGCGCTTGTTTGTTGGTGACAGGCCTGAAGATGGACGTGAAGCTTGTAAAATGGCCTGGACAAACAGGAATGTCGAGAAAAAAATAGAGGCAGGTACCGGGGATTAAGGTGAGGTAAATAATCTTATTTTCAACACGAAATCTATTGTATTAAATTCATCAATAATTCTTATGGAATCTTATGTAACAACAGCCATTTTCCTCTATGTTGCCGAAAGAGAGGACCTCGTCAAGCAGGTTGTTGATAACCCCTTTGCCTGCAGGGTTAGGCCTGCGCTGCTGCAGGAGTTCCTGGACAGCCCGGAACAGTATCTGGAATACGCCAGTCACGTCGTTGTGGCAGCTCCACTGGATAAAATCAAGTCAGTCATCGCTCTGAGTCTGGGGCATGATTTTAGCATTGGTATCATTCCCGGGCAGGAGCAAAGAAACCTGATAAATTGCTATGAATTGCCTAAAAAGTTTGAGGATGCCCTTGATGTAGCTCTGCGACAGGATGTTCAGGTGATGGATGTTGTTCTTTGCAATAAACACATCCTGGCTTTTAAAGCAACAATAGGCAGGCTGCCACTGATCGATTCACCCAGTAATATCAATCCATTGCTTGCAACATTCAAGGCGTTACGAAGTTTGTGGGGCTTAAGGCTCTTACCTTTTCAGTACCTTACGGAAGATGGTAAAGCAATCAAAACAGCAGCCAGTGGCTGCATGATCGTACAGCGTCATAAACGAACGTTGGCTTCCCGGCTTATTTCCCACGACAGTGCACTCGCCGATGGCATGATTTCCATGGTGATTACTGCGCCCACTTCCATTGTCGATTATTTCAATTTTTTGTATCAAACGTTTCTTTGCCGGGGACAACGTAAACGTATTCCAAGCACCATCGGGTATATCAAGAGTCCTACGATAACAATTGAAACTGAAGAACCCTTTGATGTAGCCATTGATGGAGAGAATCTAACGCAGACACCGCTTCATTGTGAAACCTTGCCACGAGCAGTACGTATCAATGTGGGAGAAGGGCTGCGGGAGTCAGCCGGAGAAGGTGCAAAGAATACTGAACGAATAGAGATTAAGAATCTTCCTGCTGGTAAAGAACTTACCAAGGCGACCAAAAAAAGGATCCCGTTTTTTTCCTACGCTTCAGAAGAGCGTTTTCGGGATCTGTTTGTTTCCCTAAGAGATGATTCCAAAATTCAGCCCACCTATCTGATACTAATGGTGCTGAGTACTATGCTTGCCGCCATTGGACTGTATCAATCAAGTAGCGCTGTAGTCATCGGAGCCATGCTCCTTGCTCCATTGATGGCACCCATTGTGGCCCTTGCCATGGGGCTGCTGCGCCATGATACAAAACTTTCCAAGTCTTCAATGCTGACCATTATGGTTGGTATTCTTATCGCTCTCACTGCTGCCAGTCTTATATCGTTCCTCTTTCCACATAAGCCCATAACAATGGAGATGCAGGCTCGCCTTCATCCCAGTCTTCTTGATCTGGGCGTAGCCATTGTTGCAGGGGTAGCAGGGGCGTATACAAAATCTAACAAAAAAATTCTACAGAGTCTTGCCGGGGTCTCCATTGCGGTGGCTCTGGTGCCTCCTCTGGCTGTTGCCGGGATCGGGCTTGGTATGGGAGACTTTTCTTTCTTTACCCAGGCATTCCTGCTGTTTTCAACGAATCTGGTTGGTATTACTCTGGCAGCCACTTTTACTTTTCGACTACTTGGTTATTCCCCGGTGGTTCGCGATAAATGGGGGGTTGTTTTTATTGGGATTCTCTTAATTGGAATAAGCATTCCCCTCTATCTTTCCTATAATGAACTTGTTGACACGACGGTGCTTGAAAAAAACTGGAAGCAGGAACGTTTTTTGGTGAATGATAAATA
>Ga0307929_1003044_pt1 | contig 10082 bp, 8 predicted proteins | sample AceLakmetage1330_FD_203160 | JGI IMG/M metagenome (GOLD analysis project Ga0307929, IMG submission 203160) | Saline water microbial communities from Ace Lake, Antarctica - #1330 | ecosystem: Environmental > Aquatic > Non-marine Saline and Alkaline > Saline | place: Antarctica: Ace Lake...
CATGGGTACTCCAATATGTGGTGGGGGGTTATTTGAATGAAGCAACTTTTTCCGATACATTGCGGTAGCTGTCGGGTGCAAGGTGAGCATATCGTTCTGTCATTGCCATTGTTTTGTGACCAAGAGCTTTGCTCAATTGGTAGATAGGAACTCCAGCCATAGCGGCCCAGGATGCATAAGTGTGCCTCAGCGTATGAAAGGTTACTTTTTGCCTTCTATCTGTAATCCCTTCGTTGAATCTCAATTTCTTAATAATCCGAGAGAATGTTTTGGATAGACATTTGATCTGAGTTCCTTTGGTAGATTGGAAAACATATTCTTCAGGTTTACCAGCTGTCAGCTTCTTTAGAAGTTGTTCGATAGGTTCCGTTATGAAGGCGGATCTCGTTTCGGCATTCTTAGTGTCCAGTATGGTGATTATTCCAAATTCTATATTTATATCTTTCCATTTAAGGTTGAAGATTTCACCAAGTCTCATTCCACTGAACAGTGACAAGGCAGCAATGTTTGAAGTTTGGGGGCTGATGGTATGTAGTTTTGTAAGGAGAAGGTCTGTCTGTTCTTTTGAAAGAAATTTTTCTCTTTTGTTGTTGAGCTTTCGTAGTTTAATGAAATGGCAAGGGTTGGTTCCCTGCCATTTTTGAAGCTCTGCGGCTTTGTTGAAAACATGGCGTATTAATTTGATGATATGATTTATTGTTCCGTTTGCTCTTCCTGCATCTTGCATCTTTTGTACAATGATTTCTACGTCCTTTTGTGTGATTTGGTCGAGTGGGAGGTTGCCGAGTGGTTTTTTTATCCAATTGCTATAACGGGATTTGTCGTCAGAAGGGCGTTTCTGGTTTTGTTGAGTCCAGGGTAGATAGTGGTTGATCATGAATTGGTTTAAGGTGATTGAATCTTTTTTCTGCTGCTTTTTTGATTTGTAGGTACCAAATCTTATCTGCTCAAGTATTTCACGTCGCATATGCTGAGCTTTCGCAGCTGTACATCCATCTGAGGCTTTACCGCAGGCTAGCCATTTAACCTTTCTCGTCTCGTCTCTATAGTTAATAACAAAAGTACGATCTGGCCGGTCACGATATTTGTTAGTAGTGGAGTCGTAATAATAAACGCCTGCAAGATTTTTGATTTTTTTATAAGTGGATGGCATATTTGTCGATAGCTTCTATTCGATCAGTACTAACTCAATACTAGCACCATGTAGGTTTCTGGTTGCTGTGGATGTCGCTATTGTCACTATTTTATCATTTGTAACTCATCGAAGTCAAGAGTAAATGTTAACTATTGTCTGTCTGTGTCAAGGCGTGTCTATGTCGTGTTAAACGTACTGAAAATCCGTGTGTCCCTGGTTCGATTCCTGGTCCCGGCACCATTTGTTATTTTTAAAAATCAAGCACTTAACTCTATTTGGGTTAGGTGCTTTTTTTGTTTCAGCCCCTGTTTTGCCCAAATTTTGCCCAAAATGGTTCTAATCATGCTTCCTCATGGTTACTTATCATACCAGAATAGATCTCATTTAAAGCATTTCCGTCATTCGTGTTCACAGCATTTTTGAGATACTTTGTGTAAACTTTAATGATCATGTCGGTATCCCTATGACCCATGACATGTGCAATCCATAATGGGTTTTCACCAAGGCTTAAAGCTGTTGTTGCAAAGCTATGACGAGTTTGAATCATTGGCCGATATGGAATCCCTGCCTCTTTCAACGCTGGACGCCATACTCTATTGCTTAGGTTTGCGTGATTGAGCTGTTCTCCTGTGGTTGTGCAAAACAAGTATTCACCGTCAAGCTTTTCACAAATACTTAATTGTTCCATTAGTGCTGCCTTCATCACTGGCAGTAGCTGTATCTCCCTCCTGCTATATTTATTCTTTGTCTTACCTTCTACTCTACGGCCTTGTTCGTCGAGTGTCATGGCTCTGCTTATCCGAACAGTATTTTTCAACCAGTCAATATCATGGGGTTTTAAAGCGATCTGTTCTCCCTGTCGCAATCCTGAGCAAAAAGCGAATTGAAAATATGGCTTCCAGTGCTTTAAGAGGGCAGAAATGATGAGTTTTTGCTCATTGATATCAAAAGGGGCGATTTGGGCTGTATTCTCGTCCTCTCCAAGCTTAGTATAGGCAAAGAAGGGATCGTACATCCTCCCCCAGTCGTACCTTATCGCAGCACGTTTACAGATCATCTTTAATGGCACCATGCATTTGTTGATGCTTTTATTTCTGAAACGTTGCCTCCTTGCCCACGAAACAAACTCATCAAGCACTCCCGCGTTGATATTGCCAAAAGTTCGTTCCCCAAAAAAAGGAACAAGGTATAGCGTTAGATGGCTCTTGTACCCGAGGAGAGTTCGTTCTGTTACACGCTTTGAGTCTTTCAAGATTTGATACCATTCCCAAGCGTAGCTGTTAAAGAGAACATTGTCTGGTTGAAGATTCCTTCCAGGTAACATGCTTTCTTTCTGGGTGAAATGGTCGGCTTTTCTGCTTTTAGGAAAGACTGTTGCAAAAATAAATGTTCCTCTCTCAATCGCCATTGTGATGCTGTCCAGCTGTGCGCGAACTATCTTTATATTTGCTTGGTTCCAGGGAAGGCCTGATGCCTCTCTAATGCGTTTGCCGCGATAGTAAAAATCTACGTATACCTGGTTGTTGATTTTTCTCACAGAGCCTTGTTTGTTTCTATTAAGACCTGATTTCCTCGTCTTGACTATTGATCTGTTACTGGTTTCTATATCAATCATTGTTATGCTCCCATATTGCCACCTCCCCTGTTGTATTTAACTAATAATAGCAAAATTGGTGGCAAATATAAAGTTATTATATCAGATGTTTATGGTGCTTTTGGGTTGGTTGTTTCCTGTCTTAGCTGATTGGATGTCTCTTTCGACCCACGCTTTTATGGCATCCCATTTAAAAAGGAGTTTTTTGGGCGTCGGTTTGAAGTAATGCTTTTGCTGGATAAATATTTTTTTGTGCACCAAATTGTAGATTGATTGTTTGGAATATTTTATCCGTTCACTAAGCTCGGTGATGGTGAGGTATCTATCATCCATAATTATCCCTCCTCAGCAGCAGCAATGATTTTGGAGATGGTGTGATGCCATACTTTCAGTTTCAATATATCTTTTGGGGACAAATAAAAGTCTTCGCTTTTAGATTTCTTGTCCAACTTGACCAACCAGGGGGAAGATTGTTTCTGTGGTACCGAATTCTTGGAAGAAGGTGATTTCTGTTTTTTTGATTTAAGAATGAGTTTGTTTACGGAAGTCTGAAAAGTTTTTACCGTCTCGTTAGACAGGTTGAACTCCATATTGATATGGTTAGTTTTGAGAAACTTTTCAATACCATCAGGTTTACATAAAGGGTAAAGATCATATAAAGTAGTTATGTTTAATAAGTGTAGTGATTCGGGGTAATTTTTGTCTAACAACTTTGAAATCCCCATGGCCCATTCCCGTGTTTTCTTGTTGATGTGGGGAAAATTTTTTTCCGCATATGGTACCCAAAGGTTTCCTGACTTCTTTTCAACTTCTTTGCATTCATTAAGCTCGCGCCCTAACGCTATTGATAGTCGAAGAGAAGTTCTACTTTTCTTCGTCAACTTGGTAAAAGTATTGTTGATTTGCATTGTGATTTTCTTTGTTTTTGAAATTTTACTCATTTTATGTCTCCATAATTATCTGTGCCTAGACAAAGTGTCTGATGGCTTTGGAGGCATAAACGATGTCGAATGATGGGTGTTTATGGCGAAAATCAAAAAACAATCAAATTTGCATATTTTGAGTAATTACATGTAATATCAACAAGATGTCGTGCAGAATGGCGTGTTTCTGCATTGGCTCCGCTGTTGAAATATTGAGACGATATTGTTTTTTCTTGTTTGCAGCATTAGCTCCGCAGGTGTTATTTCTATTGGAGGAGCTAATGCAATGTTGGCGTTTGCATTGGCTCCGCTTGATATGTGTGCTGGTGAGATAATGACCACCTGTTCTTGGCTTGGGGCAAATTTATTTGAAGGTTGGAAGCAATATGGGAAGTAAGGAAAGTAAAATTGAACTGATAAGCAGATTAAAAAAAGATTGGAAAAAGGATGATCAGTTTGAAGACTTTAAAAAGGAATATGAGGCAGAGTTAAGTTGGTTTTTTAAAGAATTCTTTCCTGATGAAAAAAGTTGTGAAAAACAACTGCTGTTCTGGCTAGACTGGAGAAGAAGGGGTGATGCCGCCATATTTAAATGCCCAAACTGTGAACGGAGAGCTGCTACGGTTGCTTGGAAAAAAGAAGGTAAACGAAGCCGGAAAAGGCTAGTTTTTAGGTGTAATAATAGTAAGTGTAGAAATACTCCGTCACCTCAGTCTGTTACAATGATGGCAGGTTCGCGTTTGCCCCTGAAATTTTGGTTTCTTTGCATCTATGTAATAGGGCTGACGAATGGAAAAGTACCATGGGCTTATTTAAATGAGCAACGTGTTGACTTTGGTAGTGGAGAGGGCTCTCGGACGATTCAAACAAGGGATATGGCAAATATCTTACATAAAATCCTTGAGGAATGTCATAGCTTAGAAATGCGAATGAAGTATTGCCGGTTGGTCCGTGTTGAATATCAAGGGCATAAAGTATTTAAAACATATCTCTCTTGGTATAATTCACAAAGCTGGACAACAGGGTGGCTGCTTGTTTTTCAAGATCTATCTGTGAAGAGTACGTTTTTTCCAAAGTTAGTAAGTTCTGATAATTATGAAAATGAACCACTGGCCATGTGTTTGCTTAAGGATAAAAATGTGCAAGAGTACGACTGGATACTTATTGTACGTATTGATAATAAAAGAAAAATTTCTGGTATCAAATGGATGTACGTGAGTGTGGTTGAAAAAATAACTAATAAAAAAAGTAAAAGTTACAAAAAAGGATATCGTTATCTCGCAATTCAAAGAGCTGATGATCCGATATCTGATGATCAGCCTTTTAGGATTGAGTCAAAATTTGAGAATGCTTTATTACGAACCTGGGAACAGACAAAAAAAAGAAAAAAACTTTTCTGGTCGGTTAAGAATCCCACGATAGCTTGGTTAGATAAAATAGATTGTTTTCTGGAAAAGGACTAAATGAATCAAGTTAGTACCTTTCTTATCAAATGGTTAGCTATCTATGATAGCGAATTTCGATACCATGGAGCTTTTGCTTCTGGGTAGGGTGGGTAAAACGAATAGTGCTACATCAGATGTAAATACGACTTATATTCACCTTTTTAGCAATAAAACAATCTCAATGGTCTACATGCAGGAAAATAGGCACTAAAGTTGTTAGATATGCACAAGTGCTTTAAACGTGAACTGCATATATCAAACTTAAAATAAGCTCCTCTTCCATCTTATAACTGAGGAATCAATACGGGAGAATTTTACCGTACATACCTTTTTCAGTACGCTTCACCTGGTCTTCCACTAAACGGTCAAAACGATTTCATCGTGTCAAAAAAATGACCAACATTGTTGGTATTGTTATGATTATGCATGAAATACTAATAATACTGGTTTGTTGTGTGAACGTCAGTTGTCTGTAGGTTAGAGTAAAGACTTAGTGGAAATAGTGCGCCACGAGGCTGCACGGAAGATAAGGGTAGGTCCCTCGGAGTCGCTTTGCAGGAATAGGCTCCAAACCACCTTGAGCTGCTGCGGTAAAGATCCTTGGTGGTGAGCATTAAGGAAAAGGCCCGGCATAAGATCGGGGGCAGGTATGGATCATGGAGATGAGTAACAACGCACCACTGATGAGCTGTCGAAACTACAAGGTGTCGCCAACACTGGGAACTGTTTCCATCCCAGGATAAGTTCAGGGGGTGCCTGTTTATTACCTGAGCGGCGTCCGGCATAAATAAAGGTGGCGTGTGAACATGGTCTTGGCTTTCGTGCGGAACGTGGGAACCTGTCGCACCTATGTTAAGGGAGAAAATCCAGTGGATGGCCCATAAGGATGTGAGCACCGATGCAGAGCACAGGGGCGGAGTAGTCTGTAGTAGTGTTGAAGCCTTTGTAATTAAGGTGAAGCGAAGGGGCTATATTGTTCAGCTTTCAACAATAAAACAACCAGAATACTTAGAAAGTTTATTAAACAGTAAACATGCTTGGATAATTGAAAGCTTTACCAAAAGTGCAACTAGCTCATTTCTGATAAATATCAAATAATCTCATCCAACAAAAAAGCTTCTTATACTCCTAAAAAAACGTATAACAAAAAAATGCACCCAACTGGCTAACACGTCCGATTTTCGGATGTTTATCTGTCACTGTCCTTCGCGCCACCATTGCGGTAGATCCAGGGCCAGCCGGTGATTTAGGTCGTTATGCTTATAAATACAATGGTTTCAATGTATCTTAAATATATCTAAACATCATCTTGACAGTATCTTAAATGGGGTCTATTGTTTTGCTTATCAATCAACGATAGGAGAGATAACATGTCAGATGAAGAAGCAAAAATATGGGGGGTATTTGTTGGTGATGGTGGAGACCAATTAGAAACCTTTAATTCTAAAAATGGCCCATTTCCACCGGAGCCTGGAACTGAAGGTTACATTGCTATTGGTTGGCCAGCGGTAGGTGACATGAAACTATATAAAGATGATTATTCAGATTATATAGAAAAATTCAGACTGGTTTATCCTGATAAGAATGAGCGTGTTTTTAAAACTAAAGCCAATATGGCATGGAATTTTTCATTTAAGATGAGTGATGGTGATTGGGTTATGTGCCCATCATCAGCATCAGGTTATTTGCTAGTAGGGAAAATTGAAGGTGACTATATTTCTAATTTTCATGGAAATAAGTCCCTTCCTAAATCTAATATTCGGCGTGGTTTCATGCACATGAGAAAAGTAAAATGGCTATATGTGGTATCAAGGCAGGATAGACGCTATGAAAAGCTACACAGAATTGGGCAGCTCACAGTTGTACAGCCTGATATCTCAGTTGCCGACTTACAGGCCACATTAAATGGTTCAGCTTAACAAGAAAAATCACTCGGACACAGCAAAAGCCGCGCCACTTCCGTAGTTCCGGTGGATTTTAACCGTTAGCATGCCCAATCAACTACCATAAAAGGAAACAAAAATGGGAAATAGAAGGTATTGGTCAATCAGAACAGATAAAGATAACAGAAAAATACTTTTTTATGAATTGAGCCAAGGTAAATTGAGGCAGGGTTGGGGGTATGATGAAATCCAAGATCTTGTTGAAATACAAAATATTATCAAGCAAGGTGGGAAATGGTGGGAACAATTATCTGATACTCAAAATGCTGCACTCCCAAATATGAGAATGTTGTCTGACGCTGAAGATAGCATAAAAATAGGTGACATAATTTTAGCCCCAAACTTACCGCAGCAAAATTTTTTCTGCCTGGCTGAAGTAACAGGCGACTATTATTTTGAGAGACTAAAGTTAAATGAAGAAACAGATGTAAATGACCTTGGGTTTGATTATGGACACATTTTACCTATCAAGCTCTTAACCCCTGAAGGCATTGATAAATATAATAAACATGTACACGCAAAACTACGCTCTACTCTTCGCACGCCCATGCGAATGTGGAATTTAGACTTATATTCACAGCATATTGAGAAACTCTTGTCATGTTTTAATCAAGGTGAAGATCTCCTTACGCCATCGACAGGAGAGGCAAGATTACACATTGCTTGGGACAACGCATTTTCGAAAGCTACAGAAACTTTACAGAAAGAACTTACGGCACAGTTAAATGCAAATTTTCAAGCAGCTGAATGGGAAGAGCCAATTACAACTGTGTTAAGCCAACTTTATCCAGGCGCAAATGTTAGATGGACAGGTGGTGCTAATGAACATGGAGCCGACATTGTTATTCAACTTCCCAATCATTTTGGTGATATCCCGTGGCTAATTGTCATCCAAGTAAAAAATTATGAGGGCGAAATAAGTGAAAATGTTCTAAGTCAGATAAGAGAAGCCCATAATTACTACAGTAAAGAAGGAAAGATAATCTTAGGTGTCATTCTTACCACTGCTGAAAAAAGGACATCCTTATTTGATGAAGCAAAAGCAAAACTTGAAAGTGAACTTTCTATCTCTATTGAGCTGATATTACGACAGAAATTAATAAAAATCATGACGGAAGGCTTAGCTCACAGAATAACATAAAAATGCTAACAATTTTATCCACTTGACCCGCAAGCAGCTCGGTCTTCTGGTCTGCGGTTAATCATTTTTGGTTATCCAAAGTTCTGCACTTCGATCCACGGCGGGCAATTGATAATGGTCGTTAATATAGCCACTTTGAACATCTGCAATTTCATACAATCCTTAACCATGATCTGTCTACTGTTAAGGTTTCCGCACAATATACGTAATAAATTTTCCACTGACCAAAGGTCAACATTTTCACTCAACCTAAACTGTCCAATCTGGCCTTGTCGGGAATAGGTATTACTTGCGGTTGTTCATAAATGGATGATATTCCCACTGGGTTCCTCCCAATTTCTGTATTGCCCAACAATATAATTGGCAATCTGCAAGATGTGCTATTTAGCAGGAGTCTGCCCCTAACAGACGGACAAGATGAACTCCCTATAAACCCCTTCTGGTTCCTTTACTCAATTTCATTAGTTAATAAATTAATTACCTTACTTTTGTCGGCTATAGTATCAAATCCTCGCCATTGTTTTTCAAAAATCAATTTTCACAGCGACATGTCTTGTCGCCAACTCGACTCGACCACCTTGATTCGGACGCAGCATGTAGTATTTTGATAAATACAAGATACAATATGCTCCTGAATTGCCCCCGTGAACTCAGGGATGACAATGGAACATTACGATTGGGCAGTGTACATTGGCACCATGTTAACTGATAATCAGTTGAGGTGTATGTTCTAAGATGTGTGTGGTAAGCCCTACAATTATGCAGCAATAAGATATGCCAAAGAACTTTATCAGAAAAACATTTGAACATTGGCTTAGGACAAATCGCAGGTTGTTTAATTATCCGCCTCTCATCACCAAAAGCCGGAAAAATCATTTTATTCTCCAATTTCAAGGAATCACACCTTGTATATCATGCCTGTTTCAGAACTGGGAGATAATGGTCTGGGTGCATTACAAAGGTGACTGCTGGGATGGGCTTTGTGGCTTTGATGCTTCTGTACGGCGAAGTTCAAAGGATCAGTATTATTGTGCTTTATGTTTTCCTGAATACCGAAAGTACTATTCATCACGGCAAGAATTATGGGTGAAGCACAGCTTTGAGCCCTTCTTAGAATGGGCAAATGAAACTTTTGTTTCTACCAATTATTTATGTCTGTCTCAGTATGGTGGCGATGGCGGGAGCACTTCCGCTCGAATAGTAACTGAGTCGGAATTAGCAGTAAAAACAGAACATTTGGAAACCGGTAATAAAAATCAGGATGGATTCTTTTGCAAGATGGAAACAATACTCTTGACTGGAATTTTGGCCAATACATCCTTGAACAAGAACCATCATGCGAATCTTCAGACAAGGATTTAATCGAAAGTGAGACTCATGAAAAAATATAAGATTGGATTTGATATTGGAGGTGTTATCACGACCCATACATCATTGTTGCGAGACATCATAAGCATTCTTGCAAAATCTGACAAAGTCGAGCTTTTCATTGTGACGGATATGGAACAGGATGTCGCCAAAGAATTACTCGAGAAAAATCATTTTCACTTCGACAGTGATCACGTGTTGTCCGCTGATTGGTTAAAATATGAATCACGGTGTAAGGAAGAAATTTGCAAAGAATATGGGATTGATATACTCCTTGATGATTATATGCCATACCTTACTGGTCTTTCCACCACGTTAGGAGTATTGCTCATGCCAAAAAATAATTGGCCGTATAATCCATGTGAATGGGAGGCTTCTTAATGAGAAGTTCTGAAATGGTTTTGGAAAGCGACCACAGCTCCATACAGTTATCCCTCTTCCAACCAGCTTCAGTGTAACAGCGAAGGAAGAACGTTCCCAGCAACAAAATTAGAAACTGGGCATGGCACGGTTGGCACTCCTGCTCACCAGAA
>Ga0307929_1003045_pt1 | contig 10081 bp, 10 predicted proteins | sample AceLakmetage1330_FD_203160 | JGI IMG/M metagenome (GOLD analysis project Ga0307929, IMG submission 203160) | Saline water microbial communities from Ace Lake, Antarctica - #1330 | ecosystem: Environmental > Aquatic > Non-marine Saline and Alkaline > Saline | place: Antarctica: Ace Lake...
GGCCAAGGTCGGCCAGACGCGCATTATCCAGGCGCAGCAGGCTGCGACGCTGGGCGCGCAGTACCAAAGCATCGGCAATCGCCCGGCGTAGGCCCATTGGGCTGAAATGCGTGCGGGACAGGGTTTGTGCGGTCATCATGGTCATCGGCTTGTCCTTTCGATTTGCTGATGTGATTCGTCTGATTCATCAATTTGCTTGATCTTTATGCCAAATCATGATCCATATTGAAAATGAATGGTTGTTTGGTAATACATAAGGATATTTGATATGCCGCGAAACATCGACATGACGGCGCTGCGCTCTTTCGTGGCGGTGGCCGAGGCGGGTGGTGTTACGCGCGCTGCCGGGTTTCTGAACCTGACGCAATCCGCTGTCTCGATGCAATTAAAGCGGCTTGAAGAAAACCTCGGCCAATCCCTGTTGGACCGTTCCGCGCGCCAGATCGGCCTGACCGCACAGGGCGAGCAACTGCTGGGCTATGGCCGCCGCCTGCTGGCCCTGAATGACGAGGTTTACGCCCGCCTGACCGACCAGTCCTTTGAGGGCCAGTTAACCTTGGGCGTGCCATCGGACATCGTTTACCCCTATATCCCCGGCGTGTTGCAGCGGTTCGCGGCGGAGTATCCGCGCGTTAAAGTACAGCTGATATCGTCCTATACCAACCGTCTGAAACGTCAGTTCGCGCGGGGTGAATGTGATTTGATCCTGACGACCGAAGAAAGCAGCGGCGAGGGGGCGGAAACCCTGATCACCCTGCCGTTGGTCTGGGTAGGAGCGCCCGGCGGGCAGGCCTGGCGGTCGCGACCGTTACGGCTGGCATTTGAATATGCCTGCCTGTTTCGCACAGGCGTGCAGGCGGCCCTTGATGGCGCGGGAATCCCTTGGGAAATGGCGGTGGAATCCGACAGCACCCGCACGGTCGAGGCCAGTGTCTCCGCCGATCTGGCGGTGCATGCGGCGGTAGATGGTTCGTTGCAGGGCTATGTCGAAAAGGTCGATCACGGCGGCCATCTGCCGGACCTCGCGCAGATCAATATCAACCTATATGTCGCCGAGCAAAGCCAATCGCCGCTGGCAACCGCGCTGGCCGATCTGGTGCGTCAGGCTTATCGGTCAAACTGATAATCGTGCTGGGTTTCAGGGCGGGAAACGTTTTGCGGCGGCAGGCGTTTTAGCCCGGCTATCTGCGCAGGGCTGAGGCCGAACTCCTGCAACAAAGCCGTGCCCAGCAACCCGGTTTCGCGGTCTTGCTCGTAAGAGACAACCAGCAGCGGCACATCTCCCAATGCCAGTTTCAGGCGGTCAAGAAAATCCTTCCAGCTGTCGGGTAGGCCGGTGCGTTCGGCAAAGCGTTTCGGGCTGTAAGCGCGGGAAGGGTCATCCTGAAACCGGTAGCGGTTTAGCGAGGCCTGCCAGTCCTTGAACCGGCGTTTGTAAAAGACGACGCGGACCTCAGCGCCGCCCGAACGCAGCCCGTCGATGATCGGCGGCAACAGCAGCCCGGCATGGGGATAGAGGCCCTTGAACTGGCTGCGACCGGGCAGGGGGCCGGGCAGGCCTTCGTGGCTGATCATCAGGTTTTCCACCCGATCAAACCGCCGCGCCAGTGCCGCCGCCTCGGCCCTTAGGTGCGGGGCGGCTTCTTGCGCTGCCGCTTTGGTCTGGGCGCTGGAGGTCAGGCGGGTGATCTCGCGCAGGTTTTTCTGCCGCCGCGGTACGGTTTCAAAGGCCAGCGGCAGGGCGGCACGGTTGGCCTCCAGCATATGCTGGATATAGGTGGTGCCGGTTTTATGCGCGCCGATATGCAAGATGATCCGCCGGCTTGGCGGTGATGCCGCACGCCGCCGCTGCAATTGCCGCCCTGCCAGCCGGATCAGCCGCAGCGCGCGCATTCAGATTGTCACCACGACCTTGCCGGTCGATTTGCGCGATCGCAGCAGATCCAGCGCCTCATTGGCGCGCTCAAGCGGCAGCACATGGCTGACATGCGGGGTCAGTCGACCCTGGCCGTACCAGTCAAACAACTGGCGGAAACTGTCGGTCAGAACCTTGGGGTTCACCCGCGCATAGCCGCCCCAGTAAAGGCCGATCACAGTCAGGTTCTTGACCAGAATGATATTGGCGGGGATTTGCGGCACCTCGCCACTGGCAAAGCCCAGCGGGATCAGCCGCGCCTCGGGATTGCAGGCGCGCAGGGCCGCCTTGAACTGATCGCCACCGATCGGGTCATAAACCACATCCGCCCCGCCCAGCTCCTTGACGCGGGCGCGGATATCATCGCTGTCGCTGTCAATCAGATGATCGGCCCCGGCCTTTTGCGCCACCGCCAGCTTGTCGGCCCCGCGTGCGCAGGCGATCACTTCGGCCCCCATCAGTTTGCCAAGCTCAACCGCAGTCAGCCCGACCCCACCTGAAGCCCCGAGCACCAACAGCCGCTCCCCCGGCTGCAAATGCGCCTTGTAGTCCAGCGCAACATGGCTGGTGCCATAGGCGATCAGAAAGGCGGCAGCGTCGGTTTCCGTCATCTGATCAGGGATCGGTACGCAAATCTCGGCGGCAAAGCAGCCATACTCCGCCAGCCCACCTGAGCCTCCGTAAACCGCAACCCGCTGGCCTTCGCGCAAGCTGTCAACACCGTCGCCAAGCCCGATCACAGTGCCGCAGATTTCCATCCCCAGCGTGAAAGGCAGGGGCGGCTTTTCCTGATAGGTGCCTTTGATTAGCAAAGTGTCGCCAAAATTCATCCCAACCGCGTGGATTTCCAACAACACCTCGCCCTTGGCGGGGGTTGGTTTGTCGATTTCGCGCAGCGAAAGCGGCTGGCCATATTCGGTGACTTGCATGGCGCGCATTGGGCGGACTCCGTCTTTGGTGTTTCGGTTTCACTCAGTATTAAGTTGGGCATTTGACAGGTTGTGCCGCCGGGTTCAAGCAATCGCCTTACGCAGGCGCGCGCCGGTTTTGCCGGTGTTCAAGCCATACCAAAGCCAGGATGCCAAGATGAAGCGCAGCCGCCGCACTACCAATGGCGACAAATCCGATATGGTCAAACAACCAGCCCATGCTGAATGTCCCGGCCGAGGCGGCAAGATAGGTGACCCCGGAATAAAGCCCCAGCGTCGCCCCCTTGGATTTCGGCGCAAGCCCGGTCAGGCCGCTGATGATGGTGTTAACTAAAAGGTTGTTGCAGGCCCCCCAGATCAGCATCAGGGCTAGAAACCCGGCATAAACAGGCACCAGGCCCAACGCCAGCAAGGTCACTGCCGCCAGCGGAAAGCCGATGATCCGGACCCGGTCGCGGCCGATCCGGTCGATCACCCCGGCCATCAGGGATGTGACGCCAAAGCCGATGCCGTAAAACAGCGCGATCAGCCCGGCGCTGGTTGTGCTGACGCCAAATCCTGTGGTGACATACGCGCCAGAATAGGCGTAACAGCCGTAAAAGCTGGCCATGAACAGAAAACAGATCAGATAGGCGCGGCTGCCGCCCGGCAATCCTAAGGGCGCGAACCGGCCCATCGGCTCGGCATCGCCAGCAACTTTGTGGCGGCCCTTGATCCGCCGCAGCAGCGGGAAAATCGCAATCGACAGCGCGCCCAGCACCATCAGCATCAGCCGCCAGCCGATCAGATCAGCGACCGCCGCGCCAAGGGGGATCGCCGCAATCAGAGCGATTGACCAGCCAAAGATCACGGCGCCCAGGGTTTTCGCCTCAGCCCCTTTGGGGGCGATCTCAGCCGCCAGGGCATAGATCGCGGGCAACGCCACGCCCGAGGCCAGGCCGACCGCAAACTCAGCCAGCACCAGGCTTTGCCAGGTTTGGCTGAAACTGGCGGTGATCTGGGCAATGCCGCTGATCAGCAGCGCCAGCCGCAAAGCCCGCGCGATACCAAAATCATCCAGTGACCGCCCCAGCCACAGCGCCGCCAGCGCCGTGCCAAGACCAAAGGACGACAAGGCCCAGCCGACATTGGCAATGCCGGTCCCGAGGTCAGCGGCGACGTCGGCCAGCACCGGCGACAGGATCAGACCGTTTGATCCGATCAGCCCGATCGCCGCCATCAAGATGTAAACTGCCCTTGGCATTCTGTCCCCCTAAACCCTTGCCGGTATTTGCTGTGCCTTGATGGCAAGGTGCAAGCGCAAATCAGCCGGCAATGTAATTGGGACTGGCCAAGTCGGGCGGGCTGCTGTATGGCCGCGCCAAACCCCCTTGGATATTGAAGGACTAGGCGGATGGAGCTTCGCAACATCGCGATTATTGCGCATGTCGATCACGGCAAAACAACGCTGGTCGATGAAATGCTGAAACAATCCGGCATCTACCGGGAAAACGAGGCGACCGTCGAACGCGCGATGGACAGCAACGACCTTGAGCGCGAGCGCGGGATCACCATCCTTGCCAAGGCGACCTCGGTTGTGTGGAACAACACCCGCATCAACATCGTCGACACTCCCGGCCACGCCGATTTCGGTGGCGAGGTTGAGCGTATCTTGTCGATGGTTGACGGTGTTGTGTTGCTGGTGGATGCCGCCGAAGGGCCGATGCCGCAGACCAAGTTTGTGACGGCCAAAGCGTTGGCGCAGGGGTTGCGCCCGATTGTCGTCGTCAACAAGGTCGACAAGCCCGATGGCGAACCTGACCGCGCGCTTGACGAATGTTTTGATCTTTTCGCCAATCTTGATGCCAGTGATGAACAGCTGGATTTCCCACATATGTATGCGTCGGGCCGCGCCGGTTGGGCCGATGCCGAGCTTGATGGCCCGCGTAAAGATCTGGGGGCATTGTTTGATCTGATCGTTAAGCATGTGCACCCGCCTGCCCAGGCCGCCCATCGTGATGAGCCGTTTCGCATGCTGGCAACCACACTTGGCGGCGACGCCTATCTGGGCCGCATTCTGACGGGCCGGGTTGAAAGTGGCACCCTGAAAGCCGGTGAAACCATCAAATCCATGTCGCGCGACGGCAGCCTGATTGAAAACTTCCGCGTCACCAAAATCCTGGCGTTTCGCGGCCTCACTCAGCAGCCGATTGATCTGGCCGAAGCCGGCGATATCGTATCGGTTGCCGGCATGTCCAAGGCGACCGTGGCCGACACATTATGTGCTGCGTCCGTGACCGAGGCGATCCCGGCCCAGCCGATTGATCCGCCCACCATCACCGTCACCTTTGGCATCAATGACAGCCCGCTGGCTGGCCGCGACGGCGACAAGGTGCAAAGCCGCGTCATCCGTGCACGCTTGATGAAAGAGGCTGAAAGCAACGTCGCCATCCGCGTCACCGACACCCCGGGCGGCGAAGCATTTGAAGTCGCCGGTCGCGGCGAATTGCAGATGGGCGTGTTGATCGAAAACATGCGCCGCGAAGGGTTCGAGTTGTCGATTTCCCGCCCGCAAGTGTTGTTTCAATACGAAGACGGCCAGCAGCTGGAACCGATCGAAGAAGTTACCATCGACGTTGACGACGAATATTCCGGCGCAGTGATCGAAAAGCTGGCCAGTCGCAAGGGTGAGTTGGCCGAGATGCGCCCGGCAGGTGTCGGCAAAACCCGCATCATCGCCTATGTGCCGTCGCGCGGGCTGATCGGCTATCACGGTGAGTTTCTGACCGACACCCGTGGCACCGGGGTTCTGAACCGGGTGTTTCACGAATGGGCACCGTTCAAAGGCCCGATCCAAGGTCGCCGCGCCGGGGTTCTGATTTCGATGGAAGCCGGCGTTTCGGTGCCTTACGCGCTGTTCAACCTTGAAGACCGGGGGCGGATGTTCATCGGCCCGCAGGTGCAGGTTTACCAGGGTATGATCATCGGCGAACATTCACGCGGCAACGATCTTGAGGTCAACCCGTTGAAAGGCAAAAAGCTGACCAACGTGCGGGCCAGCGGCACCGACGAGGCCGTGCGCCTGACGCCGCATATCCGGTTTTCACTAGAAGAGGCGATTGCCTATATCGACAATGACGAGCTGGTTGAAGTGACGCCAAAGTCGATCCGTCTACGCAAACGCTTCCTTGACCCGCATGAGCGCAAGCGTGAGAGTCGCAAAACGGGAGAATAACCCGGAAGATGTTTCGCATTTTGCATTGCATTATGCGAAACATCCTTAGATTGAGTATAGAACAAGGTTAATATTCCATATCTTGTGCGCTCACAAATCTGTGAACAAATATAAAATCGTTTAGTTTTAGTGAGATAAGATCGTTCTTGGGCGATTTTGTCGGAATCCTCGAGACTCTGCATTAAGTTGGCACGATAATTGCTTAATATACCAGTGAGGGAACGAAGGAGTATCAAATGAAACACCCCGTAGATGTACATGTCGGTAAGCGTATTCGCCACCGTCGCTGGATGGTCGGAATGACCCAGCAGCAATTGGGTGAGGCTGTTGGCATTAAGTTCCAGCAAATTCAGAAATATGAAACCGGCATGAACCGCGTCAGCGCCTCGCGGCTTTGGGATATCGCGCATGCGATGGATGTGCCGATCAATTTCTTTTTTGAAGGTCTGGAAGACGAAGGCGTCGCCGCCAAGCAGGCGGAAAACACGCTTGGCGATCTGCTGGCCGACAAGGAAGCGCTGGAACTTGTACGCTCCTACTACGCTATTCCGGAAAACCAGCGCCGCCGGTTGTTCGACCTGGCCCGCGTTCTAAGCGAGGCCGCCTGATTGCAAAGCGTTTACTGGTCTATCCGGTTGACGCCTTTGCCATGTTGTGAAATCTCCGTTGGAATGGCCACTTACCCAAACCGGCGGGGATATCATGCAAACCGACCCATCCCAAATAGCAGACCTGATTGATTGCGCGCATGCGTTGGCGGATGCGGCGCGCGCGCCGACCTTGCAGCATTTTCGCACGCTGTCGCTGGTGACTGACAGCAAGCTTGACAGTGGTTTTGACCCGGTGACCGAAGGCGACCGGCAGGCAGAACTGGCGATGCGCGATGTGCTGGCTCGCCTACGCCCGGATGACAGCATTTTGGGGGAAGAGTTCGGGTTTACCCAAGGCAGCAGCGGGCTGACCTGGGTGCTTGACCCGATTGATGGCACCCGCGGATTTATCTGCGGCACCCCGACCTGGGGGGTTTTGATCGCGGTCCATAACGGCGGCACGCCTTTGTTTGGGGTGATCGACCAGCCTTACATCGGCGAACGGTTTTCCGGCGGATTTGGCGTGGCGTCCGTGACCGGACCCCTTGGCAAACGCGACCTGGCGGTGCGTCAGATTTCAGACCTGTCAGATGCCATCATTTTCACCACTTACCCCGAGGTCGGCAGCAAGGCCGAGGCGGCTGGCTTTCACGATCTGGCCCAGCACTGCAAGCTGACCCGTTATGGCATGGATTGCTATGCCTATGCGCTGCTGGCGGCGGGGCAGGTTGATCTGGTGGTCGAGGCGGGCCTGTCGACCTATGACATCCAGGCACCGATTGCGGTGATCGAGGCGGCAGGCGGTATCGTCACAGACTGGCAAGGCGGCTCGGCGCATGACGGTGGTCGGGTGCTGGCGGCGGGATGCGCTGATCTGCATTCCCAGGCGCTAGAGGTTTTGCGCAAGGTGCCGGATTAGGCCTTTCACAGGCCTGAGGTATTTTTATTTTTCCGTTTCAATTTGGATGTAGCACGTTATTTCGTAAAGAAATCAAGCTGTTGCGATGGTTGATCAAGGTGAATCGGCGCAGCCAATGACACCCCACCCGGCCGATCATTTCGGTTCGACTAGAAAACTAGTCGACCAGTCGACCAGTCGAACAGTCGAACAGTCGAACAGTCGAACAGTCGGTTAGTCGAACAGTCGAACAGTCGGTTAGTCGACCAATCGACCAGTCAGATAGACGACCCGTGGGTTGGGGAATTAATCGCCCCATCGACCACTCCATAGAGCCAAACCCTTGGCCCAGGGCCAATTATTCAGCCCGAAAAGAACGCATCCATCATGTCAAAAGCGCGTTTCTGAATCTCGGGGGTTTCCATCAGGATTTCGTGGCGCGCGCCGCTGACAATGCCGACATGGCCGTTTTTCCAGCGCTCGACATAGGAAATCACGTCGCTTTTATGCACGACTTTTTCATCGCTGCCGATCAGGCACAGCATTTCATGCGCTGGGGGGTCGAGGGCTTGCAAAGCCTTGGTTTCATCCAGCGCCTGATACAGCCAGTTGATGCTTGGCCCGCCGATCTCTAGACCAGGTCGGGCTTTGACGATGCGGGTCAGATACTCCCACGTTTCGGACGAGGAGGTCAGGCGGTTATCTTCAAACCCGGCTGTCGCAAGATAGTTTTCAGGCCCGGTGCCGGGTGCAAACTCTTCACCCAGCCCAAAGGTCGATGACCCGCCCGCCAGGGCATGAACCAACGGGCGCCACAGCGGTTCAATCGTCAGCCCCCACATCGGGGCACTGAAAACCGCGCGGGTGACCGGCAGGGTGCTGTGCATCGCCCGCAGGCCAATTGTGCCGCCCATCGAATGGGCGCACAGGTAATAAGGTTTGGGCAGGTCGGTGCCAGCCAGCGCGCCCAGCATCGCGGTCATATCGCGCTGGTAGTCGGTGAACTGGCCAACATGGCCAAGCTTGCGGTTGGGGGCCAGCCGGTCCGACAGGCCCTGACCGCGCCAGTCGATCACAACGCTGGCATAATCGCGGTCACGAAACTGCCCGACAGCGCGGCCATATTTCTCGATAAACTCAGTGCGCCCGGGCAGAATTAGAACTGTGCCCTTGGCGCCATGATCCCAATGCGCGATCCGCAGTCGCACCCCGTCCGCTGTTTCAATCCAGCGGGCAATCCCGCCGGGCGGGGCCTCGGCGAGGGTAGCATAAAGGGGTGCAGACTGCATGTCAGGGTTAGGCCAGCATCGCCCCAAGCTTCATGGCAATGCCCATGTCGCCGTCAACCGACAGCTTGCCTGTCATGAACGCAGCCGTCGGATTGAGGGAGCCGTCCATCATAGCCTGAAACGTGTCAGCATCGGCGGTCAGGGTGCATTCTGCATCCTCGTCCGACGCGCGCACGCCTTTGCTGTCAACGACAACAGCGCCTTCGCCTTCAATTGCGAACTTGACCGAGGCGTCAAAACCTCCGTCGCCAAGTTTGGCTTGCAGGGCTTCAACAGCCCCTTTGATTACATCACTCATGCGTTATCCTCCGGCTATGGGCGCGAGTTTCACTCGCTATTTACGCCCATTTAGTTACATTGGAAACCGATATGGATCACTTGTTGCAAAAATATACCCCTACCGTTGCGGCAGCCCTGCTGATTTTTCTGCTGGCGTTGCTGCCTTCCCCCGGTTTCAGCCAGACAGAGGCGCTGGATGACCTGTTTGTTGAGCTTCAGGATCCCGACGATGGCAACTGGCTGGCAGTGGAAAAACGCATCTGGAAGGAGTGGTCAAAATCAGGCTCTCCGGCGATGGATTTGTTGCTGGAACGGGGTCGCCGGGCGATGAAAGCCGGGGATTACGGCAAGGCGATTGAACATCTGTCGGCCCTGATTGATCACGCCCCGGATTTTGCCGAAGCCTGGAACGCCCGCGCCACGGCGTTTTTCATGGATGACGAATATGGTCTTTCGGTTTCGGATATCGAGGTAGCGCTGGCCCTGAACCAGCGGCATTTCGGGGCGCTGACAGGCCTTGGCATCATTTACGAACGGCTCGAGCAATATGACAGCGCGTTGCGTGCCTATCAGGCAGCTTTGGCTGTACATCCGCACCGCCCCGATTTAATTGAGGCGATTGAACGGCTTTTGGACAAGACCGAAGGCACATCGCTGTAACGCGCGTTCAATCGGGTGAGGCAAAGCAAGGCAGAAACGATGAGCCAGGCAAGCAGGCGGATCGTGGCCGTGCTGGGGCCGACCAATACCGGCAAAACCCATTATGCGATAGAACGGATGCTGGCGCATCGCACCGGCGTCATCGGCCTGCCGCTGCGCCTTCTGGCGCGCGAGGTTTACGACAAGATCGTCGCATTGCGCGGCCCGTCTGTGGTGGCGCTGGTGACGGGCGAAGAACGCATCGTGCCGCCGCGCGCGCAATACTGGGTGGCGACAGTGGAAGCGATGCCGACCGATATCGGGGCTG
>Ga0307929_1003046_pt1 | contig 10080 bp, 9 predicted proteins | sample AceLakmetage1330_FD_203160 | JGI IMG/M metagenome (GOLD analysis project Ga0307929, IMG submission 203160) | Saline water microbial communities from Ace Lake, Antarctica - #1330 | ecosystem: Environmental > Aquatic > Non-marine Saline and Alkaline > Saline | place: Antarctica: Ace Lake...
TTTTTCTTTAGCGGAAAGCATGCTGTCCATTTTTTTGATGTGAACATCGGTCAGCTTTTGAGTTTCCTCGAGGCTGTCGTCGCGGTCATCTTCGGTGACTTTTCCGTTTTTCTGCAATGCCTTGAGCTGGTCGTTGGCTTCACGGCGGACGTTGCGTACGGCGACGCGCTGTTCTTCGGTGGAGCGGCCAGCCACTTTGGCCAGTTCGGCGCGGCGTTCTTCACTCAGTTCAGGAATCGGAACACGGATGAGGCGGCCGTCGCTGAGCGGGGTGATGCCGATGTTGGCGGCGTTGATTCCTTTTTCGATGGCACCCAGTGAAGAGGGGTCGAACGGGCTGATCACGATCAAGCGCGGCTCTGGGGTGGAGATATTAGATATATCGCGCAGGCGGGTGGGGGTTCCGTAGTAGTCGATCGTGATTCCATCGACCAGACTCGGGCTTGCTTTTCCGGTACGCAGTCCGCTCAGCTCCTGTTGGAGGAACTCCACGCATTTGTCCATTTTCTCTTCGGCGGCCAATAATACTTCAGTACTTGATTCCATGATGCTGCTCCTTGGTTAAAATTACCAATCGTCAATCGGCAATCGTAAATTCTTTAGTGACCGACCCGTGTTCCGGCATCTTCTCCCTTGAAGACCCGGAGGATTTCACCTTCTTTGAAGAAGTCGAACACGACAATGGGAATGTCGTTTTCCATACAGAGCGAGAAGGCCGCGGCGTCCATGATTTTGAGCTGTTTATTCAACGCTTCGGCGTAGGTGATTTTGTCGAAGCGGGTCGCGGTTTTGTCGATCATTGGATCGGCGGTGTAGATGCCGTCGACTTTGGTGGCTTTCATCAGCACATCGGCGTTGATTTCAGACGCGCGCAGTGCGGCGGCGCTATCGGTGGTGAAGTAGGGGTTGCCGGTTCCGCCGCCGAAGATGACGACGCGGCCTTTTTCCATGTGGCGAACCGCTTTGCGGCGAATGAAGGGCTCGGCAACAGCGGGCATGCTGATGGCGGTCATCACGCGGGTTTGAATGCCCGCATTTTCGAGGGAAGATTGGATGGCCATGGCATTGATGACGGTTGCGAGCATCCCCATGGCATCGCCTGTGGTGCGGTCTGTTCCATCTTGCACGCCCGCGAGTCCGCGGAAAATGTTTCCGCCGCCGACCACGACGGCAATTTCTGCGCCTTCAGCCAGCAGTGCTTTGAATTGCTGAGCGATGGTCGCGAGAACTTCGGGGTCGTGGGCATGTCCCGTTTTTTTGTTCTGAAGGGCTTCGCCACTGAGTTTGAGCAAGATGCGTTTGTATTTCATTTCGTTTTCTCCGGAAGATTTAGAACCATAAAAAATTGAATTAGAGAATGAAAGCGCCGACCTACTTTTCTTTAATTCGTTTGAGCAAATCGATAGCGGGTTGGTAGTCGGGCTTTTGCGTGAGAACTTTGTTGAGTTCTCGCAGGGCCCGATCGGTTTGATTTAAATAATAGTGATCGACCAGCGCGGCGTTATAGCGCGCATCGGTGAAGGCGGGGTTGAGCTGCACCGCTCGTCCGAAGGCTTCGCCTGCCAGAGTCATTTCCCCAGATGCATAGTAGGCCAGTCCGAGATTATAGAAGGCGCGTTCGTAGGTGTCGTCTTTTTCCAATGCCTGGATATAGGTACCGATGGCTTTCTTGAGTTCGCCGGCGCGGTGGAGAGCAGTGGCTTCCCGGAAATAGGTTTCGGCGGATTTTCGATCCCGGTTTTTGGGTGGCGTAATGGTGAGGCTGGGTTTCTCGACCGGATCGCCCAATGCCTGCAGGTTCGCGCGGGCGGTCGCAGAGAAGGCATCGATGCCGGATGCTTTTTCTAAATAGCGCTCAAAATTGCGTTTGGCGTCCGCCGGATTCTGGAGCCAGTGGAGATGGAGAGATGCGAGGTTAAACAGCGCTGGGGCGTAGTCGGGGTGTTCGCGGACGACGGTTTGAAGGCGACGGAGTGCAACATCGGCTCCCCGGGTGTGCAGTTCGGCAATCGCCAGCAAGGTTTGCAACTGTGGGTTGGAGGGGGTGCGACCCAGAGCGCGGCGCAGGTTGCGACTGGCATCTTCCCATTTTCCATTTTGAAGATAGGCCACTCCGGCATAGGCGAGTGGGCGGGAGTCGTTGGGCTGGAGCAGGGCGGCTTCGCGGAAGGCCCGCTCGGCGGCGATGAAATCGTTTTGCGCACTGAGGGCCACGCCGAGGTTGCAAAGCGGGCCGTATTGCACGGCGTCGATTCGGCAACTTTCGCTAAAGGCATCGACGGAGGCGTCGACTTCGCCCATTTCCCAGAGAAGCAGACCTAGGCGGTTATAGGCATCGGCGTTATGGCTGCTTCCCGTGCGGCGACGGATCGATTTTTCCAATAGAGCCCGTGCGCGAACAGGATTGCCCGCTTTCCACTCGGCGAGCGCCTCGCTGTACAGTTTTTCGCCCGGCTTGCGGCCGCAGCCAAAAAACAAAACGGCGATCAGTAGCGCGGGGAGGATCCAATGAAGTCGATTTTTTCTCATCAGCAGGATTCCTTCAGCCAGATCTGGCGGGTGCGCGGGCCGTCGAACTCGCAGAAATAGAGGCTTTGCCACGTGCCGAGGCAGAGGCGACCGCTGTCTACAATCACCTGCGCGGAGGAGCCCATCATGCTCGCTTTGACGTGCGCGGCGGTATTTCCCTCCATGTGGCGATAGTCCTTGCTCCAAGGGACCAGATCGTCGAGAACCGTTTCCATATCTGCGGTTACATCGGGGTCGGCATTTTCATTAATCGTGATGCCGGCGGTGGTGTGCGGAACAAAAACGGTAATCACTCCGTCGCTGAGGTTTTGTTCCTGCGCAAACTCCTGCACCGCATCGGTGATGTCGATGAATTCGGTGCGGGCTTTTGTCTGGACGGTTATTGGTTTCATGCTTAGATTTCGACTTTAAACATCCGGCTCGCTGAAACCAGTTTAAACGTTCAAAAACAGAGAGTTTGCCCCATGAAATCACTTTATCCGCTTCGATTTAAACCCGTTTATAAAGACTACCTCTGGGGCGGCAACCGCATCCCGAAACTCTATAACCGCAACGAGCCCGATGGCATTTATGCTGAATCGTGGGAAATCTCGACGCATCCTGACGGCGCAACGACGATCGCCAACGGCCCGCTCGCCGGAAAAACACTCGTCGATCTTTTGCCGGAACAGTCAACCGAGCTGCTCGGAACCCATGTGAAGGGCGACGACTTCCCACTACTCATCAAACTGATCGACGCACGCGACACCCTGAGCGTGCAGGTGCATCCGAACGACGGCAATGCCGCCGCAGTCGCTGGCGACCCTAAAACGGAAATGTGGTATTTCCTCGAAGGCGATGGCTCCTCGCAGATCTACTGCGGCCTAAAGCCCGGCATTGGAAAAGAGGAATTCCTACGGGCGATGGAAAACAAAACGTTCGCCGAGACCTTGCAGTCGATTCCGACCCGGAAGGGCGAAGCCGTTTTTGTGCCCGGCGGAACCGTCCACGCCATCGGCGCGGGTTGTTTGATCCTCGAAATTCAGCAGAACTCCAACACCACCTATCGCATTCACGACTGGGATCGCACCGATGCCGCAGGCAACGCCCGCGACCTGCATGTGGATAAAGCCTTGCAGGTGATCGACTGGGAGAACAACGCCGACCCGCGCTGCGAAGTCCGCGGAAGCACCATTGAACGTTGTAAATACTTCCAGCTCGATCGCCATGAGCTGACCGAAGAAACCGCTTTTCCAATGCTTGGAAAATCCTTCAATGCATTGTTCGTGGCTGAAGGCGCTGGAATCCTCCGCTGGACGGACGGCGAAGAAGAACTCGCTGCCGGACAGTCCTGGCTTGTCCCCGCCGGCCTTGGCGATTACGAAATCATCCCCGAAGGCGCCGCGCTGACCCTTCTTTGCGTCACTGTTCCGTAGTTTCCCAAATATTGGAAAAGTTCTCGCGGTCTGCAGGGCATCTGCGTATCTTCCCCCGTTGCAGGCAGAGTGTATCGGCCGCTCTCCTTCGGGAGGGAGGAAAGTCCGGACTCCGCAGGGCAGGACGTTCCGTGGTTAACGCGGGAACCCGTGTGCGATATCGCACGGGATGGAAAGTGCCACAGAAAACAAACCGCCTCGATTCGTTGAGGTAAGGGTGAAAAGGTGGGGTAAGAGCCCACCGCTCCAAGGGTAACCGCGGAGGCAGGGTAAACCCCGTCCGGAGCAAGATCAAATAGGGAACGAGGAGCGGCCCGCTCCACTTGAGTTCCGGGTTGATTGCACTAGATAAATGGTCGTGCCTTCGGGTAACAGAATCCGGCTTACCGCTCTGTCTGCACCTTTTTTGAGATGAACCGCATGAATTTAAAAGATAAAATCCGCGTGATCGAAGATTTTCCAAGGCCGGGAATCTCGTTCAAGGATATCTCCACGCTGCTCAACGATTCCGAGGCGCTGCAAGAAGCCATCGATCAGATGTGCGCCGCCGTTCCGGAAGGAACAAACGTCATTGTCGGACCCGAGGCGCGCGGGTTCATTTTTGGATCCGCGATGGCCTATAATCTCGAGGCGCGATTTGTGCTGGCTCGCAAGCCGGGCAAGCTTCCGTTCGATACCGTACAAAGGAGCTATGACCTCGAATACGGAACCAACACCATTGAAATGCACCACGACAGCATTTCTAAAGGCGACAAAGTGGTCATCACCGACGATCTGATCGCAACTGGCGGCACGTTAGCCGCGACCGTTGAGCTCATTGAGCAGCTTGGAGGAGAGGTTGTCGCCATTATCGCCTTAATCGAACTGACTGATTTGAAAGGGCGCGATCTGCTCGGTGACCATGTGGTCAAATCGTTGATTCAGTATCCCTGCTGAATTCGGCAGGGGAGGTTTTAATCACGAATCTGCACGAATGGGATGTCAGGTTTGTAGGGCGGGTTCCGTGAGCCCGCCTCCGCGATCAAGGATCGCGGCTACAAATTTTGAATGGATTTATCCGTGTTATTCGTGGGCCGTTTTCCCAGTGCGCTTCGCGTAGTGCTTGGAGTCGCCCCACTCATTGAATCCGACGGTTTCGCCGATGCCGTCAATGCGGCGGGTCAGACAGCCGCGGCACATGGATGAGTTTTCATCGGTGCAGGGTTTGTTGTCGTAGAGCGCATAGTTCGGGCGGAATTCGGTTTCCGTCACATTGGGCATAATCACATTCGCCCCGCATTTGAGTCCCATTTCGCGTCCGGTGTATTCCAAGGCTTGGAGCGCGGTGGCGGCAGCGATGTTGATGTCTTTGAGCACGATGCGGGTGACGGCGATCATTTTTAGACCGAGTGTCAGGGCCTCTTTTTTCTGTTCGTCGGTATACGCCGGAATTGCTGCACCCATGGGGGTGTCGCGGTGCGGGATGTAGGGACCCATGCCGATCATATCGATATCGATCTCTTTCATGAAAAGAATGTCGTTCACGAGATCTTCTGAGGTCTGACCGGGCAGTCCCATCATGACGCCGGTGCCGACTTGCCAGCCGGTTTTTTTGAGCAGGGCGAGGCAATGCTTGCGCGCTTCAAGCTTGTGATCTTCCGGATGCAGTTGGCCGTAGAGTTTCGGGCTGGTGGTTTCGATGCGCAGCAGATAGCGGTGCGCACCGGCTTCGCGCCAGCGGCGGTAGGTCTCTTCGGTCTGCTCGCCGAGTGAGAGTGTGATACCGAGCTTCCCGCCGGTTTGTTTTTTGACCCGTTTGAGGACTCGCTCGATCATGTCGATATAAGCGGCATCCTGCCGTTCGCCGGACTGGATGACGGCGGAGCCGTATTCGTTTTCAAAGGCCCAGATGGCTTCGCGGACGATTTCGTCTTCATCCATTTGGAAGCGTTCGACGTTCGTGTTGCTTTTGCGGATTCCGCAGTAGTAGCAGTCCTTCATACAGATATTAGAGCATTCGATGATGCCGCGGAAATAAGCGACCTTGCCGACGTTCTTCGTTTTCACCCGGTAGGCGCAGTCGTATAAATCCTGCAACTCAGCCGGATCGGAGATTTCCAACAACGCCTGCATTTCAACAGGCGATAGATCCAATCCCCGTTCTGCTTTTTCTAAAATTTCTTTAATCATAATTGCCTCAATAAATGATGTTTTTGATCAGAATAATTATGGACAGAATGATTCTTCCAGCTCGGTCTGAAAATTATTCTGTCCATAATTATTCTGATCACTTCCTAGAAATACAGATCCCGGTCGCCGTTTTTGATTTGATCCATCCGTTCGAGCAGCTGAGTTTTCTGGTCGCTTTCGGGCATACGGTTGAGCTCGCGCTCAATCTGTTTCATTCCAGCGACCTTGGTTTCGGGGGAGGAATAGTCCTCCATATATTCGAGGAAGGTCAGTACGGCGTTGGGGGTGCAGAAACGTTTGACGAAACCGGGAACGGCGAACTCCATGAAGTGCTCGCCGGTGCGGCCGAGGCGGTAGCATCCGGTGCAGAAGCTGGGAATAAAGTCCGCTTCGCACAGCTCGCGGATCACCTGATCTAGTGACCGGCCGTCATTGAGAACGAACTGGCTCTTCTTGTAGGATTCCTCGTCCTGTTGCGAATAAGCTCCGACGCCGATGTCGGAACCGGCATCAATTTGGGAGACCCCGAATTCGATAATTTCGTTGCGCAACTCGACGGACTCGCGGCAGGTGAGAATCAGTCCGGTGTAAGGAACGGACAGGCGCAGGATCGCAATGAGGCGTTTGAAGTCGTAGTCGCTCACTTCGTAGGGAGGGCGGTCGCACATGTCCGTGCCGATGGCGGGCTCAATACGCGGGAAGCTGATGGTGTGCGGCCCGACGTTGAACTTTTCTTCCAGATGAATGGTGTGGTAGAGCAGGGCCATCGTTTCAAAGCGCCAGTCCGTGAGTCCCATGAGTGCGCCGATACCGATATCATCGATCCCCGCTTCTTGTGCGCGGTCGAGTCCATGTAGGCGCCACAGGTAGTTGCTTTTCGGACCGGACGGGTGCATCTCTTTGTAGGTCTGCTGATGATAGGTTTCTTGGAAGATTTGGTAGGTGCCGATTCCCGCCGACTTTATTAGTTTGAAGCCTTCCACATCCAGTGGCGCGGCGTTGATGTTTACGCGCCGGATTTCACCATTTCCTTTTTTGATGCTGTAGACCTCTTTGACCGTATCGTGAATAAACTGCGCGTCATATTTCGGATGCTCACCGTAGACCATAATCAGTCGTTTGTGACCGCGGTCGACGAGCGCTTCAATCTCTTGGTCGAGCTCGGGCATGGTCAGCGTTTTGCGACTGACTTCTTTGTTGGTGCAACGAAAGCCGCAGTATTGGCAGTTATTAATGCACTCGTTGCCGATGTAGAGCGGAGCAAAGAGTACGATGCGGTTGCCATAGACCCGTTGCTTGAGTTCGCGGGCTCCGGCAAAAATTTCTTCGACCAATACGGGGTCTTCCGCATTGATCAACGCAGCCATCTCGTCAGGGTCGAGCCGGTTTTTGGCGAGTGATTTGGCAATGATTTCCCGCACCCGTTCGGCGGATGGTTTTTTTGTGTTTTCCAAGGCTTGGAAAATTTCGTCTTCAGGAATGAAGCTCGTTAGTCCGGTTGTATCAATTTTCATGACAAATTCTCTTCTTTTTTAACCACGAAATACACGAATCACACGAAAGGAAACATCCTCTATGCGTAACGTTGTTTCGTGTATTTTGTGTATTTCGTGGTTCATCTTTTTAGTTAGTTTCAGTTGTTCTGTTAAATGCGTCTAAAGCGGCGGGAAAGGGAGAGAGAACGCGCTTGAGCACGCCCTTGAGCACGCCCTGCGTCTGGGAAATACAAAGTCCGTAGTTGGTGATCGGCACGCCAGCCGCCTCGCATTTTTCAACGCGCGATAAAATTTCGCGACGGTTATGCATGCATCCGCCGCACTGCACGACGAGGCTATACTCGCGCAGATTATCCGGAAAATCGCGCCCGGCGTAAACGTCGATCTCTAGGTTGCAACCGCAGTACTGGCGAAGCCAGCGCGGGATTTTCACCCGGCCGATATCATCTTCCACTGCATGGTGCGAACAGGATTCGGCAATCAACACTTTATCTCCGCTCTTGAGGTGGTCAATGGCGGCGGTGCCGCGCGCAAAGATTTCCAAATCGCCTTTCAGACGGGCGAAAAGGATGGAAAAGGTTGTGCAGGCCACGGTGGGCGGCGTTTCGGCCACCATGCGGTCGACCACCTGAGAGTCACACACGACGAGGTCGGGAGGGGTGCTTAGCCGCGCGAGCATTTCTTGATAGCGATCTTCTTTGACGACCAACGTCGCGGCGTTTCCATCAAGCGCATCGCGAATCACCTGGACTTGCGGCAGGATGATACGCCCTTTGGGCGCTTCGAGGTCGATCGGGATAATTAGAACAGCCAGACCGCCCTCCGGTAGCAGCGACTCCAACAGGCGGGGCGGCCGGATAAATTCTTCGGGGCAGATGTCGATGAGTTTTGACTTCAATTGATTGAGGACAGCGTCGCGCGATGACGTGTCTGTGGAGTTGCAGGTCAGATCTGCAGAGTCCAGCGACTCGGTGAGATCAGCCTTGTTCGCCACACGAACAACTGGAATATTTTTTGCCGAGGCCCGCTCGCAGACATTCTTTTCGAATTCTCCGAGCTGATTGCCTTCGCAAATCAGCAAAATTACATCGGCGCGATCGAATACCTTTTCGGTTTTTGCAATGCGTTTTTCGGAGAGAGCCGTTTCGTCATCGAGTCCGGCTGTGTCGAGGAAAACCACAGGGCCGATCGGCAGAAGTTCCATCGTTTTTTCGACCACATCGGTGGTCGTGCCCGGCTGTTCAGAGACAATCGAAACATCCTGGCCTGTGATCAGGTTCAGAAAACTCGATTTGCCCACATTGGTTCGTCCGAACAGTGCAATATGAAGTCGGTTGCTTTTAGGTGTCGTTTTCATTTTTTTTATTCACCACGAAATACACAGAAGACACGGAAGAGAGAGTTAACCGCGAATTACGCGAATTTGCGCTAATTTGGAAGGGATAAACAGCATGGGTTGGAGAGACGTATTCGTTTGCAAACCGGTTTGTTGTCGAGTACTTCTTGTCCAACCGTTCTCCTGCTATGCAGGAGGCTGTCTATGACAGCTTTGTTTATTCCGAACATCCTATTCATCCTGTAATCCTGTCTAAGTTTTTTTCTGTGTATTCAGTGTTTTCCGTGGTTAATATTTTTTGCTGAGCATGGATTTGACGGAGATGCCGGGGAGGTTGCCGAGCTTGCCGGTTAGCACGCCGAGCTCGTCGGTGGACGCATCGACGATAAGGGTGAGGGCGGAGCATGAGCGTTTTTCGTAAGGCACGCCCATGCGCGCCACGATCAGGCTTCCGAACTGTCCGAGCAGTTCATTGACGGCCGCGGCGTTCGATTCGCGCTCTTCGATAATTATTCCGATAAATCCGAGTCTCTTTTCCATTTCATTTCTCCCTACAAAAAAACGCCCCGTCGCATTTCTGCGGCGGAGCGTTTAATGTAGATCAAGCGTCTCGCTTGATCAGGAACGAGCGGGATGCTCGTTCTACTTTAATCATTCCATTTGCCTAGGCTCAGGGTCGTGCCCCTTACCGCAGAAAACATTTGAATTTCGAATGTAGAACAAGGAATCACGAATGAAGAAGGAAAAACTTCGGTATTCTGCGGTTCCTTGTTCGGTGTTCGTTATTTCTTATATACCTCGCGCTCCTGATAGTCGGTGTGAAGCAGCTCATGTGCCTTGTGGCCGAGCGGCTCTCCGAGGAATTCCTTGTAGATTTTGGTGATCATCGGGTTGTGATGTGAACAGCGCTGTACGCTCTTCTCATCGTCCGAGTAGATCCCCGCGGTCCGTTTGGCACGGATTTCGTCGGTGGCGCCGTGGGGCTGTCCGCCTCCTCCGATACATCCACCGCGACAGGCCATGACTTCGATGAAGTGGTATGGCGTTTCTTCGCCGGCATCTCTTGCCGCGCGAATTTCGTTCAAGAGCGCTTCGACGTTGCCCATCTGATGAGCGACGGCGACGCGAACTTTGG
>Ga0307929_1003047_pt1 | contig 10076 bp, 5 predicted proteins | sample AceLakmetage1330_FD_203160 | JGI IMG/M metagenome (GOLD analysis project Ga0307929, IMG submission 203160) | Saline water microbial communities from Ace Lake, Antarctica - #1330 | ecosystem: Environmental > Aquatic > Non-marine Saline and Alkaline > Saline | place: Antarctica: Ace Lake...
ACTTCCGCAAAGCAGAGAGTCAGAAATTCACGGGGTAACTTCCGCAAAGCCGAGAGTAGTCGTCCCCTGAATAATTGGACATTTCGATATAAAAATTTGTACGGACAACATGTCCGCGCGAGCGCAGTGTTTTAAATTTTAAATTTTTTTTATAATGGTGTCCGGTTAAACTTCTAGCAAATCCTCAAACATCATGTAATCAACGCAATTGTGAATATTTCGCCCCGCTGGGGCTTGCTTTATCTTGTTTTCATAATTTCTACAAATATTGCGCGGCTCTGCCGCTCTTCAGATTGCTACAGAGTAGCAAAATATTTGTAGTCAATTGTTTAGAGATTTTCATTCGAGCTACAGAGTAGTGAAATATTTTAGAATTTATTTTTACCGGATACCAATGATTTTCTTATAAGAATTGCCTAGACGAATTTCTTACCAAAAAATACTAAAACTCCCCTGACCCCCTATTTCCCCTATAAACCTTATACCCCCACACCTATACCCCTCTTCACCCCTCCCCAACATGCTCAGAAGGGGTATGCCCGAAATGTTGCTTAAAGGCCCGGGCAAAATAGGAGGGGTTTGTAAATCCTACTCTAAAGGAAATTTCGGAAATGCTTGCCGTTTTGTTCTTCAACATTTCGGAGGCTTTTTGCATGCGTATATTTTGGATAAGTTCATTGGCCGACTGGTTGACCAATACTTTTAGTTTCCGGTGCAACTGGGTGCGGCTCATGCCAAGTTCGAGTAAAAGCGATTGTACGTTGAATTTCTCGTCCGAAATGTTGTTATTGATTATTCGGGTTACTTTTTCAAGAAAAACCTCGTCGATAGATTTTGTTTCTGATTCGACAACACTCAGAATAGTTTGGCTGCTATACTTAAGTTTTAGTTTTTCTCTTTGTTCCAGCAGGTTTTTAATCTGCAATTTCAATTCGCCAGCGTTGAAGGGTTTCACGAGGTAGGCGTCAACACCGGTTTCAAGGCCGGTCATTCGGTCCGAAATATCTGCCCTTCCGGTTAAGAGGATGATTGGAATGTGGCTTGTAATTTCATTCGATTTAAGGCCTTCTGAAACTTCAAAACCACTTTTCCGCGGCATCATCACATCGCAAATAATCAGGTCGGGGCTTGTTTCGATGGCCATTTGTTCGCCTTCTTCACCGTCTGCTGCTTCCAATACCTGGTAATCGGCGCTAAGCCCCTGGCGGATAATCGACCTCATGGTTTCATTATCCTCAATAACCAGCACTATTTTCGCATTGCTGTCAACAGGGAGGGCTTCGCCTGGCTTTTCTGTTTTGGTGGGATCGGGATCATAATTCTCAAATTCATCACTAATTTCATATCGGCTCGCATCTACCAGGTTATCTGGTTTTATATGATCGATGCCCAAGGGGAACTTGATTACAAAACGTGTGTATTTCCCTTCTTTACTCATCACATCAATGTTTCCCTTGTGGAGTTGTACAAGTTCCTTTACGAGGGTAAGCCCAAGACCGGTGCCTGAAACTTTTTCTGATAATTTGTCTTCGACCCTGTAATACCTGTCGAATATAAAAGGAAGCTTATCTTTCGCAATCCCAATTCCTGTGTCTTTCACTGAGATTATGGCACAGCCACCCGAACGCGAACAATGCTCAAACTTTTTGCCATCGCAAATCGATATAGAAAAGTCAATCCTTCCTCCGGCTGGTGTATAATTGATGGCATTGACCAGTAAGTTAGATAAAATCGAATTGAGCTTTTCAGGATCTACATAACAAATTAATTCATCGGCAAAAGAAGTGAAAATTAGCGATATTTTCTTTTGGCTGGAACGGGATTCAAAAGTGGCGACAATGTATCGGGCATAAGCCACAATATCTACTTCCCTGATTTTTAACTTTAATTTGTTGGCCTCAAGTTTTGAAAGATCAAGGATGTCGGTGATGTAATGTTGCAACTGATGTGTACTACGTTTAATTAAATTCAATGATTTTATGTTGGCCGAATCTTTTATCCTGTTAAGCATATTATCCACCGGAACAGAGATTAGTGTAAGCGGTGTCCGTAGCTCGTGCGAAATATTAGCAAAGAAATCGGATTTCATTGCATCGAGTTCCTTCAATTTTTCGGCTTCCAACTTATTCAGGGTGCTGCTCAGTTTCAATTTTTGCCGGTTTGTCTGGAACCTATATATCCACCAGGCCAGGGCCAGTACGAGCAAAAAATAAAGGATATATGCCCAAAGACTTAACCACCACGGGTTAAGGATTTGGATGTGCAAAGCTGCCGTGCTATTACTCCACAAGCCATCCCCGTGTTCTACTTTAAGATTTAAAAGATATTCCCCGGGTGGAAGTTTGGTGTAACGGATTGTCCTGTCGTTACCATTGTTTACCCAGTCTTTGTCGTAATTTTCGAGCATAAAAGCATATGCTACACGGCCCGGGGATTTAAAATCAGGTGTCGTGAGTTCAAAACCCAGGGTGTTTTGGTCATGAGCCAATGTTATGCTCTTGGTCAAAGATATTGGTTTATCCAATGGAGATCCTGCCTGGCCAAAATCGGCAGGATTATAATTAACCAAAAAATCGGTAATATGCAAAGGTGGTGGGTCTACATTAGGATCTGGATGAATATTTTTGGGTTGGATGATTTGAAAGCCTTTTGGGCCAGTAAAAATTAGTCCCCCATCTATGGTTTTTACGGCGTTGTGGCCATAATAGTATGTAAAATCATTGGTGATCAATCCATCAGATTTATCAAAGGAATGTACATTTAATATTGTTCCGCCTTTTTTATCGATTGTGAGCCTCGCCAAACCCTGATCAGTGGCTGCCCACAGGTTCCTTAAGTCATCAGCCATTATAGAAGCGATGTGATTGCCCGGTATTTCCTTAGCTTCAACCACATGATCAAAAACACCATCGTAGATGTTAAAACGTAAGAGCCCCATTCCGTCAGTTCCAATCCATAAATAGTTGTCAGGGGCATAAGGGTCAGGGCATATGGATAAAACTTTGTTTTGGTTCAAGGTTAAGACATCGCTTTCAGAAAAAATATAGTTGCTTATTTTGCCAGATTTTTCCGATAGCCTTACCAGGCCAAACCCAGTTGCAAGCCAGATATCCCCTGTCCCATCACTATAAATATGATTGATGAAAAGATCCCTTTGCAAGTCACTTATTTGCGGCCATTGTGCAATCGGGTATTTGTTTTTGATATCACCGGCAGGGTTAATTTTGTATAATTCGGAGTAATACATGTTTGTGGCCACATCACGAAATAAAACAGCAGTCCAAATGTTGCCGTCTGCATCTTCATGCAAGTCTGTAACTGTGCAGTCGCCAAACACTTTTTTGGAACTTACAGATTGAACTGTCAGGCTATCCTTGCTGGCCTTGTACTTGATATCAAGATAATACAAACCTTCTTCTTCTGCACCAACCCATATTCGCCCATCGTCATCTTCCAGTAATTTATTTTCGTACGACCAGGATTTATTAAATGATTCGTTGGTATAGGTTTCAATAATCTTTCCAGAGTGAGGGTTGCATTTATAAATTTCTCGGGCAATGAGCCACAAAAACCCTTTCGAATCTTCATAAACATATCTCAGGTTATTGGTCTGGTAGAGATGAATGTCCTGAATGTAGGGATGATAATAGGATTTAACAGCAGCAGGGTTGAATTTGAACAAGCCGCCCCAGGCAGTGCCAACAAAGAAGACATCCGAGCGGGTTCTGATGAAACAGGTCAGGCCATTTTCATACAGGCTATTAACGTCATTTGTTTCAAAGGTCAAGGGGTAGAATTCCTTGCTGTCTTTATCAAAAAGTTTTATATCCACCTTGTAGGAGCCAACCCAATACTTTCTGCCTGTACCAGCATTTTTGTTAAAGCTGTTAATTTGGTTGGGGTGAAAGGGGTAGGCTATGTTACTTATTTCAAAGCTGTTGGCTTTAGCAACAATTTGATAAAGATATTCAACAGCATTAACCCAGACTATTCCCGTTTGGTCGATGTCGATATTGAAGCCATCTTTAATATCAGATATGAAACGGAATGTACCTGAACTGTTCAGCAGCTTATTTTGAATGCCACTTCCCGATGCTGAATCATTGATTTCTATCATCCCCAAATCTGTTTCACGCAATACCCACAGGTTTCCTTTTGTGTCGATTTGCATATCTTTAATAGTCTTACCACAAAGAGAAGAATCCGCTGTTTGCAGCTTAATATGTCCAACAACTTTGCAAACCGAGTCGAGACAAATATGTGGGTTTTGCTGCTGAAAAAAAGCTGACTCATCAATACCTGAAATTGCAAAGATGTCGGTGTTTGTTCCAAGAAACAAATTCCCATTGTTGTCTTCAGCCATGCAGGTTATATTGTGAAGCTTTGCAGGTGAACTGTCAAAAGCAGGTAATCGAACCTTTACAAAATGTCTGTTCAGAGGATTGAAATAACAAAGCGCGTTATCGGTACCAACCCAAAGCATGTTCCTCGAATCTTCAAACACAAATATTACATCGTTGCTCGAAATGGAAAAAGCTTTATCCGGATCATTGCGGTAAGAATAAAAACCATAACCATCGTATTTAACCAGGCCACCATCTTTAGTCCCAATCCAAAGATAGCCTTCGTGATCTTCAACTAGTGAACTAATGCGTGAATGTGGCATGCCGGCACTTTCGCCAAGATGCTCGAAGTTGGGGTAAAAATATTTGTTGGATGTATAAAGATCAGTAACGTCAATCACTTGTCCTAGCGAGATTGCCACTGAGAGAAAAAAAAAGATCAATATGTTGAAAGTCATCTTCACCTAGTATGGCAAAAGTAGTATAAATTGGGTCATCAGTGATAAGTGAATTGTAGTCGGCAAGCAGCAACTCAGAACTTTGTGAACCCTAAATTCCAAACTTTAGCTCACTATAGTCACTCTACAAAGTATCCTTAAAGTGGATATAAACCCCCGTTTGCCCCTGCCGGTTTACAGTAAATTCCAAGCGCAATACAAGATCGTAATAAGTTACCAGATCGACTCCAACACCGGTACCGAACAGTATTTTATTGCTCAGATTATTGTATTCATAATTAACCTGATTCCTGACATAACCCACATCAAAAAACACATTGAAGTAAAGGGCATAATGTATTTTGCTGAATTTTTCGGAGCCAATGAATCCAATTTTTTTCACCCTGGTTGGAATGAGGTTATATTTTAGGGTGTTTTTCGACAGAAAGTAACTTTGTCCATCCACCACAAACAACTCGTAACCCCTCACAAAGCTTCTCCCAAAACCAAGTCCTTGCTGGTAAAAATAAGGTTGCTGCGGGTTTGTGGATATTTTTCCCGACAAATCCATGGAAATAAAAAACCTTTTGGACAGGTCCCAATATTTTCTGTACGATCCGGCAACATCCATCATACTGATGTCACCATTTTTTGAAATTCCAAGCCCACTTTTAGAGATAATGAAATCATAATAGTTGCCTCTTAGCGGATATACTTTAACGTCCCTTCGATCGACTGAGAATTTATATAACAGCGTAAAATACGCGTTGGTGGTTTGCATGCTGAACGAATAATCCGGGTTAAGCTTCAGCACGGTATCGGCAAATGAGTAGTAGTTATAAGACAGTTGAAACAGGTGATGTTGATAAAAATTGGGGCGATGGGTCAGGTTCAGGAAGGAATAATAATTTCTAATCATGTAATCATCTTCATCTTTTACAAACTCCAGCTTGTTGTCGAAAGTGCGGTAGGCAATTTCATGGTTCTGGGCCCAGCCGGCACCAAATCCAACACCAAAAGTTTGCTTTTTATTGATGTAGGGGATATTATAGCTTACTTCATATTTTTCATCGTAGCCAAAACGCAACAATAATTTCAGGCTCTCCATCCGGCCACGGCTATTTTCCAGCGTTAAAAAGAGTCCGTAATTAACCCTGCTATAATCTTTATCGGCCCACCAACTGTTAAAATTCCTGCCTGAAATTTCGAAGATCGGGAATGGCCACAAATACCATCTTTCCACCAGGGCGATCTTAACCGAAATATGGGAAATCCCTCCGGGGGATAGAATGGAATCGCCCACGGTTACAAAATTAAAAAGTGAGGTGTTTAAAAGGTTTTCCCTTGATTGACTGAAAACACCCATCAGCTCAAATGCCTGAATGGTATCGCCCACAACAAAAGTGAGTTCCCTGAATATGATTTTGTCTTTGGTTACTTTGTTGCCCGAAAGAATGATGGCATCAACCACAAATTGATTTCGGCTATCCTTTACATCAGAAAGGGTATAAATGCTGTCTTTCTCAACCACCTGTCGGTTAAAAATTTGCCCCAGGCCAGTAAAATAGCAACAAACAACAAATAGTATTGTTAGCGAAAAGAGTTTCATTAGTTAGTGATTGATCTTGCAGCCCCAAATATACAAGCTTTTATATGTTTGACATGAACTTGTTAAGAATAAAATTTGCCCTGGTTTGGTATTTCCAACCCTACCCATAATTACTCAAGGCCAAGCTAAGAATAGGTTGAGAAAGATGAAGTATTTGATAATCTTTGAGGCCGGCCTAATACTTGAGATAGGTCAACAACGATTCATACCTTTCAATCAACAAATCATCGTCCTTTTTATTATCCCCAAAATAGCCGACTATCTCGTAATTGAAGCGCTCAAACGACTGGATTATTGCTTCAATATTAATGCGGTTAACTTTTAGGGTAATTTGCAATTTGCTTGAAATAGATGCGGGTTTTATAAATAAGCTCAATATTTTGGCATCATTCGATTCAACGATCCTTGAAATCTCAGTCAATGAATAGTCATTTTGGTTCATCTCCAAAATTATAACCCCACCAGGGTTTTGCACTGAAAGTGATTCAGCCATTTCGTTAATGATTTTTTCGCGGGTAATAACGCCCAGGTACGCATGGTTTTCGGCCACAATCGGCAAAAGCGAAAGGTTTTGCTCAAACAACATCTGCAAAGCATTGTAATAATGTTCGGTACCCAAAATGAAAGACCTGCTGGCTCTGTTACTGAAAGCAGATATCATGGTGGACTGGTCGTCAACATCCATAAGTTCGGCATCTCCAATCAGCCCCAAATATTCCTTGCCATCAGTTATTGGAAGGTGGCTTACCCTGAATTCATCCATCCATGTAAGTGCCGCCCCCACTGTGTCAGTCTTGCGAAGGGGTAAAATAGAAGTACATATTAGTTGTTGGACAGTCATCAATACTTATTTTATTCAGTGATAGTAAACGCTGGTAAAATTAAGAAATTACATTGATCCTCTATTCCCACTCCCACTCATCTTTTTCCAGATAGTCGTCGTTGTAAATCCTGAGGTAGCTATTGTATCGTGATAGAGGAATATCACCCTTGTCAACTGCATCTTTAACGGCGCATTTTGGCTCGTGAATATGTGTGCAGTTATTAAACTGACAATCGTGCATATACCTTCTCATTTCAGGAAAACGCTCGGCAATTTCCTCTTTTCTAAAATCCACAAGGCCAAATTCCTTGATTCCCGGTGTGTCGATAACAAAGCCCCCAAAGGATAAATGGTGCATTTCGGGATAGGTGGTAGTGTGTTTCCCCATTTTATGATAATCCGAGATGTTTCCGGTTTTGATTTTTAATCCTGGTTGGATGGCATTAACAAGTGCCGATTTTCCAACCCCTGAAATACCTGAAAACAAAATAACTTTGCCCTTTATCAATTCAATTACCTGATCAATATTTTTCCCGGAAATCGCAGACACAGCAAAGCATGGATATTCGGCAGCTTCGTAAATTGAGATCAATTCCTCAAGGCGGGCAAGTTCTTTTTGTCCATAAATGTCAACCTTGTTGAAAACAATCGCTGCATTGATATGATATGCCTCGGCGGTAACCAGGAAACGGTCGATAAAGCCAAGTGAAGTAAGTGGGTTTTTTAGTGTCACAACCAAAATTGCCATATCGATATTGGCAGCGATGATGTGGGATACTTTGGATAAATTTGTCGATTTGCGGATGATATGATTGTGCCTTGGCCCTATTTCCCGGATCATCCCAATATTTTCATTGGCTTGCATTTCAAAAACAACTTTATCGCCAACGGCCACAGGGTTAGTGGTTTTAATTCCCTTCATCCTGAACTTGCCTTTGAGCTTACACTCAATCTCTTCGCCAGGGGCAGTGCGCACCCTGAACCAGCTACCTGTCGATTTAACTACTATTCCTTCCAATGCCAATTGCTTTATTATTTGCTCAATTGAATTATTTCAATAAATTTGTGGTAAATTTATACTTTTCAAGCATATCAAATACCCGTCCAATATGAACTTATCAACTATAATTGCATTTCTAATTCCGCCTCTTATTGCATTAATCCTGATTATAATGGCCTCGAGGATACTTAATAAAAAACACCTGGCCCTATTTGCAAGTTCATATTTTTTTGGGATACTTACGGTAATTCCAATGATAGCCGGACTATACTTTGCCTTGGAAAACAACTTATTAAAATTCCCCCATAGCTTTACAAACATATTACTATTCTCGTTTATAGTTGTGGGATTTTTGGCAGAATTCACAAAATATATACTCTTAAAGCACTATTTCATTCCAAAAGATGGGATACATAAACCTTTCGATGGGATTTTATTTTCGGTAATGATTTCGATGGGATTTGCCACAGCTGCTAATGTTTATTTTTTCACTGCATTGCCAGCTCCGTTTAACCTTCCGATGGTTTATTATAGCTTGCCCGTAACAAATTTAATTGTTGGGATAATGCTTGGTTTTTTTGCGGGTATTGGCAAATTCCGAAAAAATCGTATTGATTTTTGGATCGGTCTTGGAGTGGCAATATTCTTCCAGGGATTTTATATTTTTGGGCTTCTTGCCGCCGATTATTTATTGATTGCCCTGGTGGGTATAGTTACATTAATTATTGCAGTGTTGCTTTCGTTAAGGTCTTTAAATTCCAATGCACAACAAACAATGTAGCTGGCCTTAATCTTTAGCTGATGCAATCATAATATTAATCATCCTGGTTAAAGTATTTTGTTTCTGCGGATGAGCCATCCAAAAAAATAATAGATTTGAGTGATTTATTAAAACTGTTAAATTTTCATAAATTCAGATTACAGAACTTTTTGCCTGGAATTGCAGCATTTTTAATTTAACTACTTTTGTTTCATAATTGTTTACTATCAATAATTTAGCTAAAAAATTTTAGATATGAATAGAATTACAGTAATTGGTGCCGGTAATGTTGGTGCAACATGTGCGAATGTAATTGCGCATAAAAACCTCGCCAAAGAGGTTGTATTAGTGGATATTAAAGAGGGTGTTGCTGAAGGGAAAGCACTTGACATATGGCAAACTTCTGCCATCAATAATTTTGATACACGCGTAGTTGGTGTGACCAACGATTACCTGCGGACCAAAGGTTCCGGGATTGTCGTTATAACATCTGGCATCCCGCGTAAGCCGGGTATGAGCCGCGATGACCTGATAAGGACCAACGCAAATATCATAGTTGAGGTAACCGAAAAAGTTGTGAAATATTCACCTGAGGCCATCATTATTGTCGTTTCCAATCCACTCGACGTTATGACCTACGCAGCATGGAAAGCGGCAAATAAACCATCACGCAAAGTTTTTGGTATGGCGGGCATACTCGATACCGGAAGGTACATTGCATTTCTATCCACTGCATTAGATGTGTCCCCCAAAGACATCCAGGCACTATTACTTGGTGGGCACGGCGACTCAATGGTCCCCTTAAGAAGATATACTTCAGTGAAAGGGATACCTATTACTGAATTGTTGGGTAAAGACGAAATTGATCAAATTGTTGAACGGACACGCAAAGGTGGTGGCGAATTGGTAAACCTCATGGGGACTTCGGCATGGTATGCACCAGGTGCGGCAGCTGCACAAATGGTTGAAAGTATTGTTGATGACCAAAAAAGGATTTTCCCTGTTTGCGCGCGCCTTGATGGTGAATATGGAATTAAAGACCTCTATATTGGTGTCCCTGTAAAACTGGGAAAAAATGGTATCGAGGAAATTATTGAACTCAAC
>Ga0307929_1003048_pt1 | contig 10069 bp, 17 predicted proteins | sample AceLakmetage1330_FD_203160 | JGI IMG/M metagenome (GOLD analysis project Ga0307929, IMG submission 203160) | Saline water microbial communities from Ace Lake, Antarctica - #1330 | ecosystem: Environmental > Aquatic > Non-marine Saline and Alkaline > Saline | place: Antarctica: Ace Lake...
TTTCCATCATCATTCCGATCCCCGATCAGGTCGAGGACAAGGTTATCGATTCTGGATTCCCGCGTTCGCGGGAATGACGGCTGCGGTATATCATCCCAATCTCCGTTTTCACGGGGACAAGCTTTAACTGGTAATGCTCCCTTCTTCCTAATCTTTTCGCTCCTTTCGATTGGAATATTCGAATACTGGAAAGTTGGCCCCGGTGAAATGAAAAGAGGTTTCATGGGGTAAAAATAATGAGTTCAGGGTCATAAGCTCTGTATTGAAAGATGAGCGTCCAATCACGCCAAGGCGTGAAAAACTAATGTCGAACGCTGCGGCTCAGACGCGCGGTTTACCGCGTCGTTTTGTAGCCGCTTGTTATGTTTGAAAACAATTATAATTGTCTCAACTCTTTAATTCGAGGCCATTAATGAAACCCTTAACAGTTTCTTCGAAATTTGAGGAATTATCCTCGTTTATAAAAAAAACCGTTCCAACAGATTGAACTGTTCCAGGCGCTTGATCCGCTGAACCCCGATAGGTCGCATCTACACAGGCTGTTGCTCAAATGCATTATTCATATGCAGGCCCGACACTTTAAGCTTATTCTATGTTTGCACCGACAACAGCGGCCATCTGCATCATGTTGATCGTCTGGCCTTCTTTTAGATTTGTAAGGTCAGTGACCTTGCCTGATTTGCTTTTGGATTTTGTGTTTTTGAAGATCGGGAGCAAACTCGCATCAACCACAATGAACTTGCCTGCGTTTTCAGGCTTTCCATTTTCAGTCTTTGTCTGAAGTTTATTCGCTTTAATATAGTCCCATAGTTTTTTGGTGATCTCTGTCCTGGGAAGTTCTGTTACTCCCAGAAACTCTGCCAGCTCATTTCTCAACTTTACCGGTTTCATCAATCCTTTTGCTTCTGCCATTTTTAACTCCTTTATGTTTTAATTTATGGATTAATTACTGTATTTCTTAGGTTTATTTGTAGCATAACGATGAAGTCCCCTGTCGGTGTGAAGCGCAGCGGAATATCGGTCAGGTTGGCTGACAGATTCGGCGATGTCTATCAAGTCACACCAAGCGATTGCGCCACTTCTTTGGGTCCCTGGATGTATGGAAGATGCAGTAGACTGTCACCTTCCCACCGGCGTACTCGTAAAAGATGGCGTACGGAAATCGCCTCACCAATGCCCGACGATACTCCTCGTGGACTTTCGCGTGGAGTTCAGGCATGCGACAAATTGTCTGAAGAGAGGCGTCCACACAGCCGAGAAACTCTTCCCCCAAACCAGGCCGACGATCTTCGTACCAACAATATGCCTCATCGACGTCCTGTTGTGCTTCCGGCGCGATTATTAGTTCAGCGGTCATAGCGACTTCGAGCCCTGCGTTTTACCTCGTCCCACGAAAGCCCCGAAGCCGGGTTTCTCATCAAGTTGGCCTTTCGACGAGCCAACTCCTCCTTTTGCCATTCATGCACAGGAACCTCTGACGGGGTAGCCGCCAGATCGTCCCAGAGATCTTCCACCAGCTGTAGCTTCTCTGGCGGACTCAGGTCGAATATGGAAACAGCCTTTAAATTCATTGTTACCTCCTGTAAGAGAGTCGGTGTCACATCTTGATTAGGGCATTAAGCCTATCAAACTTATCCTTGAATGTTTTTTCCTCACGGAGCCTTTTTCTGCCGTAAGAGATGCTGTTTGGTTGGCCATCGCCTCCTGTTCGTCCGGCAAATCCTTTATCTATTCAATCTCCATTACAAGCCCTTATTGAATCCCGATGACCCCGCCATATCGTTTAAACTTTATCTGGCCCCCTTCCTCATAGTATTGCTCAGTGGCGAATTTTCTCCCGTCTTTGAGGTGAACAACATAAGACGCAAAACAGACACAGGGGTATATGATAAAAACCGCCGCGGCGATTGCTGTCAGTAGCTTTTTCATAGGAATTCCTTGTGAGGGTTCCCCGCCCAGCGGGATCTTCGACAGGGGTAAACGGTCCAACGTCCAGGTAAGCTAAGACTCCGATGTCCGAAGTTCAAGGGTTTAGAGGTCAAAGCCCTGCTACAGCAGAAGGAGCAACGGCCGAAAACGGAATTTATGGCTATCGATTACAACAAAGTGACCTGGCAAACGGTCTTCATAATTTTCTATCAACTTTTTCAACCGAAGCCACTTCATGTTCCTTTCTCTGGCATTCATTCGGATCAATATAATTCCTTTCGAAGGCTTTTTCAGCCGGTAAACAAGCTCTCCAAAATCCTTATCCTCTGTTAGCAAAATCCTGCCATCGTTGTAAGCTTCAAGCAAAACTGCATCGTCAGAAATGTCAGCTTGGTTCTCCAGTACGTAAAGGACATCGTGCCCATCTTCTCTTAAAGAGCGCACCAAGCCAATATCGCAGCACTCATCGACCAGAAATCTCAATTTATCATCTCTTAGGCAAAGGCAATTTCTTCGTCAGCCAGATAGTCAGCTGCAAATTCTTGAACAGCAAAAATATCTTCTCGTTTTATATGTGGATGATCTGCAATAATCTCCTCTATCGTCATCCCGCCCGACAGCTTCCGCAAAACGTGTTCAACGGTAATACGCGTATTCTTGATTACTGGCTTTCCAAACATGACGTTTGGGTCGATCTCAATTCTTTTATGTTTTTCCATTATTTTCTCCCAAACATTCTTCATGAAAAGGTACAGCTATGATTTTATGCGTTTCTCCCGTCTTTGAGGCAAAATTTTGGTTACAAAACGAAAGTCAAGCATCCGAAATTGCCCGCCGCCACCCTTTTTTTTATCTCGGGCACCTCTTCCACCAATTCCATCTCTGAGGCAAGGTCCTTTTGAATCCCGATGACCCCGCCGTACCGTTGAAAGTTTATCTGATCCCCTTCTTCATAATACCGATCAGTGGCAAACTCTTTCCCGTCTTTGAGATGGATAACATACGACGCAAAACAGATAGAGGGGTATATGATAAAAACGGCTACTGCGATTACTGTCAATAGCTTTTTCATAGGTGTTCTACCCACAGAATCCGTAAGCATTTGTAAAATAACCGAGCCCTTTTATTCCGGAAATCGTGTCACCACTGGAATTTCTGGAATTTCCAGATTGAAATTTGAATGTCAAGCTGGCCGATTAACTCGAATCAACAGCCTTTCCAAGGTAGTGTATGATTTAATGGCTTGATGTATTCAATGAGCTTGTCCATCATAATCAAGATCCACGGTGCAGACAATGCGTATAATGCGGGTCGGGTCAATTTATCAACTTACCGATTATATTCAAAGTCTTCCCTTTCGATTTAAAGCTGTAATCTCTGTTTGAAATGCCTTGTAACCGCCCGCCTGCCTTGGGGTTTTGAGCCGGGCATGGACCAAAAATGCCCCACCCAGTCTATCCCGTAAATCCTGCCTGCCCCGTTGAACAGGGTACTTCCCTCTGGGTGTTCAACTGGGGTCTAACAAGGTGAAACGCCTGACTATTACCCCACAGCCTCCAATTTAACTTCTTCGATTCTTGATAAGAGCTTGGGCCGCATGTTCTTTATGGCTATATATATCACTTCCCCCTCCTCAGATTCTATGTTTTTCCCTAATTTGAGATTGTATTCCTTCAATTCTTTATCAAACTCAGGCAAAAGTATAACTTCAGCACCAATGGGAAGTTTTTCTTCCAATTCCGGATGCTCAAACAAATACCGGCTAAACTCAGCGCTAATCTCAATGTTACGTTCTATCATTTCCTTCTCTTTATTCATCATGAATTCCCTCCAGAAATCTCTTTTTGTATAGTTCCCAGTTGGTTTTCAAATCATTCTCCGCAAACGTTAACGCGTCATTAAAGTCTTGATTAAACAAAGGAGTTTTCTTCGCATCACCCTTAAGGTTCAACAAATCCCTATGAGCGAAACCATGTGCAGTATCATACCTGACAACAGGATACCATATCTGATTAATCTTTGATTCATATTGCACCCTGAAAAACACTATCTTTCCTCTCTCTTTAATATGCAAATGCCTATATCGATCGGAAGCACTTATTCTTATGGCGTATTCTACTTTACTGCTTCCCATGAGCGCTTAATGGAGGACGTCAACTCTGTCATGCCTTCCTCTCATTTCCTATTTCTATTCTCACTGTTGTGACAGGATTATCACATACCTGCTTGTCACTCCAAGTATTCTTTTTTTCTGCATTGCGGAGACAACTACCGCGCTGAAGCGTTGTGCGGACATGGGCGCCTGAATGATGTGGGTGTGCTGCCAGCCGGTTTTGTTTAGAATCTGGAGGTAGTCATCTATCAGGATTGCTCCTTTGCCGGATTCCTTAATGCCGAGCAAAACGTCCCTAACAAAGATACCATCTTCAGCCAATTCATCATAACCATGATCAGATATTTTAATATCTTGGCGTTCAACAAGTTCGATAATCCGTTTGAGTGTATTGCTCATATTAAGATTTTAGTCTCTAAGGCTCCTTTTTTCAATGATTCCGATGTGAAAAACCAATTGATCTTGGCCGCAAAAGAAGGGGACGACTATGATGTTATTATGCGTTTCACCCGTCTTTGAGATGAATAACATACGAGGCAAAACAGACGCAGGGATATATGACAAAAATGGCTACGGCGATTGCTGTCAGTAGCTTTTTCATAGGAATTCCCTTTATGGCTTCAAAAGTCCAAAGTCCGAAGTTCAAGGGTTCAGGGTTCAAAAGTTGACGGTCTCGTAAAAAGTCCAATTTCAAATTTTATTGCTTATAATTTCCTGATATTGCTACGTTTAAATTTCATTTTTTGTGAATTTTGCCTGCTCTGTGAAATACGGAGCCTATTCCTCTGGGGCACCTTTCTGCGGCTTTATCGTCCTTGAAACAGCAACCGAAATCATGCGCCAGGACAGCGTTTCGAAGCAGGGAGGTGTTGGCGGTCAGAGTGAAGCGCCTTCGGCGACATTCTGCTTCAATATGCTGTGGTCTAATTCAAGCGTATAGGACAGGATTGTGTTAATATTAAATTTATTGGATGCTTTTAGTATCTCTATACCGGCAAGCTTTCCATCGGCAGTGGTATCAATATTTATCCCTTCTGCGATTTCAATAACACCATCTGGCTGTTGATCGCCTAGTTTTAGGTACAAAGCGTCTATTTCTTCATCATAATGTACTTTCATTTTATTCGTCCTTTCTTCAACGGATAGTTTGTGATTACTGTCATTATATCGTTTTCAACAGCAACAACAATCTTTATTGGCTATTTAAAACCAGACATATCTCTTATTAACTCATGTTCTCCATCGGCTAACTCCAAAGTAGCTAATATTCTTTCAACCGTTGATTTTGGTATCTTGTAGAGCGCTGCTCTTCGTTTTGCATGGCGGGAGACCTTTATTATCACTTGATATTCCCCTTTTTATTTTTCGACCAACCCAAAGAATCAACTGCACAAAAAGCCATCCAGGACCTTTCAAATTACGACAAAATCGCGCCGGCTTTTTGTGCCAGACTGAATTCTGTTGTTGTGTGCCGGAGTTCTTATTAACGTGTATCCGCAGCATCCTTTAACACTTTAGTCGCCCACTGGTTCAGACTTTTACCGTGGGCTTCGGCAGCCAAAGCCGCAGCCGCATGAATATCCGGTGGGACCCGTAGCGTCATATTTCCGGAATAGGACTTTTGTGAAGACTCTCCGCGTTCCCGACACACGTTAAGGTAATGGTCAATGGCATTATGAAAATCTGTTGTTAGTTCAGACACAGTTTCACCGTGAAAACCGATAATGCTCCGGACGCCAAGCACCCGGCCTACAAAAATGTTGTCATCGGCATCAAACTCAACTCGGGCAGTAAAACCTTTGTAGAAAAGTGTATTTTTCATGGTATTACTCCTAATTGCTGCAGAAATTCACGGGCATTCTCCACTTGGTACTTTTTAGCGTCTTTGCCTGGATGCGGGCGGTGGAAATGCGCCGTCTTCCCGGAAACAGTGACCGATATGCGTGAACCAGCTCCTTCGCTCACCTTGCCGCCAAGAGAAACAAGAAAAGACTCAATATCCACGAACGGGAGCATTACCAGTTTGTTAAAGCTTATCCTCGTGGAAACGGGGATTTGGGATGATATACCGCAACCGTCATTCCCGCGAACGCGGGAATCCAGCAGTGATCCGGAATGATGGAAAAGCGATTTTATGTCTACATACTGGCAAGTAAGCGAAATGGAACGCTTTATTTGGGTGTAACTTCTGATATAGTCAAAAGAGTATGGCAGCACAAGAACGGTTTGGCTGAAGGTTTTACAAAAAAATATGGAATTAAAAGACTTGTTTATTGCGAAATCCATAAAGATGCCGAGAATACTATTAAAAGGGAAAAACAGCTCAAAAAATGGAGAAGGGCATGGAAATTAGAACTGATAGAAGAGAAGAACTCCGAATGCCATGACTTGTATGCAGATATATGTCAATAGACTGGATTCCCGCGTTCGCGGGAATGACGTTATAGGTTCGCGGGAATGATTCAGTATGGTTTCGACTTTAACAAACTGGTAATGCTCCCCCACGAACCTGATGCTTGCCTTGGTTGGCTTGGCGAAAATAGCTATCAATGTTTTCCGGTGTTTTGTCTTCATTTCCGTATTGATAGCATGTAATGATTGCACATACAAGCACAAAATGGTTGCGAAAAGGATTCATTAACAATGGAAAGGATATAGAGATAAAGATATGCAGCTTTTAACATAATCCCCTTAATAGTATTTGACAAAGCGTACGTAATGTCGGACATATACAAGATATGTAAATTCTGAAAATTTGAGACCTTTGAAAAACGCCCCCTTTCGAAGTCTGCGCTTATCTGCCCAATCTCTGCGTTAGGTTCATCCCGCCGCGGGACTCGAAATATTTAATTTAAGATGGACAGGGGAAAGCCGGCAGCGTCAAAATGACATATCAGGAGCACTTATCATGATCAGATATCTCAGCTTAAACGCGTTTATCGCTGTCTGGACAATAATCATGAGCACGTGGGCCATCATGATTTCTATGGTTGACAGGACAGGCAGGAAGGTGCATTTTTATTCCGCTGTTCCATGGGCCAAGTTGATTCTCCGGGTCTGCGGCATCAGGGTAAAGGTGAATGGCCTGGGAAATCTTGATACCGAGCTGCCGCGTATCTATATGACCAATCACCAGAGTTTTTTCGATATCTTTGCCCTGCTCGCATGTCTGCCGGTGAATTTCAAATTTATCTTAAAGCAGGAACTGATGAATCTCCCCATTTTTGGCCCTGCCACGAGGAGGGCTGGGTATATAGGGATAGAGAGAGATAATCCAAGAAAGGCAGTTAAGAGCATGAACCAGGCGGCGGAAAGGATAAAGAACGGGGCGTCCGTGCTCATTTTCCCTGAAGGGACGCGGAGTCCTGACGGAAGGTTGGGGCAATTTAAAAAGGGTGGATTCAGTCTGGCGGTCAAATCAGGTTGCGACATCGTACCTGTGGCGATCAGCGGCAGCCACCGCATCGCGCCCAAAGGGAGCCTCAGGATAAAAAAGGGCTCCTTCAGTCTAAGTATCGGAAAACCGATTTCTCTTGCAGGCTATACCAAGAGAAAAATCCCGCAGCTTATGGATCAGGTGAGAGAGGCGATGTTAAGACAGATGGAAAAGAGCGGTTCTACGGATGGTCTGCGCGCAAATACCAGTTTCAAGAAGGTTGGAATGATTTTGTTTATTACAGCTCTCCTTTTGGCAATGCCCGGTAGTTTGTCAGGGTTCCTTATGCCGGTGGACCAGCTTATTGACAAAATGAGGGCAAAATTCTCCAGTTTTAAAACATTGATCATTGATCAGTCCACTCACGTGTTAGATCCTCAAGATCAAGAAACCACAATGGTTTTTCAGGAGAAAACATGGCTTAAGTCTCCAGGATATTGCCACTCAGAGGTCACAGGACGGCCGGAGAGTCTGGATATCGCCGGCGCGCCGGCATCCCCCCCACCCCCCGGAGAGCCGGCGCAGAGAGAAGGGCAGGTTGCATATGAAGTTGCGGAGACGCAAGGGAATAGTGACACTGCCTTTAGATGGCTTTTGATGGCAAATGACCGGGATACAATTATGACTTTCTTAGCTCAAATGGGCGTTAATCTTGAGTCTGTCGGATTTACCCGGCTTGACGGGATCATTGCCTATCGAATAGGAGATAAGGGCCCTGAGAGTCCAAAGCTTCTGATTCATAAGGAGAGTTTTCTCCCCCTACTTTTTTCCTATGTGCCCCTAAGGTCTTCAAGCCAAGATCTGGCGATCGTCCGGTTTGACAATTACACACGGGTGGATTCAGGATGGTATCCCTACGAGATAGACTACTCTGTCAAAAAAGAGAGGGTTGAACGCTATTTTGTCCTCAATATACGTGTAAACCCACCTATTGAGACCTCTTTTTTTAGAACCACAACAGAAAAAACCGGAATTCCACAGAAGCCTGAAAATGATCAAGACGGCCAACAAGAAGAGCGTCTAAAAGAGGTTATCAGGCTGCTGAAAGAGAAATATGGGAATTGAGAAAGGTTCATATGAGCTTCGATTTCAGCACTGTCAGCGATGAAGAGATAAGACGGGAAAAGGAAAAGGCCCGGCGCCTGAGACGGTCCCACTGGTGGAACAGGAGAATCGAGAAGGGGATTTGCCATTACTGCAACCACCAGGTGGGGCGGGAGAACCTGACCATGGACCATGTGGTGCCTCTTGCACGTGGTGGGAAAAGCAAGAAAGGGAATCTTGTCCCTGCATGTAAGGAGTGCAACAACAGGAAGAAGTCTCTATTACCTGTGGAGTGGAAAGAATATTTAGAGGCCTCGGCGCACTTCAACCTCTAACCCGATGATTTCCGCCTCATCGAGGCCAAGTAGATCAGAGGCCCGGCCCAGATTTACTGCGATCTCAAGGTAACCGGAACTCCCGAACAGACTCAGGATTTCGCCTTTTCCGCATTCGGCATATGTCTCTCGCATACCTTCTATAAGCAAGTCCTGAAGCCATATGATTAGAGCCCTACCCCCCGCAAATCCCTCAATCTCTTTACGATGGATGTTAGTGATCAGGTTCCCGAAATGATCAACACTGACTACCTCGCCATAGAGGGTGCCTCCTTTTTGGTTCGAAGCATGGAGCGGCAGCTTGACAGGGTCGCTGATGGTCGGTCCCATTTCAAGAGGGTCAGCTCCCTTAGACAGGTGTGCTGCCACTGGGGCAAAGATATCCCGGCCATGAAATGTGTTGCTAACATCAGGGAGAAAGTATTTGGTTTCGGTGATGTGTATGATCTTGATATCCTGATGCAAATCGATGATTGGCCAGAAGATGCCATTATCAGGTCCCACAAAGAGATGAGATTGAGCCATTAAAATGATTGCCCGTCTCTTGCCGCCCACTCCAGGGTCAACCACTGTTACATGGACAGTCCCTTCCGGAAAGTAGGGATAGGTCTCGAGGATCATGCCCGCGGCCCTGGTAATGGACCCGGCTTTAACATGATGGCTTATGTCTATAATGCGGGCATCCGGGTTGACAGTCAGGATAACTCCCTTCATCATGCCCACATAAGGATCTGCCAGTCCAAAATCGGTGAGCAGGGTAATAAGCCCGGAGCGGTTCATTCACAGCCCTCCACGAGTTTGGGAACGATTTCTCCAGCCTTTCCGAGTAAGACAAAATCCATGACATCTGAATTGGGTGTTCTTTTGATATTGATTTCCTTTTCCATAAAGGCAGGTTAAATAGTGTCCATCCAGAATTGAGATAGTTTTTGCAAGATCAAGGAAGACGAAAATGTTAACCACAGGAATACATTGGAGTATTTCGAGGATTAAAATTTGAGTCTGACGATGAGATTGCGGAAAATAGCCATTTATGGATCGACACTAACTAAAGGAGCTGTTCAAGTCAAGGATGGGGAAGGCCCGTTCTCTAACGGTTTACAATTCCCGGCTGCTAAACTACAATACTACTACGCATTTTTTTCCAACCCGGCCATGGTGGGGAATGAAACCAACAGGAAAAATTGTTCTGATTATTTGCGTTATTGTACT
>Ga0307929_1003049_pt1 | contig 10065 bp, 6 predicted proteins | sample AceLakmetage1330_FD_203160 | JGI IMG/M metagenome (GOLD analysis project Ga0307929, IMG submission 203160) | Saline water microbial communities from Ace Lake, Antarctica - #1330 | ecosystem: Environmental > Aquatic > Non-marine Saline and Alkaline > Saline | place: Antarctica: Ace Lake...
AAATAAACTTTTACATTTCCTAAAATACTTTCTAAATAGGAAGTCGCTTCAATAAAAGCTAAATTTAAATCACTTATGGAGATCTGACGGCCACATTCTGAAAATGAAACAATACCATGAGATAAATTGTTTCGTTTATTTTTTATCTCAAACAATTTCTCACCATTTTTGCATTTCGAAAAATCTGTCATGTCTGAAAAACAATAATTTTGGGCTATCTCTCTGATTTTTCTTGCATCAATGTTCCCATCGGATATTTTGTCAGGATCGAATGAAATGGATATAATATCTGCTGCAATAGTTTCAAATTCATCAACTATCTTAGAAGGATTCTTTGCTTTTAAGCCCTGCAATATCGTTTTTTTTATATTTGGTTTTAGCACATCAAAAGATACATTTTTCAATTTTAAATGATCATAGATTTCTTGTATTGTATTACGAATTGTAGATTCAACCAGATTGTAGAGTAATAAATATGCATTAGCCAAAAAAATACGTCGAAGTTCTAATTTATTAATACCATTCTTATTAACTTCATCATAAATCAGATCATTATTTTCAGACAATTTAATAAAATTAACATACAATTCTATCTCATTTTTTCTATCGTTAAAATCTTTAAAAACGGTTTCCAATTTAATTGCTCCCTAACAATTTATCTCTGACGTATTCAATACGAGCTTGGACTTTAGGTCTTGAATTACTTGCATCAGACCGAGTATGCTTCATAAATTCTTTCGATTCTAACCAAGTCATATCATCAGGTACTGTTAAATCTGGATTTTCCTGAAGCGCTAAATGAATTCCCACAGATAAGGTTTCAAATCTTACTCGTGGTGTTGTTTTTGCGTTTGGTGTTCTTCTAAAACCATTAGGAAGCAGCCTACCTGCGTAATCTAACATTTTTACGAAATCATTTTTTTCAGAATCGTAATCTGCCTTCTGATTCATTCTTTCCATTATATCATTTAAAAAATCCGCTACAGAATGTTGAAAATTCAAATAGTTATCAGCATAAGCAAAAAACCGCAAAACCATTTCAGGACCTTCTTCTCGCTTCTTCTTCTTTTCACTTATAGGACATAATTTTTCGAATAATTTGTCATCAGCACACTCAGCTAAAAAATCATAAAAGCTCCCAGCAAGGATTCCTTTTCTTTTTTCCATTTCTTTTAGTTCATCGCTACCGGTATTAATTCGTTCAAAGATATCTCTTCTTACTGCTTCATCTGCATTCTCAGTCAGTTCAATCATTCTCATTGTTTTACGGTTAAATCTTCTTTGTTCCTTTAGAGGCAAATCCTTATACCGAAAATTATTAAGTTCGCTCAGCTTAATTAAATCACTTAATATCAATTCATTTGAACAGAAAGCGACTAACGTACGAATCCGTTGCGACCCGTCAACAATTTCTATCCTGCCCTCGTTATCTGCAACAAATATGTAGGGTATAGGCAATCCCAATAACACAGATTCAATAAATTTGGATTGTCTTTTTTCAGCCCAAACAAAATCCCGTTGATAGTTAGGGACGAACAATTCATTCTCTTCATCTTCAAGGTTGCTACAGTATTTTTGTACTAAAACTTCAACTGGATACTCTTTTGTGTCATAGTCGACAATTTTCTTTTCCTTTTCCAATTGGACCATAGCTCTTTTAATTCTATGTTCATCGAACATAATTTTTTACCTTTCCAAATTTTGTAAAAATATTGAAGCCAATATATGGGCAATTGGTGGCGGTACAGCATTAGCAATCATTTGATGCAATTTGGTTCTTTTATCAACACAAGAAAATTTAAATTTATCTGAAAAACCTTGAATTCTTGCTGCTTCATGCGGTGTGATCACTCTTTTTCTGGAAGGATGAACAAATCGTCCTTGTCCCATAGAACCAAACCCACTAGTAATCGTTTGAGAAGGTTCTGTCCATTTCAATCGCCCATACATTGATACATAAGAATGTTTATTATTTTTATGACAATTAGGCCTATAATCGTCTGGCAAATTATACTTATTATTTTTAAATAAATATGCGACTCTTTTTTTATTATCTTTATGCATAGCAGAAGGTGTAAAAAAGATTCCATTCTTTTTTTTATATTCATCAACAATATCAGAAATCACATCTTTTAAAACTTTTGGTTTTGTTTTTAGATTTAATAACTGACCTTCCAATGAGCTCTCCAAATGCTTTTTATGTGCTAAAAGGAAATGGCGTTTCCTCTTTTGAGCGACTCCATATTCAATTGCATTTATTTCAATTGTTTCAACCTTATAATTAATCTTTTTTAAGTAATTAATACTTGTTTGTACAACTTCCGATTTATCATGGATGACTGAGGCAACGTTCTCAACTATCATTATTTCTGGAGAAAGAATTTCAACGGCACGTATCGCCCTTAGATAAAGCCCATTTCTTGGATCATCTCTACGTGTTCTATTGTTTAAATCCGAATGGCCTTGACAAGGGGGGCCTGCAATCAGAATATTAACATTATCTAATTCTGTTTTGAATCTATTTTCAATATCGGTGTAGGGCTTCCCCAACTCTCCAGAAAATAATTTTCGTATATCAGTTGCCTCTAATTTTTTAATATAGTTTCCAAAATTTAATTTGAAAACATTAATTGCGTCAGAATCGGAATCAATAGCTAAAGAAACTTCTGGATGATAATTATTATTAATTGCGGCTTTAATCACACCAGCAGTAAAACCACCACAACCACAAAACAAATCAACAATTTTTAACTTATTAAGAGGAACTGAAGCCTTTATCACTTCATTATCAGAAGTTAAATTTTTTTTGCATAACAGACTAATATTATTTGTAATAATTGCCAATTATTATCCTGACTTTTAATTTTTTATAAATGCAGAATTTAGTTATAATTCTGTTGTCCTATTCTATTAAACCATTTGGAATATACAGTTAATTTTAAAAAAGGGGAATATCAATCTTGACCATTATAAAAGGGTGTTGAAATCGATGGTGCTTTTTAAGCATTATGTCGAATTATTTCAAAATGTTGAGCACGACAGCCAATTATACCTTTAACGTGTTGATTTTATTGTCATAAGGGTGGTCGAGTTCAACACCCTTTATTAAATTTTTGGAAATATGGGGCACTCCTCACTTAATTCTTCTGGGCTTGATCATAACCTCAGCCAGCTTGTGATAGAATTTTAATGTTGAAAAACAAACCATGTCATTACAGTAGGTTGGGATGGTCAAAATTCTATCTCTCGTATAATGGCCCACCTTATGATCAACCCCATTCTTCTTATTCTCCGTCAAGGATCATTATCCTATCTTTGATTTCTGGCCAATGACACTTTTTATAAAGGATACCATTTTTAACCATTAGAGCCAATGTTGTAATCAATTCTGGCAAGAAAAACCCAAAAGGACCCCTCATGAATGATTTCCATTCTTTATTATCAAGTTGCTGTATGGATGATAACACCCTCCGTGCACTCCTGGAACGCTGGCATGGAGAAAAAACCAAGAGGGGCAGAATAAAATAGTCTTGAGTGAAGAATTCTTATTTCAACATCACAAGCTCATCATCCAACCCATACCGGCAAACATCAATCCGTGAAGAAACAGACAGAGCCATACTGCCGGTAATTGATGGAAGAGAAAAGGGAAAGGTGGCTGGACTTTGCATCAATGAATCCAAACCTGCCTTACCATCGGGCAACGTATGAAGGGCTGATTCCAAAAGCAACGTCGCAAATCGTGGATCTGTAATCTCAAACTTACAACCGGATTTATAGCATCCCTTTGGGGGTGTTTCATCCAGAAGTCCCCACGAAACAAAGGTTCTGACAACCCTTCTGGCACTTCTTTCCACAGTGGAGCGCTCCCCAAAAATTTCGTAACATCTTTGCCGAATCTGCGCCTGGTTGATGGCGGGCTGAAGCCTTAGAAGTCTTCCAACCTGTTCCGCCACCTTATACCAGAAGGGGTATGCAGCGGATGTCATGGCCCAGTGCAAGATCAGCCATTGTTCCCGTTCTGAATCCATGGAAAGTTTAAGGGCGTAATCCCGAAGGGGTACCAGCTCTTTTGCCGGAGTCACCCAACTTTTCATTAACTGTGTTATGGCCTTGCTGTAAGTTTGGCTCCCTCGCTCGCCATAGCCACCCGTCTGAAGACGATCCTTGAGATAATCATCCAGCGTGGCACGAATCTCTTTTGCAGGAAGACCCTGCTGAAGCAAATCCAGTGTATAGTCATACCATTCCAGGCGTACAACTTGTTTAATACCTATGGAATCATGACGAGCCGCCATACTTTTCATCTCCGTTCTATTTTAACCAAGGGCACAATGACCTCCTGGATGGATATACCGCCATGTCCCACCAGGGTGCTGCCCTTTGATGCAAAAGCGTCCCCATTGGAAAGGAGCAACGGATAATAATTTTCAGGAAGCCCCACAGGATTCCAGGCAAGAGAGCTGGGATAATCCTGTGCCACGGTCTCCCGCAGGGTATCACTGGCATAAATGTGCACCCGCTCTCCTCTTGTATCCGCGATGGCACCTTCATTTGGTTTCCCAATACCCTGGCATTCAATATTGCCGTGATCGGATGTCAGCCAAATTTGAAAATCAAGTTCAAGAAGGTATTGAAACAGTCTGTTTAAAAAACCAGCATTCGCCCATTGTTTGATCTGGCTGTGCATCCCTGAAGAACCAAGCTGGGCACCATGCATTATTTTATCCACTTTGTCCACAACTAAGCCAAGCGCTTTGGTGTTTTGGGGATGCAGAATATCATCAAGAACATCCGCCACATTGCCATCCCCAAGCCCCCGTTTATAGGCAACCTGCGTTTTTTTTAATCCATGCGCTTCCCAAAATTGCCGCCACAGTTTTTTTTCTTTGTTGGTGGTATTAATGGTGGATGGGAAATCCCATGGCACCTTGCCGGAAAAAATCGTTTGCCGGGACACACTGGTTAAGGTTGGAACCCAAGCAAAACAGGCGGATTCATCCATGTGATATAAATTATCATGATGCCCAAGACATCCACGAATGGTAATCCACTGGTCAAGGGAGAGGCCATCCAGCACAATTAAGGCGACTTTTCTTGCTTTCTTTTCTTCAAGTACCCTGGATAATTTACGCGGCACATGATGCAGCATGGCAGGGGTATTTGGGGGGGCATTTATCAGCATTTTGTAATGTTTCTGCATCCACACACAAAAAGCCCCTTCAATCTTATCTGAAATCACCCTGGGCAGAGCAGTCACAGAAGGTCCCTTGTAAACAAGTGCCAGCAATTCCGCCCATTTTCCAGCAAAAACAATCCAATCTGAATAACGGCAATCTTTCCCAGGGATCATTTCTAAAATCCGTTCCATCATTTTTTCGCGCTTAACATCATCGGTTATGGCGCTGGATTCTATTCCACAGCTATACCAGTTTCTCACCGGTTCCGGGCCATCCCCACAGGAAACAGGTTTCAAATAACCTTCCATAAAAAGATTGTCCATGTAAATACGGATATCATCATGCCCAAAGGGCAGAATGGTTGATCGAGGATACTTTACCTGGAAGTCCATTATCTCCTCTTGACCTGGGCGGTTAAGCTCCTGATTAAGAAACAAAGGCCATTGTTCCTGCAAGAAATCAAAAAAAGCGGTGGCATCGGATAGGATTTCATCCAAAGGCCAATCTGAAAAAAGGTTCTTCGTTTGAAAGGATTCAACCATCCGTTCCGTTAATATTGTGGGCAGATGTTTGCCTTTATAGTGGAGACAAATCAGCAGGCGAAGGAGGGAAGTTTCATCTAAAACAGTATCCGTATTGATATGATAGCCATATTGAAGGATATAATCTTTGGTAGCCTTGTCTCCCAAACGTTCCTTTTTATTGCACACCTTATCATCATACAGGCTGTCCAGAATTGCCCAATCCACATCGGCCAATATGGAACGACTCAAAAAAGGAAAAAGCTGACTCAAACCAAAATAATATTTTTCTCCTTTGGAGAGGATATCAAAAGGAAGCAAGTCCATTGCAGAACCATCCCCGTGAAAAATCAGGACGATATTGATGGGAAGCCCGGCATCCCAGGCGGAACGATGGTCCCGTTCAAAAACATGTCGGAAGGAGATACCATCATTATAGGAAATCAGGGTAAATCCTTTTTCTTCAAGGGAGCGAACCAGAATTTCTTCGGAAAACAGGCTATCCGGATCTGCCACCAGGGTCAGTTGATGAAGGTCCGGTATAAATTTATTGGTGATCTGTTCCCTCCAATCAGACATTGGCCACACCTTGCCCCTCTGTATCATGATTAATGATGAGCTGTAGAACAGGCCTCATTTCAGGTAGGGTTAATCGAGCGTTTTTCATCTCCTCTTCCCATGTGATTTTTTCTTGTTCCAGCTGACGTCTTCGGTATTGTTGCACTTCGGGAAGGCCAAGGCGGTCTATACTTTTTCCCCGGGAATCAAACATAATTTTAGCCCGTTGTGCTTCCTTTTCAAGGGCAACGCCATGGTCGACCTTAAGTTGCAGGAAAAGTTCCTCACCGGATTTTTCTGCAACTTCATTTAATTTGCCCAAGACAAGGGGGCCAAGATCCGGATCCATCATCCCCGAGACCTCTGGCTCCTGCACAAGGAGCAAGTCCCATATCCTCTGGGCCGTTTGCATGAAAACCTTGTTCTCTGTGGAGACAAATACCGGCAGATATCGACTGCGCATATTTGGCACCCTCAGTTTTGAATCCGATGAAACCCTGTGGGGTTGCAGGCGAATTTCAAAAAGCCCCCATGCCCCGGACACGGTTTTGGGAAGTTGGGGCAGCCAGACCCTGGGGACAGGCTGACCTTCAGCCACCATGGGAAGGGATTGCAACAAGCCTCGAACCCGTGGGTTCTCCATGTTTATCATGGACCCCGCCGATGTGCTGTTGCCTTTACCTCTATCAACATGGAAATAACAGCGCTTTTCTTTGTGGCCATCGGGCCATGTAAGTGTCCAAAGCCTGCCCTTTTTTTCTGCGGCCCCACCCTGGGACTTTAAAAAACCAATGACCATGCCTTCCAACCAGTGGGGTAAAGGATGGGTTCGAAGGCGTTCCGCCGCATCCAAATCCGGCTCATCGGAGATGCCGTAAATGGCAGATTCCTGCCTTACCTTATGGATATCATTGCGAAGAAGATCCATGGTGGTTTGCACCGCGGCCTCTGCACCATCAGGCTCAAGAATGGCATCGGTGAACAATTTATCAAACAGAGCCCCGGATTCTGCAGAATCCAGAACATCACCTGTCTTGTCGATGCCAAACTCTTCAAAAATAATGGCCAGCTTTTGCTCCAGCACCTCACGCACTCGAAATTCCACGGTATCTTCACAGATAAAATTGATGGCCCGCACCACCTTGGGCTGGCCGATGCGATCCACACGGCCAATGCGTTGCTCAAGCCGCATGGGATTCCAGGGCATGTCGTAATTGATCACCACATGACAGAACTGAAGATTTAACCCCTCGCCACCCGCATCCGTTGAAATAAGCACCCGTGACTGGTGTTGAAAGTTCTCCTGGGCTTTTTTCCGCTCCTCCATTCCCATGGACCCGTTGAGGATCACCACGGAAATCCCCCGGGCTTCAAGAAATTCCTTCAGCATGGCCTGGGTGGGTACAAATTCGGTAAAGATCAGAAGCTTGAGCTCTGCATCGTTCTCCTGGGCCTGTAAATCGTACAACCACGTTATCAACGAATCTGCTTTGGCATCCGTTCCCGCCTCTTCGCATTGAACAGCGGCATCAAGCAGGGTCCTCACATGGGCGGATTCATTTTGTAATGCAGAAATCCTGGCATCCAAAAGCTCATCCAGCAACTCCTGGCCGTTCATTTCATGGATATTTTCTAAAATGGCATCTGCCTGCTCGGTGAATTCCTTACGCCGTTCAGCAGCCTCGTTGTCCTGGTTGAGGACATCCAGACGTCTTGTCAGGGTGGTACGAATGGCCCGGGTGCTGGAAACCACAAGGCGCTGCATCAGGATCATTAAAAACCCGATGTGGCGTTTCTTTTCAAGCAGCGCCTGCTGGTATCCCTCCCGCACATAGTCGGTAACCGCTTCATACAATGTCTGCTGAAGCTGGTGTTTACTCTCCCAGGTGACAGGTGCAAGGGTTGTCCGGCGGGGCTTGAACAGAGGTGCCCCCTTGGCTGTGACGGCTTTTCGCTTTTCCGTTCGAATCACATGGGGGGCCACACGATCCCGGGTAACGCTCTCAAGAGTTGGAAAGGCATCAGGGTCCAGAAGGTTCATCAACCGGTGAAAGGCGTCGGTCTTACCCTGGTGAGGGGTGGCGGATAAGAGCAGAAAATAGGGGGCGGCCTCGGATAGCCCCTGGCCCAACTTGTACCGGGCCACTTGGTCTGTACTGCCCCCCAGTCGATGGGCTTCGTCCACCACCACAAGATCCCAACCTGCCGTCAAAAGGCTCTCAAACCGGCTGCGGTTGTATTCGCTTATCCGCTCCTTGCTCCACCCCTTTCTCTTGTCCATGGGCTTGACTGAATCCAGGGAGACAATCACCTGATCGGCCACCTGCCATGCCGAACTTTGTTGACCATTCTTAATGGGTGCCATCTGTTCCAAGGTTTTGATGTCCTCCCCCAAGATGAGCTGAAACCGCTCCCCAAAATGAAGGTCCATTTCGGAAATCCACTGGGTAGCAATTCCCTTGGGCCACGATAAGGATTCTTTTTACAAGGCCCCGCAATTTCAGCTCCCGCATCACAAGCCCTGCTTCCACGGTCTTTCCCAACCCCACCTCATCAGCCAGAAGATAGCGGACCCGATGGTCTGAAACGGCACGGGAAAGGGCATGGATCTGATGGGGAAGCGGGATAACATTGGAATCCATGGGTGCCAGAAGCACCGGTCCATGGGAATCTTCGGAACGGCCCAGGAGATCGTTAATCCTTGCCGCCGAGGCCACATAGCGAAGACGGTGTGACTCCTTTTCTGGATTTATTTCAAAGGAGAAGGGCTTAAGATCACCCTTTGACACCCGAACCACTGAATCTGGATGGGGGAGCCAGACTCGGCAGACCGTCTGCCCCCACAGGGTCGTCTCTTCAATGACCTTGCAGGGGCTGTCATAAGAGGATGAGTAAAACCACGGATGAGCATGGTTCGATGTAGATAAAGTCATGGAAACACAAACTTCCACTCCAGACTGGAGTATTTAACAATTTATTCGTCCATTCGGGTGACGGCCTGGTCGTACCACATCAAAAGCTTCTGATCCTCTTCCAGTATTTTTTTAGGAATCTTATCCGCCACAGTTATAATGGTTTGAAACTTTTTCTCCTGCCACGCTTTTTTAAACCCCGCCCGGATTGCTTCAAGCCGGAAGATCTTCAGCTTTTTCTTGGCCTGTTTATACGTTTCAAACTCTTTTAAAAGGGAGCGTTCCCTGATCTTTTCTAAATCGCCTGCCTTGTTGGGGTCGGGCACATACCAGAGATCCTTTGCCTTTGTCATAAGTTTGGGATCATCTTTTTCAAGATTCCGCAAGTTCTTCCAGTTAGAAGAGAGGTAACTGCTTATCTGGGTAGGAACAGGCCCATTCCCATCATAGCAAAGAAAATTATCTTTCAACAGATCCATGAGTTCCAAAGGTTTTTCAGCCTTGTTCCACCCACCAATCTCTTTAATGAATTGGGGATGAATCTGTTGAAAACTTTGGGGTTTCTGCTTCATTTCTCTCTGAAGCCACTGCCTTGACGAGGCTTCATCCGTGACAAACAGCATTAGTTGCTCTACGTTTTTTACTAAAAGTCTTTTCCTATCATATTTTGCGGCTTGGTTAGGTAGAAAATACATTTCATCCCGTTCAACAAACCGCTTGGAAAGGCCTTGGTAAAATTCAGAGGCTGATAAAGGAATGGTTATGCCGCGCTGAACATGAAATGCAACCATGCGGTCATAAAGCCTGAAAGATGTCCTCTCTGCAATAACTTCAGACCGTCCTGCTTTATTAACAAAAACTGGTAAATTCCCAAGGTGGCTTTGGACAAAGTCC
>Ga0307929_1003052_pt1 | contig 10058 bp, 11 predicted proteins | sample AceLakmetage1330_FD_203160 | JGI IMG/M metagenome (GOLD analysis project Ga0307929, IMG submission 203160) | Saline water microbial communities from Ace Lake, Antarctica - #1330 | ecosystem: Environmental > Aquatic > Non-marine Saline and Alkaline > Saline | place: Antarctica: Ace Lake...
CTGCTTGATCCTGACTCAGGAATTCCGCAGGAGTGGAAAGCCATACCAGGATGGAGTGAAAAAATTTCCCATTTATGCCGGACGGAGTATCAGGCGAGTCTGGGGCTGTTTGGGAATGTGGCTCGGCGCGAACCAAAACACTTTTTGCGTGGTGTTGGCAAGGCGTTGCGATATGAGCCAAGATATCTTGTACGGCAGTGTTTACGGCGGTTGAAGTGGGATGAGAATATGAGCCCGGACCCGATTGCCTATTCACACGAGTTGATTGAGTTGTTTGGTACGCCATGGCCACCGGTGCGGTTGGGGGATTGGAAACACTAAGACACAAAGGCACTAAGGGGGGGGAAGACTTATGGAATATGAAGCGATACCGGAAGATCTTGAGCGGTTGGCGACGAGTTGTGTGGATGCTGCTTTTAAGGTACATAAAGCACTGGGGCCAGGGCTGCTTGAAAGTGTTTACGAAGCGTGCATGGCTTATGAGCTGCGCAAAGCAGGATTACATGTTGAGCGTCAGCTTGCGTTGCCGATTGTGTATGATGGTCATGAGCTTGATGAAGGATTCCGGTTGGATTTGCTGGTAGAGGGAAAGTTAATTATTGAGCTGAAGTCGGCAGAGAAGATGCTTCCTCTTTATTTGGCACAGACGATGACGTACCTGAAGTTGGCAAAACGGCGTTTTGGGATGCTTATCAACTTTAATGTTCCGATGATCAAAGATGGCATCAAACGCGTAGTGGTTGGCTGACCTCTTTGTGTCTTAGTGTCTTAGTGTTTTAATCTAACCACGAAGGCACGAAGACACTAAAGGGATAGACGATGGAGTGGGTAATGAAGGTTTTACTATTAAATGATCCGCGGCAGCCGGGCTATGCGACGCTGTCGGGGGTGCATAAATATTTTTATGAACTGGTTGCGGCTGCACCTGCCGGTGTGGAGTATCTTTTTGTGAATGGAGATAACCACGAAGGCACTAAGGCACGAGGAAAGATACTAAGGGATAACCACGAAGGCACTAAGGCACGAAGGGGCCTCGGACGGTTCTTGCCGCTTTCTATGCGATTGCTGTTTGGGTATTGCAGGGATGTCCTGCGGATGGCGCGAGTTTTACGATCGTATCGGGATAAGGTGGATCTTTTACATGTGGTTGCGGGCGGTTGTGAGGTTGCACCGATTGCGGCCAAGCTAGCTGGATTTCCCGCTGTGGTGGATACTGTGCAAGCCATGCACGGCGAGGATGCAGGGGCCGATCACTGGGTGCGTCGTTTGGTTGAGCGGTTATGTTTTCGGTGTTCGAATTACCATATTTTTGTTTCGGACGCCACACGGGTATCCTGGGAAAAACGATTAAGGCGGACCTTCCCGAAAAGCTGCACGATCTATAATGCGATGCAGCCACCAGATTTTTCGCAGTTTGACAGCATGGCGTATCGGCGGCAGTTTATGACGGATCCTGAGAATTGTTTCGTTATTGGGATTTGTGCCCGCTTGCATCATATGAAGGGGCATCGTGTTTTGATTGAGGCCTTTGCCGCGCTGATTCAGAATGAATTCAAAATTAACCACAAAGAACACAAAGAACACAAAGAAAAGACGTTATATCTGTTGATTGCTGGGGAGGGGCCGGAACGAGAGTCGATTGAGGCGCAGGTTGCTGGCCTTCCGTGGGAGATTGCGGAGAGAATTCAGTTGGTGGGGCATCGGGAGGATCCCTGTTTCTTTGTGGCCTGTCTGGACTTGCACGTTATGGCATCGACTTCGATTGAAACGATTGGCTATGCAAATATCGAAGCAATGTTTGCAGGTGTTCCCTGTATTGTCAGTGACGTGGGAGGGGCGAAAGAAATTGTGCGCGCGAGCGGTGGTGGCATGGTTGTGCCGGGAGGGGATGTGGACGCATTGACTGTTGCGATGCTTGAATATGCAATAAATCAGGCGCGGTGTGAACGCCAAGGCAGGGCGGGGAAAGATTATTCCAACGAGCATCTGACGGCAAGTGTTATGGCCCAGAAAACGTTAGTGGTATATGGAAAAGTGGCAGGTTGAAGTGTGTGTGGATTTCAAATGTAACTGATAGCTACCCGTAACATTGATATAGATTCAGAATATTGAAGATTATGAACATTGACCACTATATAGCCCTTGGTATTTCGCTTGGTGTATATCTTATCCTTAGTATCTCGTTTTACGGATGGGGGCGTTTGCTGATTAGAATTGTGGTGGGTAATACGGGGCAACATTCAGCCACGCGCCATGTATCCTATATCTGGTTGGGTTGGGCCTTAACGTTATTATTATTTCAAATCTTACATTTGTTCTTTCCAATACGTTACTTTGTGACATTCCCCGTTTATATGCTTGGGTTGATCATTGGGGGGATAGAAATAGTCCGTGAACTCAGGCATGAGCAGTTACATCGTAAGATTATACTGCTTCTGTTTGGCATCCCGTTCTGTCTATTTGCAATTTGGTTGGCATCTAGGGCAATGCTGGCAGTCAATCATTATGATGCGGGCCTCTATTATTTGAGCTCTATAAGGTGGACGAATGCGTATTCAATAGTACCGGGGTTAGGAAACCTACATGGTCGACTTGCATTCAATCAGAGTTTATTTGTTTATGTTGCTTCGCTTAACGTGTATCCCCTATTTATGAATGCAAGGTCCTTGGGTAACAGCTTTCTGTTGCTGCTGGGAATTGGAACATGTTTCGAATTTGCAGGTTCTAAGTTTAAACAATTACATGATTTTCGAAAACTCTTGCAAGGAAGCGGATTGCTTTGCGGATTGTGTGCTCTAATCTTTATATGGCTGAGTTTTGCATCCAATGGTTTGTCCTCTTCTGCTCCTGACCTTGCGTCTTCAATTCTTCAAATCATCATGTTTATTTACTATTTCAAGATTTTGGATAGACACGGATCCGATGCTGGTCTTGATTACACAGACTTTCTCGTATTGTCTCTGCTTGCCGTAACTTCCGTTACCGTAAAGTTAAGCAATGTGGCTTTTGGTGGTGCTATGTTTATCGTATGCGCTTTCCTATATATGCCGCAATTGCTTAGGAAAAAAGCATATGCGGTCGCCGTTGTTGTCCTCTGTGGGATTGTCCTAATCGTTCATGCTACCCGAGGATATATTCTTTCTGGCGCCCCCTTTTATCCATCGACGCTCGGCTATATAGACTTCGATTGGGCTATGCCTCGCAATGCTATAGCCGAAGATGCAAGGTGGGTATATTCTTGGGCTAGAGCTCCTTTTGAAAATGTGGATAGTGTATTGGGAAACTGGCATTGGTTAGGGTCTTGGTCCGGTCGGATTTTAAGAATGCATACACGAATGATATATCCAGTTGCTGGGTTTGTTTTTACGACTTTGATAGGTTTGGGATTAATTTGTTTCCGAGGGGGGGACGCCAAACTTTTAATTGGCAGATATTTTCGTCTGATTCTCCCAATGATTTCAGGTTTGACATTCTGGTTTATAACGGCACCTGATCCACGGTTTGCTGAAGGTGTATTCCTTTTGATTCTCGTCGCTGGTTGCCTGTTTTTAAGTAGTGCTGTTCAATCGCTACACAAATCAAGCACTGTTTTTATGGCTGTTTCTTTTCTAATCGTTTTTCTTGGGGGGGGGCATTTGTTTCATTGGATTCTTACGCATAAGTGGGTGGTAAAAAGGGTATCCACCACCGGATGGCATGATAATCTTCGTGCAGAGTTCTCGGAACGAGTCACAGATTCTGGCCTGCGAGTGTATGTGCCTGTAAATGATGATCGCGCCTGGGATGGTCCTCTTCCCGGAACTCCAAATTTTAATCCTTCATTGCGATTACGGCGTGACGGATGCATGTCTTCGGGGTTTACGGTTGCACCCCACATGAGTGGAGCGGTTAGCCCCGTAGATTGACGATACTGTGGTCACTCTACTAATGCACATCAACGACTCGTTGCGTCCTGTAAGGTGAATATGAAAATCGGGTTTTTTACATCAATTGAAGGCTGGGGCGGATCGGAAATGTACCTGCTGCGGCTGATGCGTGGCGTGCGTGAGCGTGGTCATGAGGTGCTCTTGTTCGGAGTTGAGGGCACACGGCTATGGGATGAGGCGGGGAAGGTGGGAATCGAGCGGGTTGCATGGCGCTCGATTCAACCTGTAGGCGGTAGAGTGTTGGGGGTTGAGCGTGAGGGTGATTTGCGTGTTGGGGATGATCCAGAATCCACTCTCCACTCCCCACCGTCTACCCTCCATCCTCCACCCTCCACTCCCCACCGTCTACTGTCTACTGCGAAACAATCGCTCCTGCACTTAATGCCTGGTGGATTGAAACTGTTTGCTGGCTCTGTGCGCGAGATTCTACACCTGCGGCGGCTCTTCAAGGCGCATCCAGTGGACGTGATGCATGTGAATGTACATGGCTATGAGGTCGCGGGAGTGGCTTGTCGGATGGCGGGTATTGCATCAGTGGGGATGTATTGTGTGATGCCGCACTCACGTCGGCGCGGGATTCAAAACTGGCTTGTTTATATAAGTGCATCGGCTTATAGCACATTGTGCGCCAAGTCGAATGGTAGCAAAAATGCATGGTGTGATTTTTTGCGGTTGAGAGAGAGAAGGTTTCATGTCATTCCGAATGGCATTAGTATCACTGGGCAAGCATGTAAGCGGGAGTATCTTCCTGTCAGTGTACTGAAGGTAGTTTATGTCGGGCGTCTTCATACTTTGAAATATATTGACAGGCTGCTTGAGGTCGTCTCACTTTGTCCACCTCAAACCGTTGAACTGTTGATTGTTGGGGATGGAGAATCGAAAGACGATCTGCTAAGAGTGGTGTCAGACCTTGAAATCCAAGATAGGGTTCGTTGGATTGGGCACGTTGAAAGCCCCTCAATGTATTACGAAACTGCGGATTGTTTTGTTTTCCCCCCTTCCGTGGTTGAGGGGTGTCCCAATTCGATGTTAGAGGCGATGGCAACAGGTCTTCCTGTTATGACTTTTAATGTGCCTCCCATGGATGAAATCAATATAGACGGAGTCACAGGTTATAATTTTGCTGTTGAGGACACGGTTGGTTTTGCTCGGGCTCTAATTAAATTGAAGGATGACGTCGCCTCCCGGGAGACGTTAGGTGTTGCAGCATATGATACGGTTCTTACCGCTTTTAGCTGGGCGCATACGCTCGGTTCTACAGTTGCACTTTACTCAATGTTGCGTAAACAGGAAAAGGATCGATAGATGACTCGAACATGCGGAGATGAAACGATTGATGCAGGTCGGCATGGTACGCCAGGGGTTTATGCCTTTTTTGCCAATCATGTACTTGGTGCCAATGAAAGCTGCCTCGATGTTGGTGGCGGGTTAGGGATCGGATTTGATATTCTTCGAAGGAAATCGTTACAGGTGCGGTCGATAGATTTGGATCCACGCTTGGCGCAGATGGATGTTGAAAGGGGGGATGTCAGGCATGAAGCGGATGGTGCCTATGATTGGGTGGTTGCCGTCGACGTTGTTGAGCATGTAGAAGAGGACGAAGAATTCATTCAGAACCTTTGGAGAGTTGCTCGGAAGGGTGTGTTTGTTTCCTCGCCTAATCTCGATCATCATCCTGATCGTATTTGGCCATTCCATGTGCGGGAATACACAGCTCTACATTTTAAAACACTGTGTCAAAAAGGCTGCCCTGGGGCTAAGATCCACCATTTTGGCAGTGAAGTGTATGGTGGTCATCTGACCTATTGTCATCTTGGTGCGCAATGGGAACACCAAGAGATTCTAGCCTTAAAACAGCCGAATTATCTCCTTGGACTTACGCTTTATCTGCGAGATGTTGCCATGAAGATTCTTCGTTAGTTGTCGTTCCCTTGCTGTTTGCTTCCGCATGTAGGTAACTATGCATTCTCATTGTTGACGAAACTATGAGTCTCTAAGTGCATCTCGAGAATGTATTTCTTTGAAGATCGCATTCAGCGGATTAGAAACCTGGGCTAGGGAATTATGAGTTGAGAATGAATCGAATTGTATATCTATTACCTCAGGGCTGGGAAAGACAGAGCTCAGGTGTCTACACCTTCGTGCGTGTGGTGTTGCGTGAGTGGGAGAAAAGACATGAATGCAAGGTTGCTGAGTATCCCTTATTGCGGACCGATCAGAATGCTCCCGTGAGGCGTGCCGAAGGCTCCTGTGCCGTGGAGCTGATTCCTTCGTTTACACGGTTGGCTTGCGGGTATGGGGGTGAGCTTATTTCCGAACTTCGACGTCTCTGGGCGTTGCGTGGTGAACTGCGCGGACGGCTAATCGTGCTAAATGATTTCGGGTGTGAACTACGACCAATTGCGTTGCGCATCCTTTTTCCTTTTCATCGAATTATCGCAATATCGCATACGCATCCTAATCTGGCTAAAAAGGATGTATGGGTACGACGGTTGGTGGAGAAGCTTTGCTATTGGTCCTGTTCGCGGGTGGTGTTTAATTCGAATGCCCTGAAGTATATGTGGGAGCAGAAGCTGGGGAGGCCGATCCGCAGAGGCGCTGTTGTGCATCATGGTATGGCGTTGCCGGATTCGTTTGAAGTCCCTGCGGAATATCCGTCAAAACCCTCGCCGGATACAATTGACTTTGTTTGTGTAGGGCTTTTCTATAATTGGAAGGGACAGTTGGCTCTGATTGAGGCTTGGCTGGAGGCAATGGCGGCTTGTTCCGTGCCTTTGCATCTGGTGCTGGTGGGGAACGGAGCATGCCTAGAGGATGCACGGGCCAGAGTTCGGGAGCTGAAACTGGAGCCGCATGTGGTGTTCAGCGGATTTCAAAAAAACGGGGCGGATTTTTTTAACGGTGGCGATATTGCAATTCATTATCCGGTGGAACCGGAGGCGTTTGGCCTGGTGCTGCTGGAGGCCATGGGGCGAGGGAAGCCAATTATTGCACCTGCGCATGGCGGAGCAACGGAGATTGTGGTGGATGGCGTGACAGGGATTCTGGTTGAACCGGGCGGAGGGGGAGGGGAAAAGCTGAAAGCTGAAAGTCGAAAGCTGAAATTAAGACAATACGGGGGGAATACCGAGGACGGAGGACCACGAACCACGAACGAAGAACGAAGCACCAAGGACCAAGGACCAAGCACCAAGAACCAAGAACACGTTTCTCTCGTGGAGGCCGTTTGTCGTTTGGCAGAGGATGAGAATCTGCGCAAACGCATGGGTGAGGCGGGTAGGGAACGCGTGAAGACGGAATTTAGTGTGGAAAAGATGCTTGCAGGGTATGATCGGGTCTTTCGGGAACTCGCAGGATGAAGGTTTTTAACCACGAAGGCACTAAGGCACGAAGTTTTGGGACATGGTGGCACTTTGTGTCTTCGTGCCTTTGTTGTAATAATTTTGATTGGTTCTTATGGAAATAAAGATATTTGTTTCGTCTATAGCTAGATCAGTTAAGAATTCAGATCTTTCGTTAGCAGATCAAGGAACTAACTTTGGAGATGAGTTGAATTTTTTGATTTGCCCGTTCTTGTTTGAAGGGCTTATTGATGGGTGGGCTACTAGTCAAAGTAAAGAGTTAACCGAAAACGATATTCTGATTTTGCCAGTGGGTTCGATTATTAATAATAGTATCCCTGATAAGCCGAAGAAAATCGTTGTTGGTTCGGGTTTTGGTTATGGGAAATCTGTGGATAGAAAGAAGCTGTCTTCTTATAACGTTTTGTTCACTCGGGGGCCAATTACGAATATGATTTTAGATGTAGCCCTTCCCTCGAATCTATTGATTTTGCCTATGCTCTAAAGTTGATGGGGTATGGTCAGGCAAAGGATAGAAATAAGATTCTAATTATTCCGCATCATTCGAATCCTTGTGTAAGACTTTTGTTTGATAAAGACTACCAGTTGTATTATCAGCTAGGGGATTATTTAATTATTAATCCTTTAGCAAATTTGCATAATATTTTAAAACTAATATCCGAGTCCCGTTATGTTATTTCTGAGGCAATGCACGGAGCTATTATCGCGGATGCTTTTAGAATTCCGTGGGCAAGTGTTTGTTTTGGAGGGAAAGTTAACGAAATGAAATGGCATGATTGGTTGTTATCTTTTGATGAAAAGTATTCGCCTGTGATTGTTTCTCCCATGTTGTCAGAGATGTCTGGCGTTTATCGAGTGCTAAATAAATTGAGACTGAATCGAAGCATTTATTTGTCTGAATTGCATTCTAATATTATGAACTCTCGTCTTGAATCCACGCTTCAGTTAACTAAGGATGCTGTTTTGAACAGAAAGTTAAATTTCCTCGATGAGACTATTATTAAGTTGCAATCTAATCTTCGAGATACAATTAGGTCTCAGTAATGCTGAATATTTCTATTGTTATTCCTTGTTATCGGGGAGAGACGTTTCTTTCCAAGGCAATTGATAGTGTGCTGGCGCAGTCGTTTGCTGATCTTGAGGTGATCATAGTGGATGATTGCAGTCCGGATCGCTGTGCGGAGATTGCCAAGGAGTACGCCCGAAGGGATTCGCGAGTCCGGCTTATCCAGCGTGAGAGTAATGGGGGGGTGGCAAGGGCATGGAACACAGGATTTTCTGCTGCGCGAGGGCATTATTTCCTTAGGTTGGCGCAGGATGATTGGCTTAGCCCTGATGCCATCGGTCTAATGTCTGGATTCTTGGATGCGCATCCGGATGTGGGGTTGACTTACGCACCGATGGATATTGTGACGGAAACCGGCGAACTTTTGGTGACATATATGACGCCGGAGGATAGTCCGCTGCTGCCGAGCAATAAGATGGGACTGTGTGCGATGTGGCGACGGGATGTGTGGGAGTCTGTGGGTCTGTTTGATCCAAAATGTGATTTTGCTGAGGATTATGATTACTGGCTGAGGGTTAGCCTCAGGTTCAAACTGGCTCGTTGTTGTGATCGCCCGTTGCTCAATTTCCGGCATCATGGTCAGCAGAATTCCGCGACTGGGGAAAAACGTCAACAGATCGCTGCGCGCAGGGCGGTTTATAAGCACGCATGGATGCGCGTCAGGGATAAGCCGTGGGGGGGGCTTCCGCTTTGGTGGAAGGCTCTGCGTGCTACGGGGGCATGGTTGGCGGAGATGAGGGACTAGATGGGGAGTGAGCGGGAATCGACCACGAAGGCACGAAGCTGGTATTTGTTGTGTCTTTGTGTCTTTGAGTTTTATATGCATTTGCTCTGTAGAGGTTTAACCACGAAGGCACTAAGGCACAAAGTTTTGGAACATGGTGGTATTCTTTGTGTCTTTGTGTTTAGTCCGCATTTGCGCAGTAGAGGATAACCACTAAGGCTCTAAGGAGTGGGATGAATGAGAAAGATTCTTTTCATTTCTTACTATCCGTACCCATCCACGGTCAAAATGGATTGCTGTTAGCCATATATCTTTCACAGGCCCCAAAAAAATAGATGAATACTGAGATCGAAAAACAACTAGCGACAGCCGAACAGGGGGTCAAGGATTGGCGAGCCGAAACTAATATCGGTGTATATTCACTAAACATGTGGCGGCACCTTTTGTCATGTTTTGCTGCATCTGATTGCGAGGATAAAAGCGGTGCGCTGCCGTATGTTGCATTCGATTTGTCAGAGTATGGTCTTGATTTGTCGTCGGACAGCCAGATTCTGGATATCGGTTGTCTGGGAGGTTATGGATTATTTGATTTCTATTTACGACGCGAAATATCCGGCCAGCCTATACCTGAAATGACTGGAATCGATTTGTCGGATGAGTCTATTGCGCTCGCCCGGTTTATGTCTGAGCATGGGGTCTGGGATAAAGAGAAATCGCCTCGATTTGCTGTTGCCTCTGCCGAGAGTCTCCCGTTTGAAGAGGAAGCATTCGACTTCGTGATTGCGCGCTTGCTGTTGCCTTATGTGGGTATTGAGCAAGCTATGAAAGAAATTTGCCGTGTTATGAAGCCGGGAGGAATTGCTTTACTTCAGTTACATGCACCGTAACCGTTCACGGGGTAGAATAGCAGGAGTGGGGCAGAAAACCAGCGTGGTTTCCTGAGCGTTGATGAATCGAGTGTTCAGAGTTCAGGGGTTCAG
>Ga0307929_1003053_pt1 | contig 10047 bp, 7 predicted proteins | sample AceLakmetage1330_FD_203160 | JGI IMG/M metagenome (GOLD analysis project Ga0307929, IMG submission 203160) | Saline water microbial communities from Ace Lake, Antarctica - #1330 | ecosystem: Environmental > Aquatic > Non-marine Saline and Alkaline > Saline | place: Antarctica: Ace Lake...
AATAGTTGCCGACTCTTTCATAACATCACCGAGATTTCCGGTAATTGTCAGGTTTCCTTTTCCTTGCGAGAGGCTTGTTTCTATGTACAGAATTTCACCACCCACTGGTGTCCATGCCAACCCGGTAACAACTCCTGCATGTTCATTTCCGATATAATTCTCTTTAAAGAATTTCGGATTGCCAAGCAAGTCAACAAGATGTTCTGGTTTTATGGTTTTCGGATATGGCTCATCCATCGCAATGCGTTTTGCAATTTGGCGGATAAGTTTTGCAATTTGCTTATCTAAACCACGCACTCCGGATTCTCTGGTGAAACATTCAACAATATTACTGAGTGATTTATCGGAAATTGTGATTTTATTTTTTTCAACCCCGTGCTCTTTTTTTTGCTTTGGTATCAGATGTCGTTTTGCAATTTCAATTTTTTCTTCCTGAACATATCCGCTGACATCAATCATTTCCATTCTGTCTTTCAGCGCAGGATTAATGGTTGCGGTCGTATTTGCCGTTGCAATAAACATAACGTTCGACAAGTCATAATCCACTTCAAGATAATTGTCGTGAAATTCTTTGTTTTGCTCAGGGTCAAGTACCTCAAGCAAGGCAGATGCAGGGTCTCCACGAAAATCGCTGCCAACTTTATCAATTTCATCAAGCACGAAAACGGGATTGATGCTTTTCCCTTTACGGATATTTTGGATAATACGACCCGGCATTGCGCCAATATAAGTTTTCCGATGTCCTCTTATTTCAGATTCATCATGTAAGCCGCCGAGTGACATGCGAACATATTTACGTCCTAAAGCTCTGGCAACACTTTTTCCCAGCGATGTTTTACCGACTCCGGGAGGGCCAACAAGACATAAAATCGGCGCTTTCATGTCGCCTTTGAGTTTTAAAACGGCAAGGTGCTCAATGATCCGGTCTTTTACTTTGTCAAGTCCGTAATGGTCAGAATCCAGAATTTTTTCTGCAGATTTTAAATCAAATTTATCTTCCGTACGTTCGCTCCAAGGAATATCAAGCAGCGTTTGCAAATAATTCAATTGCACGGAATATTCACCAGCCGCAGGATTCATGAATTGTAGTTTATTTACTTCCTTTTCAAAATGTTTGCCGACATAGTCTTCCCATTTTTTCTTTTTGGCCTCTTCTTTCAGGTTGTTGATTTCCTGCTCCATGGGATTTCCACCAAGCTCATTTTGAATGGTTTTCATCTGTTGGTGCAGCAAATATTCTTTTTGTTGCTGAGAAATTTCGTGTTTGGCTTTGTTTTGAATTTCCTGTTTCAGTTTCAGCATTTCTACCTGCTTACTCAGGGTTTCCAAAAGTTTGGTTGCTCTCTCTTTGATGTCATCAATTTCAAGTAAGTCTTGTTTGTCAATTAATTCAATGTCGCTGTTTGAGCAAATGAAATTGATAAGAAAACTTGAGTTTTGAATGCTTCTGATTGCAAACGACACTTCATGGGGAATGTTTGGGTTTAATTTAACAATATTCAGGGCAATGTCTTTCAAAGAGCCTACCAATGCGACAAATTCACTATCGTGTTCGTAAGGTCTAAGTTCCACGAGTGGACGCACATTTGCAATAAAATATGGGTCGGTAGTGATGAAATTTGAGATTTCAAAGCGTTTTTGTCCCTGAATGATAACCGAAACGGTACCATCTGGCATTTCTATGATTTTCAGAATTTTTGCAAGGCTTCCAATATTCACAAGGTCTTCTGGTTTTGGCTCCTCAACTTCAGCATTTTTTTGAGAGACACATCCGATGAGTTTGGTTCCGCTATAGGCATCCCGAATGAGTTTCATGGATTTATCTCTTCCTACTGTAATTGGCATCACCACTCCCGGAAAAAGGACCGTATTTCTTAGTGGAATGATTGGCAGTTCTTTTGGCATTTCAGTATTTGAAAGCGCCTCTTCATCATCATCCGCAATGATTGGTATAATTCCGGAGTCATCCTGCATTTTTGAAAGAAACAGTGCTTCTAAATCTTTATCTTTTTGATGTCCCATAATTCGTTCTTCTCCTCTGTGTTTATATAAGTATCCAATTAACAGATTACTTGGCATTATGTTTTAATGAAATTTACGATAGTTTTGAGATGTTTGGAAAACATGTTCCATAATGCTTTTATCTTCATCAGAATGTTGAATGTTTCTGCGTTTCATCACAATTTCGGCAACTGATAATGCTTTATTAAGCGCGTATTCTGTGTATCCTCCAGAGCCGCCCCAGGCAAATGATGGAATGAAGTTTCGCGGGAAACCGGCTCCAAAAATATTACAACTCACACCAATTACGGTTCCGGTATTAAGCATGGTGTTAATTCCGCATTTAGAGTGGTCCCCGATTATTGTTCCGCAAAATTGCAAGCCTGTTTTTGAGAATCCGCTAGTTTCATAATCCCACATTCTTACCTGTGCGTAATTATTTTTTAAATTGGAGTTGTTTGTATCAGCGCCTAGATTGCACCATTCTCCAATTACTGCATTGCCCAAAAAACCATCATGTGCTTTATTTGAATGACCAAAAATCACCACATTATTTAGTTCTCCGCCAACTTTTACATGCGGACCTAAAATTGTCGGACCATAAATTTTGGCTCCCATTTTAACGGCAGAATGCTCCATCATAGCAAAAGGGCCACGAATTTGGCTTCCTTCCATGACCTCAGCATCTTTCCCGATGTAAATTGGTCCATTTGTCATGTTCAGAACTGCAGCTTCTAGTTTTGCTCCTTTTTCAAGGAAAACCGGATGATTCCCGATAATGATATTTGTATCTGAAATCTTATCTGAAATTCGATCTTTTGTTAGTAAATCAAAATCAAATTGAATCATTCGTCCGGCATGTGTAAAAATGTCCCAGGTGTGTTCCATCACAAGGCATTCTTTTTTATATTCTGTGACAGGAGCAGGTGGATTTGTCGTAAAATCAGAAATTTCAGAATCAGTGCAAATTGCAGCAATTGTTTTTCCGTTTCTAACAATGCTACCTTGTTTTAAAGATGAAATTACGGCAATAATTTCATTATCGGGCATTAATCCGGCATGAATTATCAAATTTTTATTTTCGGATTTAAGCGGAAATTTTTTCTGAAGGTAATTTTCTGTGAAAACGCTACAATTCGTATTGAATATTTTTTCCCAGCGGGCTTTTGATGTAAGTATGCCGGTTCGAAATTCGGCAATTGGTTTTGTCCAGCTTAAGGGTTTCATGGCATTATGTAGGCCTGCATCTGAAATAATGATATTCATAAAGTTGAAATTAGAAACAATAAAACTCAAAGATACAAAAACCTGTGGAAGGTGAATTTATTGTGGGAATAAAAAAAGCCTCTCAAAGAATTTTAAAAGGCTTTCGTTTATGATAAAATGATTAATTCTTTTTGTCAGTGTAATGTTTTTTATAACGGTTACGGAATTTGTCAACACGTCCTGCAGTATCAACAAGTTTCACTTTGCCGGTATAGAATGGATGAGAAGTATCTGAAATCTCAAGTTTGTAAAGTGGATATTCATTGCCGTCAATCTCAATTGTCTCTTTTGATTGTACAGTTGATTTGGTGACAAATACTTCCTCATTCGACATGTCTTTGAATGCCACCATTCTGTAATTATCTGCGTGTATTCCCTTTTTCATTGCGTTATTGTTTTGAAATTCAATTTTATTTGGGCTGCAAATGTAAGTAAAGCTTGCGAAAAAACAAAACTTTTAATCTTTATTGTGATATTTTTTTGCTTTATCGCTTTCTTCATTTGTAAACCGCTCAAATTCTGCGTCCCTGTCAAACAGATAACGGAAGGTTGCGTGAGTTTTTGCTTTTTCCGCATTATCCATTTGTTTGTAAATTTTATTTACGGTGTGGTTATATTCTCCCACCCATGACATTTCAAGTTCTTTGATGCCGTGTTTTTTTAGGGATTCAGCCATTTTCAAAAACAAGGGAGCGATAATGCCGCTTTGTTGATATTCTGGAATCATTCCTGAGATTAATTGTCGGGCACGCGTTAAAACTTTCGGATTTTTCCGACGTTGAACGAAGCGAATTTTATTGATCAGATTCAGTTTTCCTTTGAATGGTTTAATTACTTGATTGACATCGGGGAAAGTGATTACCATGCCGATAGGTTTTCCGTCATCATAAGCAAACCAGATGAACTCTTCATTGATAACATCTTTGGCATCATTGAGAATTTGTTCTATTTCTGAACGATCCAAAGGAGTGTAATCTTCGTGAAAATCGGACCAAACGGCATTGAAAATATCTGTCACCTCATCAATAAATCGGTCTTTTTCTGACAATTTCAAATGCTCGAAAGTGAAATTTCCTTTTCGCATTAAAAATTTAGCGAATTTTTCTTGTCTTTCATTGAATGGTTTTGTCAGATCAACATGATAGGAAAACTGGTTGAAATAATTTTTAAACCCATAGGTTTCAAAAAGTATTTTGTAATAGGGTTTGTGATATTGCATTCCGTATGCTTGGTGAGTATATCCTTCGATTAAAAGCCCCCAGTACAAAAAGTTCTCGCCAAAATTTACCGGTCCGTCCATTGCTTCCATGCCTTCGGATTTCAGCCAGTCACGAGCTATATCAAAAAGCATATTTGTGACTTTCTGATTGTCTATGCTTTCAAAAAACCCAACACCTCCGGCATATGGCTTACGCTTCAATGCTTTTTCGCGATAATAAAACGCTCCAATTCTGCCGACTGCTTGTTTGTCTTCATCAACAACAATCCAACGTCTGGCATCGCCATGTTTAAAAGCTGAATTGTGCTTTGGGTCAAAAATTGATTCAATTTCAATGTCTAGAGGACAAATCCAGTGTGGGTCGTCTGCGTAAATAGTTCTGGCACAGTTGTAAAACTGTTTGATTTCCGCTTTGTCTTTAACTTTGACTAAATTAAATTCTGACATAATAATTTGTTTTAACGACGCAATTTAGATAATAATCGCAAGATTTCAAGATATAACCATATTAAAGTTACCATTAAGCCAAATGCTCCGTACCATTCGTAATTTTTTGACAGCCCCATTGCTGCGCCTTTTTCAATATTATCAAAGTCAAGAATTAAATTAAAGGCTGCAATGCCGACAACAAGCAGACTGAATCCGATTCCTGCAATCCCGTTGTCATAAATCAAAGCAATTCCGGAGCCTCCCAAGAGTGAAAATACAAAGTTTAAGATGTAAACAATTGCAATAGCTCCTGTTGCAATAATTACTCCTCGGCGGAATGCTGGAGTGGCTTTTAAAACTCCGGTTCGGTAAAGCGTCAGCATCAGAAATAATGTAGCGGCAGTTAGTAATACAGCTTGCACTACTATTCCCTCGTAAATATGATTGTACATTGCACTGATTCCACCGAGAAATAATCCTTCGGCAAGCGCATAAAGCGGAACGGTAGTTTTTACATATTTGGGTCTGAAAATTGTTATTAAGGCAAAAATGAAGCCTATAATTGCCGAGCCAAAAACCAGTTGTGTGGCAATGGGTGAACCTTCTGTAATCATGCTCCAGGAAATGCTTCCGGCGGCAAAAATTACTAAGACCATAAACAAGCTTTTGTTGATGGTGCCGCGAATAGACATTGTTCTTGTTTCGGTGTTTGTGTTTGCAAATGCTTTTAATGCACTTTTGCTGCTGAATGCAGGATTTGATGTTTTCATGCGTGGATTAAAATTTTACTGCAAGTTTTTTAATACAGAATTTTTAGCAACTGTTGCCTGAAATGCTTTTAGATAAAATGGTTCGTAATAGGCAAGATCAACAAATTGATTTTTGTCAAATTTTTCTTCGGCAATTTTCGTCATGTATTGAGCGTCCGGGAGGATGCCATTAATGAAAATTGCATTTTTGTGCGAAATGACATTCTGGCATTTATTACTTCCATCTCCGAAAAACACTAAAGTATTGATTTTAAGATAAGATTTAAAGCTGTTTTTGTCAATGATTTCTGCTTGTACTTCACGCACTATTTTTTTCTGTGTTGCAAAGATGCAATTATAAACTTCCATTCTACGCGCATCAATCATTGGAACAAATAAATCGGCTTCTTGTGGTAGGAAATGTTTCTTTTCGGCTTCTGTTTTTAAATGTTCCAACATGATTTCTAGGGTGGGAACGGCAATAAGTGGAATGTTTGCCGCATAACAAATCCCCTTTGCAGCAGAAACCCCAATTCGTAATCCGGTGTAAGAGCCAGGACCTTCGCTTACCGCAACAGCATCTAAATCTTTTGGTTCAAATTGGGCTGATCTCAAGGCATCAATAATCATTTGGGTTAAATGTGCTGCATGACTGCGTTCTTCTTCTATTCTTAGATGTGCAAAAATGTTGCTATTTTCTGAGATTGCAACCGAGCAATTTTTTCCGGAGGTTTCTATGTGTAAAATCTTAGCCATTTATTTTTTCTTCTGTTGATACAATTCGCTGACGGAAACTTTTTCAACTTCCGTATTGTTTTTTAGAATTTTAGAAATCAGACTGTATGGTGCGCTAACAACTTCTTCGCCAAGTTCCAGTCCTTTTTTGATTTCAATGTATTCATTATCCTGAATCCCAGTTTCCACGTCACGTTGTTTTACTTTTCCGTTATCATAAACGAAAACCACTTCTTTCATGGGTAAATCCAGACTTTCTTCGGTTTTTTCAGAAGCCTGAGGATTGCTGACTAAGCTGGAGTCAATTCTAACAGTTACGGATTGAATAGGAGTTGCAAGCACCTGATGAACCGCTTCGGTTTGAATATCTACGCTTGCAGACATTCCCGGTCGGAAAGGACTTAAATTATCATCACGTTGCAAATCACTGTATGATTCAGGAAGCATGCGGATTTTTACTTCGAAATTTGTAACTTGGTCTGCTGCAAGTCCTGTGTTGGTAGCAGAGTTTGCAATTTCTGTTACAATTCCTTTGAAAATCCGATTTAGATAGGCATCAACTTCAATTGCAGCGGTGTCTTTAAGGCTGACTTTTATGATATCGTTTTCGTTTACTTCGACAACAACTTCCATTAGGTTGAGATTGGCAATGCGTAGCATTTCTGTTCCGGCCATCATTTCTGTTCCAACAACACGTTCTCCTTCTTCAACATTGAGCATGGAAACTGTTCCAGAAATAGGTGCGTAAACGACGGTTTTACGTAAGTTTTCTGCTGCTTCCTTTACGGATGCTTTGGCGCTCAGCACAGAAAATCCTGCTGCATTTACCGATTCTTCGGCAGCATTAACATCGGCTTTTCCCATTTCGAAAGCTGCTTGTGAATTTTCAAAATCCACAAGTGAAATGGCGCCTTCTTCGTATAATAGTTCGTTTCTATTGAAGCTTAATTTGGTTTGATTAAACTGGGCTTTTACTTGCTCAAGACGAGCTCTGGAGTTTGCCAAGTTTGCTTTTGCTGAATTTAATGAGGCTTCTGCTCGTTCCAGATAGGATTCATAAACATCCGGTTTAATTTTTAGTAAAAAATCGCCCTCCTGAACTTCTTGTCCTTCTTTGATTCGCAGTTCTACAATTTCACCAGAGACATCCGGAGACAATTTCACTTCAGTTTCAGGTTGAATTTTTCCATTTGTACTAACCATTTGCACAATATTCCGTGTTTCGATTTCACTGACAGCAACCTGATGACCAGTAGATTTACCAAACCAGTTTGCTTTACTTCCAATAATGGCAAGGATAATAAGTAAGGCAACTAGAATGATGAGATATTGGCGCAGTTTTTTTGTTTTATTTTTTTTGGTTTTTTCCATAATTATTGACTTATACTGATTGGTATGCCTCGATAGAAATCGAGAATTTTTTGTTTGAAAATAAACTCATATTTCGCCCGAAATAATTCTGATTCGGTTTGATTGAGCTGATTCTTTGCGGTATTGTATTCAAGCGAGGTAACCAATCCGATATCAAATCGTTTTTGGGTATATCGAAATGATTCCTGCATTGCTTCTAATGCTTTTTTTGTGGCAATATATTTTTTTTGTCCTGCACCGGCATCTGCATAGGCTTGTTGTATTTCCCGAAGCAGATTTTTTTTGGTCAGCGTGAGGCTGTATTTGCTGATATCGTAATTAATTTTTGAATTATCAACAGCTGACCGTACCTGCCACCCGTTAAAAATCGGGATGCTTAGACCTAAGCTGAGTGATGCGGATGCATTGTCTTGAATCTGGTCAGAAAATGGTCGGTTTTTATAGGTGTAATCAAATCCGTCTTGATACACATCAAACATGTCGTCATTGGTGCTGTTAATGGCGTATCCGATGAGTGTTCTTCCTGGTATGATTTCGTCAATGTCTTTTCTTGCGCTGGAATATCCTGAGCCGTAAGATGCAGACAGCACCAAACTTGGATAAAAATTGCTTCGTGCCAAGGCTAAATCCCGATTTGCGATTGCCACATCGAGTTCTGATCGTTCAATTTCGGGCATAATCATTTCTGCTTCAAGATAAACTTGTCTCGCTGAAGGTAAGATAATGGCCTCATTAATTGGATTGAGTGCAGGGCGTTCAATTTTAAAGCCTTTTACTGAATCGAGTTCGAGAAATTGTACTAGGGTCAGATAAGCTAAATCCAGATTATTTTCTGCGTTTACTACCTGAAGTTGTTCGTTGGCGAGTTGAGATTGCACTTCGAGCAAATTACCTTGTGCCAAAGCACCTGCATTCACCAGTTTTTCAGTGTTCGCCAATTGCTCTTTGGTTGTTTCAAATTGTTTGATGCTTACTTCTAACAGTTCTTCATTAAAAAGCACATTAAAAAATGCATTGGCAATATTGATCGATAAGTCATTTTTCGCTTTTTCCAGATCTTTTAGGCCTGCTTCGAGATTTAATTGCGACTTTTTAATTTCATGCAGGCGTTGTCCGCCACGGAATAAATCCATTTGCGCTGAAACATCCATATTGAAAGATTGTGTATTGTCTTCGGTGAAATCGTTGGTGTAAGGGTCAACACTTCGTCCGAAACGGAAACTTTCATATGCCGATGCATTTAAAGAGGGTAGCGCAGACAATTTTGTCGATTGCAATTGATTTTCCTGAATTTCCGTGTAAAGTGCTTGCTGTTTAATTTGGATGTTGTTGTCGATGGCATATTGTATGCACGCCTCCAGGCTCCATTTTTCCTGAGCATTAGCAATTTGCGCTGTTAAGACAGCGAGAAAAATAATTCCAAATCGTATTCGTCTTTGCATGGTATTTCAAGTCAAATTTAATATGCCAAGATATAAAAATTACATCATCCCATCACCACCTTCTGCTTCAATTGCATCATTATTGTCTTTTCTGCGCTCAAAATCATTAAATTTATATGATAATGTGATGCGGAAAGTGGGAGATATTCTGTCAAAATTTGAGTAACTGTAAAAGCTTTGAGTGTAAGATTCTCTTTCATATTGCATTGTGCCGAAAATATCATTAACACTCAACATGACAGAGAACTGACGCTTCATGAATTCCTGTCTAATTGCAGCGTTTATCATAAAAAATTCACCGCGCTCGCCTTGTGCGGTAATTGATGGTCCGTTATATATGCCTGAAAGTTGAATGCGGGTGTCAGTTTTCTTAATTTTAAATGTGTTGTTTACCCGAGTACTGTATGTGAGGGTTGAATTTTCTCCGGTGCTGCTGTTATCGATATTAGCATCAATGGTGTATTGATACAGGTCTGCAGTAAGGTTGAGATTCCACCATTTAGTAAAATTCATATTTCCCATAATTTCCATCCCATAGGATTTATCTGAACCGACATTTTCAAAACTGTAAATTAAAATCTCCGGATTATCGGGATCTGCATTGGTTACTCTTTCAAATAAATTGGTTGTTTGCTTATAAAAGCTTTCCAAAGCGATGAAATGTTTACCAAATCGTTTTTGCGCATTGAGTTCGTATGAGTTTATATAAGCGGGTTCCAAGTTGGGGTTTCCTTGACGATACGTATATTCATCCATTTTACTGCGGAATGGGTCGAGAAACCAGCTTCGGGGTCTGCGAATACGACTGGTATAGCTGGCTTGCAACTGAATGTCG
>Ga0307929_1003060_pt1 | contig 10031 bp, 11 predicted proteins | sample AceLakmetage1330_FD_203160 | JGI IMG/M metagenome (GOLD analysis project Ga0307929, IMG submission 203160) | Saline water microbial communities from Ace Lake, Antarctica - #1330 | ecosystem: Environmental > Aquatic > Non-marine Saline and Alkaline > Saline | place: Antarctica: Ace Lake...
ATTTAAATTCCAGGGTGGGTTTCGATGATATCAATGAATGATTTTTTAACCCATTGTTTTTATTAACACTGAAAATCTATTTTTTTATATCAAACAATGTTTACCATAAAATTTAAACAGGATACCCTTGACCGTTCTTTCACAATCCAGACTTAGTATTTTCAACTATTTATGAGACACAAGCCGCACAATAGCATGTTTTAAATTTTAAAAAATACTGATATCAAGTATCTGATTTTATATAGTTATTAAACTTTTAGCATTCATGAAGTGTCGACTTTGAGTAATGTAAATATTTGGCCAGTGCCCCATATTCGCTTAGTTGGGACTGCGTAGCATACTATTGCTATGTGAGCATATTGCTATGTGAGCAGGCCCAAATGAGTGAAGATGGAGTGCTGGCCGAATATTTACAATTATACATTTCTGAAAATACTTCTGTTCCGTCCCCCCTCCTTGGCTTCGTATAAGGCCTTATCCGCCTGCCTTAACAAACTGTCCAATGAGGAGGTCTCTTCTTGTTTACAGCTGACACCGCTACTGATGGTACAGGATATGGTCAAACCACCCTCGGTGGTGATGGAACTTTCAGATACTTTCTGTTGAAGCCGGGATGACACTTCCATGGCCTGGGCGTGGTCACCTGCTTTTAGAAGAACGGCAAACTCTTCTCCTCCCATACGGCCAAAAAGCGATGAATCCGGAAGCACTTGGGAAATGGCGGAGGTTATATTTTTCAACGCGATATCTCCAGTATGGTGACCATACCTGTCATTGACCCGTTTGAAGTGATCAATATCTATCATCAGGGCGTAAAGATCATCTGATGCGTCAGCATACATTTGTTCAGCCAGTTGGAAGAATTTCCGTCGATTGTAAATGCCAGTAAGGCTATCACGGGTGGCCAGAAAATCCAGCTCCCTGAGTACATCCTGAAGTTTGAGCTGAACCTTTACCCGTGCCAGAAGCTCTTGGGGCTTGAAAGGTTTGGTCACATAGTCGGTACCCCCCAGGTCATAGGCTTTTTCAATGCTTTCTTCATCATTTTTTGCCGTAATGAATATGATGGGGATATCCTGTGTATCCGGTTGATTCTTCAGTATTTGACACACCGTATATCCGTCCATTCCAGGCATCACTATATCCAGCAACACCAAATCGATGGATTCTTCTTTGATCAATGCAAGGGCATCCTCACCGGAAGTTGAGGGAATGACGTCATACTCCTTCAAAATGGCAAGGATCATATCAATATTGCTTTCGTTATCATCCACCACCAGAATCGTTTTTTCTATATTCTCATTCATTACTTTTCCATGTCCCAGAAACCTTTTTGAATTTATTTTTTGTCATCAAAAGTATAAAGCTTACCGGAAGTTCAGTGTTTTTTTACAAAGCCCCGGCTCAGGATTAGAGCTACTTATAAACCATCTGTCAGGCGCTTGAGTGTTTGTTGGATTTGCAGGCAGGCGGCCGATATTTCCTTCCTGTTCATGGGGCCCTCTTTTTCCAATTCTTTTATCATATGACCTGTTACACTCATCAGTTGTGCAAGGCCCTGCTTAAATTGAGATGGATCCGCTATAAACGCCAATTGAGACTGCTCTTTCACCATCTTTTCCAGCTGAACCTGATAGCTGCGCAATTTCAGATGCGTTTGGACCCTTGCCAAGAGTTCTATGGCGTTAAAGGGTTTTGCAACATAGTCCACGACCCCGAGTTCAAAACATTGCTGTATGTCCTGTTCGCTGCTTTTAACGGTAATGAAGATCACGGGTACCTCCCGGGTTCTCTTATCACCCTTGATGCGACGGCAGACTTCAAAGCCGTCCATTCCCGGCATGACAATATCCAGGAGTATCAGGTCCACCTCCTCTTCCTGCAATATTTCCAATGCTTCTTCGCCTGAAAGTGCCGGAATGACATCATAGCGTTTTAATATGCCCACGAGTATATCAAGGTTTATTTCTGAATCATCAACAGCTAAAATGGTTATTCTTTTCCCCATTCAATCCTCACGAATTATTTTTCCATTCAGTCCTGATCTGCATCTGCCCATCCGCTGTCACTGGTTTCTAAAGGTAGCCTTCTAAAAAAACCACAATCCGAGCAATAGAAAGGCATCTTCTTGTCTTCTTTCCATGGATTCAGCATGAACAACGTCGTTTCCCATTCTCAATATTTTCTGTGAGTTACTTTTTGAGGCTCATCGCGGATTAGTGTGAAAATCATTAGAGTTATCCTTTTTGCAATATTTTTTTTCTACCAACTCTTAGAAAGGGGTTAGAGACGAGTATTGAAAAGGGTTTTTTCAGGCTATTTTTTCCGGGTTAATCTAAAAAGGGTACACTCAGATCATTAAGATCAGCAGTTTTCTAAAAACTGAATATTCTGAATTTATTGAGTTATCACAAAATGGTGTGAAGCTTTTTGTCATGGAATCACACTAATCCGCGATGAGCCTTTTAATGTTGATACTGAATTGTCCCTTTCGGATTATAGAATGTTATAACCTTAATACAGTGGAAACAGGCCTGATAATTCCGGTTACATTTCGAGATGTAAAATTCATGAATTAGCGGTTTGTTTGTCCCGGCTTATGGCGGTAGCCCTATTTTGTTTTCAGGTGATTCCCCGGCATGGATGGCTTTGGTCTGTAGCCCTTTGGTGCTAATGTCGATCTTCATTTACTATCCCTTTTTTATTGCAATCAGTTCAACCTTGAAAATTAATGTTGAATAGGGTTCAATAGCACCACCGCCGGTTGCACCATAGGCAAGTTCAGCGGGAATATACAGCTCATATTTTGACCCCTCCGTCATAAGCTGAAGCGCTTCTGTCCAACCTTTGATTACGCCATTCAGCGGAAACGATGTTGTTTTTCCACGTTTATATGAGCTGTCAAAAATTTTACCTTCAAGGGTTTTGCCTTCATAATGGGTTTCAACGGTGTCTGTAACAGCGGGTTTCTTTCCGTTTCCTTCAGTGATTACTTTATACTGAAGTCCGCTTTCAGTAACGTTAACACCCTCTTTTTTACTGTTTTCCGCGAGAAACTTTTCCCCGGCTACAATATTTTTATTTCCCGCGTTCATCTGCTCTGCCTGCTTTTTATCCTGCATAGCGCTTTGAAAATTCTGCATAATGTGTTTCATTTCACCGACAGGCATTTTAGGTTTTTCACCGTTAAAAGCCGCAATAAATGAATCCATAAAAATTTTAGAATCAATTTCAAAACCCTGCCTTTTAAAATCTCCACCTATGCTTTGTCCAAGAACATAGCTTACTTGATCAAAATCAATTTTCATTTTGGCTCCTTTTACTCATTAAATGTTTTATAAAATTCTGATATCTATTGAGCTGCTTGCAGAAATAAAAATATTCAGGCCTAATTGCCATATGTAGTCGCCACACTCTTGCATTATCAATATATAGTGTTAATACGTGCAGAAAAGTTATTTCTGCAAAACCCTCTATTAATATACGCTAATGATATCCACATTGCATCAATAAAAAACGGAGTTGATCATAAGATCGACCTAAAGTTTCCCCAAAATGATCCTAAAGTTAGCCAATTTTTAAAAAATATGAAGATTTCGCTACGCTCCACTCGAATTTTTTTTTAAAAGCATTTCATTAAATTTTTGTTCCAAAAAATTATAATAGTGGATACCGAAATCCAAAGTTTTCATTTTCCAAGGCTCTATTTTGCGGGAAGCGAAGCGATCTTTGATGGCCTGTAGGGATTGAACATGTTCACTGAGATCGCCGACATATCCTTTCAGTTGGGCCGCTATTTTCTCATCTTCAAGATGATCAAAAAAGAAAACTTTTAGCAGGGCTTCATCCCGGATGCGTACTACGTCGGGCTTAATCTCCAGCCATTTCAGAAACCTTTTTTTCCCCTCATCTGTCAGGGTATATAACTTGTTGAGCTTTCCGTTTTTGATCTCTTCACTGACTCGGACGCAGCCTTCCTTTTCTAATTTTTTGAATTTAGGATAAATGCTGCTGAATCCAGTGTTAAAAAAATAGTGGGTGCTGTTCTCCATGTATTTTTTAATTTCATATCCGGTCTTTTCACCATCCATGAGAAATCCCATCAGCATCATTTCAATCATATCAACCTCAGAATTTAAATTTTCCCCTCTCACCCATCTCTGGCAAGGGGCACTGGCCAAACAGTTACATTTACCAACCTGAATTTATACGTAAAAACCTTTGGGATCCCTTGTGCCGTTCCGGAAGGCAACTTATCGTCACCTCCCATTAGATTGGCTGTACCTTCAGATTCCGGGCAGGGTGGCATGGCACAAAAGGTATTTCTATTATTGCATTTTAATGGGAATTAAAGAGGTTCCCCTTCTCTCTGCGGTCATAGCCATGAGCTCTTGTCCACTGCCTGGAGGCGGTAACTGGAGTTCTTTGGGTTTTTCTTCCAATTTAATTGCCTCCACAGGGCAGGTGGTGACACAGAGGCCACAGCCAATGCACCTTGCTGCATTGATCTTTGCAGTATCCTCGACCTCAATGGCGTTCATCTGACACCGATCCAGACATGCTTCGCATCCAATGCACTCTTCCGGGTCGATTACAGCCCAATAGCGATTATGAATCAGTTCGCCGGGGTTAGGCTGAATATTCAAGGCTCTGAGTACCCCGCAGCAATCTCCGCAGCAGTTGCACATGCCACCGGGGTTCACCATATTTGCCGGTTGATTTACCAGCCCAGCTTCCTCACATTTGTCCAGGATCTGGCAGGCCTCTTCACTGGTGATATAGCGGCCCATCTTGTTTTCAACGTAGTATTCTGCGTGGGATCCGAACATCAGACACACTTCTTTTGGTTTATCACAGCCTTTGCCTATAAGTGTCTGCTGGGTCCGACAGATGCAGTTCGCCACTGCGATCTTATCTTTTCCGTTGACGATGGTTTTGGCATCCTCGTAGGCCGCCACCTGATGGACAATATCCACGGATTTTCCCACAGGGATGGTTCTCAGTGGCGGTATGTTATTACTCACGCCTGCGAGAAATCCTTCCTCCATGTAGCTGTTGGTCAGCTCTGCCAGTTCTTTGTCCATGCGCCCGAGCTGGTACTCGTATGAGCCGATGACAAAAGGAGTTGCAGAATACCGTTTTTTACCGTTCTTGACGTGGCGAAAGAGTAGGCCCCTCTTTGCCATGTCTTCCAGCTTTACAGCCATCTCTTTCGGTGATCGATTCGTTCTTGCAGCAAAATCGTCAGGGCCCTCCAGGAGCAAGGAAAGGTCCAGGTATATTTCTGCATCTTCTTCGGTGAAGAGCTTTTCAAGAATTTTTAATTCCACCCCGGATTCGGTGTTTGGGAAACCGGTTGAATACTGATCCATCTGCTCACGAAGTTGATGATATATTTTAGCTGCCATGTTTTCTCCTTAATCAATTTGATTGTTATGTGAATAAACAAAAAGGGCATTTCATTTTTTATGCACGACTATTGATGGTAAATTCGGCAATGTTAATTAGCCTTTGTTAACATTTTTTGTGCTATCAAAATCATATTGACAATATATCAATATGATATATAGCTATCTGCATATACTGAGCCTCGCCCCTTATGTCAACTTTTTTATACTCAATGGGGGGGGGACAGGGGTGCCATTTTGAAGCCGCCTTTGGTATGTCTCTTTTGAAAAGCATGGGCTCCAGGTACAATTATAATGCCTTGGCACAAGAGTTGACCGGCTATTTCTGGGCCTGCGGTCGAATGACCGGTCGCCAGAACCGGTTCAGTTACCTTAATGAGAAAACCCGACTGGAACAGGGGGAAGTGGGCATGTCCCCTTGCAATGAACCCTGGGGATGCGATCAGTTTGGAGATGAGCGATGGTGAAACCGTAACGCTTTCCACAGAAGCCGCAAGTGTTAAAATAGAACTTGAGATCACAAATGAAACGCGAAAAGGCCAGGTACTGGTTCCCCATGGATTTGGTCTGAAATATAAGGGGGTGGAATATGGGGTCAATGTGAACCGATTGACGAAAAGCAGTCATAGAGATCGACTTGCGGGAACACCCTTTCACCGGTATGTGCCCTGCCGAGTTGAAAAAATTTAACCTAACCCATTATAGCGTATATCTTGAACCCTCAACTTAGACTGGAGGGTTCAAGAAGAATAGTTAAGCACCATGGCGCAGGGCTATTTTTTCAAACATCAACGCCACACCTTCATTAAGGGTATAGTTGGATTCAATGTCGAGATTATCATCGGACGTGGAATCAAAATAGATGTGAAGCGCAGACTCAAGACCCTCTTCTGGTTTCCAGTAGCAAACCATTATGGGAAAAAGAGGCAAGGGGTACAAAATAATTGAAATGTCTGAATCAATGTTGCTGACAATGTGCTTTCCATCAAATATTTCCAACATATCTTTGAATAGATCCGTATAGGTATCGGCAAGCCGCTTTAAGGGTTTTTCACACCGTTGTTGAAAGTGAGCATATCTCGAAGGCCCACCTTTCAGTTCCCGAAATGTGATCCAATTTTTCTGGGGCGGTTTACCCGATGCGTTCAAGATGTAGTTCAATGCCGGTACCACCATATATGCATTGATATGAACTTCAGATGATATGTTCCCATTGGTATCAATACTGAACTCCTTACCAAAAATTTTTATGCTCAGTTTATTGTTGGAGAATCGGGCTCCCAGGCGTTTCGCTGCTTCAGAAAGGTCAATCAAAGATGTCTTTTGCTTCAGCATTTCAATGGCTTCAGTCTTATATTCATCAACTGTATTGGCTTTCTCTGTTTTTCCACCATATTGCTCAAGCACTTCTTTTTCCAAATAAGGGCATGCATGTATCGGTTTTTTTTCCTTAAACACAGCCACGGCAAATGCCAGGCAGGTTTGTTCATTGCATTCTCTACAGTTGGAACCATTCAACAACTTATAAATTTCCATGGGGTTATTGATCTGTGACATTCAAGAATATTCCTTTTTTATTTTTTTACCCATGTGTTATAGCCAATTTTTCAAACATATTTGCCAGCCCTGTGCTAAGCCTGTAAATGCTTTCAATTGGCAAATTTTTATCAGCCGTGGTATCGAAAAAAAGGTTCAAATCCGATTCCATACCTTCTTCGGGATTATTGTAGCAAATAAGCATGGGTAAAAGTGGCAATGGCTTGATCATCAGAGAAATATCAGCATCGTAATGATTTTCAACTGGCTTCCCGTTGAAAAGTTCAATGATATCCTCGAAAAAAGAAGGGTTTGAGTCGGCTATCTTTTTAAACCGCTTAACGCATTGATGCTCAAAAAAACGAGACCAATCCTTGGATGTTTTAAGTTCCCGGAACGGCACCCAGGTTTCAGTCAATGCCAGACCTTTGCCGTAAATAATATAATTTAGCACTGGTGGCACAATCCAGGGATTGACATGAATATCGCTGGACATTTCCCCCTTTTTGTCAACGCTGAAATCTTTTCCCAGGATTTTGATGGTCAACTTGCCATGGGAAAATTTTCCACCCAGTATACCCGCTCTGGACTCAAGATCCGTTTGCTTGATTTTTTCTTTTAACTGGGCCATCACTTTTAGATAGTCCTGCTCTGGCCCGGATTCTTTTTTATCATTTTTATCATCATAGGCCTTAAGTGTCTTTTTATCAATAAACGGACAGTCACTTAAAGCAACCTGGCCTTGGAATACTGCTGCTGCAAAGGCAAGGCAGGTGGGCTTGTTGCATTTTCTGCAATTGGTTTTTTCCAATAATTTGAACACCTCCATGGTGTTTTTAAATTTTGCCATATCAATTGGACTCCTTATTTTTGTTTAAGTTTACATGTTTTAAAAGCTGAAAATATTCCTGCTTCAACTTTTCGTCAAGGAGTTCCCTTCTGAACCTTTGATTCAGGAGGGGGAGTTGACCTCATCCATATATCTGAAAAAGTCCCCCTCGTCCATGCTTTCATGCCAGCAGCGCTTGAGTGTCCAACCGGCAGTTGTGAGCATGCCAGCATTTTAGTTAGTAATTTTCTCAAACGTTAAGCTCGGCATTAATTTTTTGCATCCATTCCGGGAATCGGAGGTTCTCTTTTTTTAGATAATTGACGTTGTCTGGCTTGATATCAATCACCGGGCTTTGGTCAACAGTTTCAAAACCTTTGACAATTTAGATGGATTTATTTTTTTCAAAAAAGAAAATTATGGCTTTCGTGGCTTTTTATGTATACATAAGTTGTATTTTGATGTTTCTGCTTTCGGGCAGAATTTATTACATCTTCATTAAAGTATCTAATGCCTCTCAGCCTGTCAAAACGTTAGTTATAAAACCACGCCTGCCGCATCAAGGGGAACGTCCTGCTTATTGATGACGCCTTCATGATTCAGGGCGCTTCCTCCCTGGAATTCTCCCCCAAGGTCCGAAAATCCACCATCTGCCACATCAATTTTGATGCCGTCATTCACCAGAACATGGACCCCACTCAGATCGCCCAGGCAGATAAAACCTTCCACGGGCGCATTCCCATTTTTCTGGTCGGAGTTTTAAGCCTTTGATATGTAAAAATATAATTTTTAAGCCAATTTGTTGCCGACTCAATGAAATCAGTAGTTTATAGAGGATACCGGGAAAATGGGAACGCGCCCCCTTCCACCGCATCTGGAACCAGCCAGATCTCACCCGGGATTACAAGGGACTTTGGAGGCCGCTGAAAGCTTACATTGACTATCAAAAATATCCTCTATACCTACAGATTTAATTCACTCTTAACACACCCTTAACACAATCCTAATATAGCAAGTATATAATCTCCCTTAGAATGAATCTGGTGTTGTCCATGGGATTCATATTAATTTTATATGAAGGTTCCGGCAAATCAAGAGGAACTTTCATGATTCGTTGTGGGCAGACCCGGTCCCGAATACGGTCTGCCCGTGGCAGTTAATAAGGGAGAAAAAAAATGAGAAAAATGATCAAAGGATTGTTTCTGGTTTCGGTATCTTTACTGATGGCATCATCAAATATTTTTGCAGGAGAACTGGTGATCAAAGGCTCCACCACTGTCCTTCCCATTGCACAGAAGGCAGCTGAGGCCTATATGGCCGGACATCCCGATGTTAAAATTTCCCTTTCCGGTGGCGGCTCCGGCAACGGCATCAAGGCCATCATTGACGGCACCGCAGACATTGGAAATGCGTCCCGCTTTATTAAACAAAAGGAAGTGGATCTGGCCGGAACAAAGGGGGTCTATCCTGTTCCCTTCCGGGTGGCTCTGGATGCCATTGTGCCCATCGTAAATGGTAAAAATACCGTGGAAAATCTTACCAAGGCCCAGTTAAAAGATATCTACATGGGTAAAACAAAAGACTGGAAAGAGGTGGGGGGAACTCCGGGACCCATTGTGGTGATTTCCCGTGACAGCTCTTCTGGTACCTTCGGGGTATGGAAAGACCTGGTCATGAAAAAAGAACGGGTGATTCCCGGCGCATTGACAGTGCCTTCCAACGGTGGCGTTGTTCAGGCCGTCAGTAATACACCCGGTGCCATCGGATACGTTGGTCTGGGCTACGTCAACGGGGAAATCAAGGCCGTGGATGTGGAGGGTATTGCAGGATCTGAAGAGAATACCCTGAACGGCTCCTTCCCCATATCAAGAGGTCTTTTCATGTTCACAAAGGGATGGCCCAAGGGAGATACCATGAGCTTTATTTCCTTTATCCTTTCCCAAAAAGGTCAAGAACTGGTTAAAGACGCCGGTTCCATTCCCCTTTTCTAAAAGTGGATTCCATTCAGGGTTTGAAATAAACAGTTGTCCCATTATCCCCTCTTGGGGCTCACCCGGATTAAGGAAGACAATGCAACATCACAGGGAGAAAACCCGTTGAAACGTCAACACATCGATAGCGGTGTAAAAGTTATATTCTTATTGATTGCCCTTTTTTCCATCACCGCACTCTCATTGATCATGGTCTTCCTTTTCAAGGAAGGCCTTCCCATTCTGGACACCGTCTCTATTAAGGAGTTTGTGCTGGGAAAATACTGG
>Ga0307929_1003063_pt1 | contig 10015 bp, 10 predicted proteins | sample AceLakmetage1330_FD_203160 | JGI IMG/M metagenome (GOLD analysis project Ga0307929, IMG submission 203160) | Saline water microbial communities from Ace Lake, Antarctica - #1330 | ecosystem: Environmental > Aquatic > Non-marine Saline and Alkaline > Saline | place: Antarctica: Ace Lake...
GATTGATGTTCTTGGTGTATGCGGCCAGCCATATTCTGCCCGGCGTGTCCTCGAACACGGCGGTTATCACCACGGCATTGGTTTGCCAGACCCTGATTGCCTGCGTCGGCCTAGCCGGTGTTGTGATTTTCACGCTGCGGCGCTTCTCGACTGCTGTAATAAAACCAGCAACCGCGCCAACCAGTGGTGCGGCTGGGCACATAGAGAGTGACTTGGACGATCTGGAGGCCGGACTGTTGCTTGACCGCTTTCGCAACGCGCTGGACGGCAGCGGCATGGTTGCGTTTGAGCAAGACGAAAATCTGACCTATCGCTGGCTCTACAACGCGCCCAAGTCATCCGACGGCACAGACATGCATGCGCAAACGGATTTTGATCTGTTCCCGGCAGATGTTGCGGAACAACTCTCAGAGGTCAAGAGACGTGTCATGGCATCGCGCGAGCGTGAAGCCATTGAACAGGCCGTACCGGTAGAAGGGGGCGATACGTGGTATCGCATTGATATCGCACCTCTCACCGAGCGCCCGGGTCTTGCTGCCGTGGCCACGGACATTACCGAGTTTAAAACGACGCAAGCCAAGCATCAGATATTGATGCGTGAGCTTGCGCATCGAATTAAGAACCTTCTCGCGGTCATTGACGGGATCGTGCGGCAGACAGCAAAGAGCCACAATGACATTGAGACCTTCGAGAGGGTCTTCTCAGAACGCTTGCGGGGCCTCGCCGCGACCCACGATCTGCTGATCCAGACTGACTGGGCACCGCTTGATCTGGCCGAGCTTGCCCGCTCTCAAACGGAACCGGCCGCCGGCGATCTCGCCGGTCGCATTGTGTTGGACGGGCCGCGCATCAGCGTTGATGGGGATGTCGCCCAGCATTTTGGATTGGCTCTCCACGAGCTGACGACCAACGCACTGAAATATGGATCGTTGAGCGCACCAGATGGCCGTGTGGAGATCAACTGGGTCCGAGAGGTGCATGACGGCACCGCGCAGCTAAACATCGTGTGGCGCGAAATCGGTGGCCCGTCGGTCTCGAAACCCGAATGCGCCGGGTTTGGCACCTTCCTGACGACGCGCGCCGTTGAAAGCGGCCTAAGCGCAAAAGTCGAACGTGAGTTCGCATCAACCGGATTTGTGTGGCGGGCATCCTTTCCGGTCGACTGACCGGTGCGGGATCCCCGGCCCCGGCAATTCAGGATCTCTAATTTTTGACACGGCGCGGGAACTCGCAATGCAGTTGGGGGTTGTTATCCCATACAGCGCGGTCGCGTTGTAACACGCATGGCGCGGATATCTGCTCAGCCGCCAAACAGGTCTGAGCATAACAGCCCTTCTCCAAGAGGGCCGGTCACGCCGAATAAGAGGAGTGTCAAAATGCTTTACTGGGCTGTCGTCTTTTTCATTGTCGCCATTGTCGCGGCTGTTCTCGGTTTTGGTGGTGTGGTGGGTGCCGCTGCCGGCATCGCGCAGATCCTTTTCTTTGTCTTCATCGTACTGCTGGTCATCAGCCTGGTCATGCATCTGGTGCGCGGCCGAGCACCCCGGCTCTGATGCCATAGGCGCTGCGCTGCACTGACGACCAAACGACTTTTCCGATGTGTCTTTTGAATTTACCCAAACAAGGAGTGCCGAAAATGAAACGCTTTTTTCTGATGCTTGGTCTGCTGATCCCGATCACCGCCCTTGCCGCCTGCGACCAGGATGGCCCGCTTGAAGAAGCTGGCGAAGACATGGATAACGCAGTGGAAGAGCTGCAGGACTAACGTCCCCACCGGTTCGATATCGGGCCGCTCAGGGATGAAGTATTGGCGAGTGTGGCCGCGTAAGCCGCACTCGCCAATTTTTGTTGGCGCATAGCAATTACAACAGACATAGATATTCCGTGACCGACACCGGCAAGTTTCCAAAGAAACCACAGGACGCCGCCACCTGGGTGCGCGCTGAACAGGCCGCTGTCATCATTGATGGTGCCGCCTATTTTGCAGCGCTTGCTGAACTCTTCCCCAAAGCCCGGAATTCGATCAAGATCGTCGGATGGGATGTGGATGGCAGGGCATGTCTCCTGCCTGAAGAAAACAAGACGTTGGGCGATCTCCTCTGCAGCATCGCTGGCGAAAAGCCGGATATCGAAATCTCCATTCTGCAATGGGATTTCGCATTGGTGTATGCGTTTGAACGCGAATGGCTGCCGACACTGGGCTTTGACTGGCGTGCTCATCCCAGCATTCGGTCTCATCTCGACGGGTACCTGCCATCGGGTGCCAGCCACCATGAGAAGGTCGTCGTCATTGATGACGAGATTGCGTTTGTGGGTGGCATTGATCTCACCACAAACCGATGGGACACCAGCGAACACCTTCCCGACGACGACCGCCGGATTGATTGTGACGGCAACAGCTACGCACCGTGGCACGATCTGCAAATGATCGTCAGCGGTGATGCCGCAAAGGCGGTGTCGGATTGCGTGGCGCAAAGATGGCTGAACGCAACAGGCAAGGCACCGGCGCAGCGAACGCAGGGCACGCCAGGCGGGGATCTCTGGCCATCAGATATCGACCCTGACTTTAAAGATACAGAAGTTGGCATTTCGCTCACCCGCGCGCCGTACCGCGACGTGGCGGAGAGGACCGAGATAGAGGCGCTCTATCTCGACATGATCGGCGCGGCGCGCCGCTACATTTTCCTTGAGAACCAGTATTTCGCGTCAGACATTCTGATAGATGCGCTGGCCGCCCGCATGAAGGATGTGCCTGAGTTGTGCCTGATTGTCGTCACGCCAAATGATCTGGATGGGGTTGCTGAGGCACTGAGTATGAATGCCGCCCGCTATCGGGCTGTCGAGGAGTTGCGGGATGCGGGTGTCGAAGACCGGCTTCGCCTGCTTTACCCGGTTACGATCAACAGCGCCGATGACGACGCATCCCCGGTATCCATGATGGTTCACGCAAAGGCCATGATTGTTGATGGGCAGATGCTGCGCGTCGGGTCTGCGAATTTCAACAACCGATCGCTCGGCCTGGATAGTGAATGTGACCTGTCCATTTACGCGCGTACCGCGCCGGAAGCGCAGGCCATCGCGGACATAGGCGCGCGTTTGCTGGGCCAGCATATCGGCTGCGACAGGCAAACGGCTCTATCCATCTTTGGGGCAGACGACATACTGGCTCAGCTTGATCAGCACCGTGAAGCCGACGCCTGCCGCCGGTTGCTTAAGGTCGACCAGCTTGAGGACTACGACACTCCCCTGGCCCACGCGCTTTCTATTATCAGCGATCCAGCGGCACCCCCGGCAAGTTTTGGTGACATGGGCGCGCGTATCCGAAATGCACTTGAAGATTTGCGGCTATTGGGTCGCCCGCAGAAAAAGGCCGGTGATGTGAAGCCGGGCCGCAGCGAACTGGCTACTTCGGGGCTGGCCGCGGGTGTCCGCACGCTTCTGGTGGCATGTTTCTTCGTCGCGCTTGTCTCCGTATTTGCCGCAACGCCCCTTGCTGGTTGGATGGGGCTGGAGATGGGTGACACCGGCTGGGAACAGGTTGCGCCGGGACCATCGGCCTATCTGATTGCGGTGCTGATGATTGTGCTGCTGGGGGCATTCGCATTTCCCCTTGGTCCGGTGGTTGTTCTTTGCGGGTTTCTGTTTGGGTGGCAGGCTGGCGGTGTCATCGGGCTTGCTGGCGGTGCGGCCAGTGCACTCGTCTATTTTCTGGCCGGCAGAAAACTGAAATCACGCGTCCTCAAAGGTTTTTTGAGCGCGCGGATGCGGCGCATTGTCAGGCAGATGTCGCGGCGCGGTGCCGGCGGCGTTGCGGCCCTGCGCGCCCTGCCAGTGGCACCCTACTCTCTCGTCAGTCTCGCGGCTGGTACATCGCCCATAAGGTTCATGCGATTTGCATTGGGTACGGCGGTCAGCATGGTGCCGGCGATTGCCGCGCTGGCCTTCATCGGCGATCGCCTCTGGCTTTCCTGGCAAACCCCATCTGGCGCTGTCCTGTTGCAGCTTGCTGCCGCCATTGCGGTGCTGGTGCTGCACCTGACCGCAGTCTCGCATCTGACGTCCCGGGTTTCACAGAAGCGAAAGCGGACCTCTCGAAAATGAACCCAAGAGGCAACATCCCATCTTTATGACGTAACTATTTGAGGAAAAAATTCAGCGGCAGAACCATCAAATAGGGCGCCGTCGGCGGATTGGGAAATGGCGCTGCGCGTTGAACCATGCGTCTTGCAGCCCGGTCCAGCACGAAATGTCCGGAAGATTTATCGACCGTCACGCTTATCAGGTGACCATCTGCTCCAACTGAGAGTCTCACGACAGCGGTCCCCTGATTCCGCGCGCGGCGTGCGGAAGAAGGATAAATCTGCTTCTTCTCAATCATTGCCCGAATGGTGGAGCGGTAGTGCTCTGCATCCTGCTCGGACCGGTTCGAGGCCCCGCCAATGCCAGGTGTCGAGGCCACCGCACCGCGGCCAACCGTCGGTGTCGCTTCCTGCGCGCTCTGAAATGATTGCGTGTCGGTCGGTGTGGCCGGCGCAGCTTGTTGGACAGGTTGAATCGGCTTCGTGCGCGGTGCCTGTACCTTTTTCGGCGGTATCTGCCGCACCTGCTTGGCAGGTTCCGGTGGCGTAGGCTTGCGGAGCGCTACCTGTTCGGTTTTCACAGTGCTTTCTGGGGTGGGTTTAGTCTCGGCTTCCGCTATTTCCTGCGCCGGTTCCGGCGTCGGGGCGCTGCCCAGCGCAATGCTGAGGGTTCCCAGGACCGTTCCGCCGCCACCTGATCCGGTCGCTGGTTCAGATGTTTGATAGACAAACAGCAAAGCCAGATGACCGGCCAGAGCCAAAGCCACAGCCCAGGGTCCAAGCCTGCGCAATGACGGGATGCGGGGTGCATGCATTGCTGCCGTATTCATGGCTTGCTGCCAATGGTGACAACAACAGCCTCCTTTATGTTCGCCGTTTCCGCGTCAGCCAAAAGCTCCATCACGGCTGATGCCGGCGCGCGGCTATCGGCTTTGACCGAAAGCTTGCCGCCCGTTTCTGCGAGGGCTTCAAGAGCGGCTTGCAAATCTTTTGATGACGCCGCCGATCCGTTCAGTTGAACGTCGCCGGACTGAGTCACAGTAAAATCAACACGGTTCTCACCGCGAGGCTGGGGAGCGCCGCGCATCGACTGCAACGGATCAAAGCCTTCGGGTAGAGGTGCCGCCACTGTGCCGGCAATCATGAAGGCCAGAACCAGCAACAGCACAATATTGATCAACGGCAATGTACTGTCCGGCTTGTGGCTGGCAGCGGTTGCCCGCAGCGGGGTCATGGCATCGGCTCCCCAGTTTGTGAATCCACACGCACATTGCTGACTTCAGCCGCGTCCAGGGCTTGCACCAGATCAATGACCGGCTGTATCGCGACGCCATCACGAGGTTGAATGACGACCGCGCCATCGCTCGTGGATTTCGCTCTCACAATCGCCGCAGCCTCAGCGAGGTCCTGCGTCGACCGATCGCCAATGCGAATGGTCTGATCGGGATAAAGCCCGACAATGAGTGTTTGCGTATCCCCCGCACCGCCGCCCAGCATGGCTTGCGGACGCAGGTCAATCTGCCGCCAGTCCGCAAATTGCGAAACCAGCATGAAGAACACCAGCAGGATGAAAACCACGTCAATGAGCGGTGTCAGGCTGAGTTGTACACGAGACCGCCGTGTCCCAAGCGTTGATAGCGGAGTTCCCATGGAGCCACCTACTCTGCTGCAACGCGGAACTGGTTGTGCGCGGGGGCAGCATTGGCGATAGCTTCGCCGATCTTGCTCTCGGCTTCGTCGGCAAAGCGCGCCAGCCTTGCTTCAAACCAGCCATGCGCAAGGGTTGCCGGGATGGCGACCACAAGGCCGGCGGCGGTCGTAAGAAGAGCGACCCAGATGCCGCCGGATAGGACGCTTGGGTCCACCATCCCTGTTGATGCCTCAAGGGCATGAAACGCACCAATCATGCCGATAACGGTTCCAAGCAAGCCGATGAGCGGGCTGAGCATGGCGATCATGCCCAGCGTACCAAGGCCGCCTTCCAGGGGGCGCATGATCTGCCGCGCGGCCCGTCGCCCGGCGTCTTCCGCAAAGGATCTGTCGGCGTTGAATTGTTCAATGGCGGCATTGGTTGATTGCACAACAAACCCAAGTCCCGCACGTGGTGACCGGCTGCCGGTGCGCGCAATAAAAAACTGCACGGCCTTGGCGAGAATGAGCGCCAGCGTAACGACGGACAGAATCCCAAGGATCCACAACACCGGCCCGCCGACATTGAGCATGTCCAGCAGCGCCCCAGTTTGGTGGCCGATCTCGCCGGGAGCGGTGGTGCCATCCAGAGTTGCCGTGGCTATTTCTGACGCCGGTTGGGATACTGACTGCTCATCCATCATGCGATCCTGAGTTTACTGTCTTGTGTTTACTGTGCAGCGGAACGGTAGGGGCCAGCATTCGCTGCATTTTGCTGGCCGGTTGGTAGAATGAAATGGCGGTCACTGGATGGGTCATGAATGCGCCGCACCTCCAGCCCAAATACACGGGCAATCATGTCAGGTATCAGCACATCGTCAGGGCGGCCCAACGCCACAAGTGAGCCGTTGGACATCACTGCAACCCGGTCGGCGTAAAGGGCCGCCAGATTGAGGTCGTGCACGACGGCGACAACGCCTGCGCCGTCCAAGGCAAGGTCGCGCGCCAGATGCAGGGTTGCGTGTTGATGCGCCAGATCGAGGCTCGCGGTCGGCTCATCAAGAAGGAGATAGCGTGGCGTTGTCGTGCCGCGCGGTCGCCAGCTTTGCGCCAGCACCCGGGCCAGCTGAACCCGTTGCTGCTCGCCGCCTGAAAGACGTGTGTAGGGCCGCCGGGCAAGCAATGTCACTTCAGTCGCCGCCATGCCCCAGGCAATGGCTGTTTCGTCATCATGGTGCGTGCCGTCTGACCGGAATGGCGCCCGGCCCATGGCCACGACATCACGTACCAGGAATGGAAAACTGAGCGATGCCTGTTGCGGCATCAATGATCGCCTGCGGGCCAGTGCTGCCGGTGACAGGTCACGCAGGGCAATGTCATCGATCATTACCGATCCAGTGTCGGCTTCCATCTCACCGCTGAAAATGCGCAGCAGAGTCGATTTGCCTGCGCCATTCGGGCCAAGGATGATCAGGACTTCGCCGGGAACAACACCCAGCGAAACTTCATTGAGAACGCGCCGGCCACCCAGCTCGACACCTACATTTTTGAGTGCCAGCTCTACCATGCCGCACCATCGCGTCCCGCGCGCCGCAGCAACCACAGGAAGAACGGCGCGCCCATGAGCGCGGTGAGAATGCCGATTGGTAGTTCTGCAGGTGGCGCAAGCAATCGCGCAGCCACATCAGCCCAAAGAAGCAACGCTGCGCCACCAAGCGCTGAGGCAGGCAACAGAACACGGTGGTCTGGCCCAATGGCCAGGCGCAACAAATGCGGCACGATAATGCCGACAAACCCGATCATGCCGCTGACGGCAACCGCAGCGCCAACCCCTGCCGCGACAAGGATCACGGCCAAATTTTTGAACCTGTCCACAGCCAGGCCAAGGGAGGCCGCTTCGCGTTCGCCAAGCAGAATGAGATTCAGGTTGCGCGTGAGCATCGGCGTGCAGGCCAGTGCCAGACCCATCAGGATAAGAGCCGGAATGATGGCAGTCCAAGTGGCACTGCCAAGGCTTCCAAGCATCCAGAAGTTGATCGCGCGCAGCTGGTCGTCATTGCTCATGAACATCATCAAGCCCATCAGCGCTCCGCCGATAGCGGTAACAGCGATGCCGGCCAGCAGCATGGTCAGCACCGGTGTCTGGCCGCCGACCCGCGCAATTGTCATGACAGCAAGGGTTGCAATCAGACCGCCAAGGAATGCTGAGAGCGGCAACAGATAAACAAGTGCCGCACCAATGCCCGTCACAAAGCCGCCGAGCGCAATCGTTGCAACAGCGGCGGCACCAGCGCCCGCCGAAACGCCAATAATGGATGGTTCAGCCAAAGGGTTGCGGAACAGGGCCTGAAGGATGGCCCCGGAGATGGCAAGCGTTGCGCCAACCGCCACCCCCAGCACGACGCGTGGACCGCGCACATCAAATAGAATAGTGCGTGCCACCGCATCGTCAGCCGGGCTGCCGGTCACAGCAAGCCAGACCTCGGTTCCCAGCGTTGCCAGCGATAGCTCCGCAGACCCGGTCGTAAGGCCCGTTGCCACACCCGCCACCACGAGCACGATAAGCGCAGGCAAAACGACGGCGTCGGCAAAAATTGCAGGTTTCATGTCGCGTGCTGGGGTGGAAACAAGTGTCACCGGTCAGTTGCCCACCAAGCGCACAAGACCTGACGGCGTGCTGGACCGACCGGCCAGAGGAATGTCCGCATCGGGATGAATGATCTCAGCCAGATCGGCAATTGCCTGTGGCGTGCGTGGACCGAACCCCAAAAGATAGAGGCTGTCAGCGATGATGATCCGCCCATCGCGGCCCGCATTGGTATGCGAAATAACGTCGATGCTGCCAAGTGCATCGGGACCGCCAAGGGCCTGAACCACATGGCTTGGGATCACGATAAAGTCCGGGTCAGCCGCCATCACAGGTTCAAGCGACAGGGGCCTGTAGCCTTCAAGGGTCGGCAGTGCCAGTTGTCCGCCGGCAAGCAAAATTGCAGCTTCCGCCGCTGTGCCTTTGCCCGCCCCCAGCATGGGACCGGTGCCCGCATTCAGCAGGAGAAGTATGGTTGGCTTGCTGGTCGTGGGGATGCCAGCCGCAAGCGCCGCAAACTGAACGGTAACATCTGCCGCCAGCTTGTCTGCTGCTGCCCGCTCACCGACCGCGTCGCCGACAGTCTCAACCATGCCTGCAATGCCATCTGGGGTCCACGAGGTCGCAATATCCGCCACCGGCACATTGGCAGATTTGATCTGCGTGACAGCTGCGGCGGGACCGGCCCCCTCGCCAAGCAGCACAAGGTCGGGCCGCATTGCCAGAACACCTTCCGCCGACAACTGCCGCAAATATCCAACTTTGGGCAATTTCATGGCGGCGGCGGGATACATGCTGGTTGTATCTACCGCTTTAACCCGCTCACCCAGGCCCAATGCAAACAGGGTTTCCGTGACGGCTCCGCCAACGGAAACGATGTGTGCGGGCGCCTTGGAGGATTGCGCTTCAGCGCGGGCGTGAGGTGTTGTCCCGGCAAGAAGCGCCGCCGCACCCGCACACATCAATGCCGTTGCAAACAGCATCGGCACAGCAAACAGCTTGCTTGATGAAGCTGCCATTACGCGGCCACTCCCTGTCCAAGTACACCTTCAGCAATCAGAGCACGCCAGTCGTCGCGTTCAGCCTGTCCCGGCTTACGCTCACCGAAGAACTGAACCATCATGTCGCCATTGGCGTCATAGATTTCCACGGAGGTCACATCACCGTCTGCGGTCGGCTTGCGCACAACCCAGGCATTGGCGACGAGATCCGTCCGCAGATGCAGATTGAACCCTTCATCAAGCACATTGATCCACGGTCCCATCGGCTCCACCCGCTCGACGGGCCCGGTGTGAATCTGGATACAGCCCTTGCTGCCGACAAACACCATGATCGGTGCGCCGCTCTTGGTGGCTGAGGTCAGCACCCGCACCGCCGCATCGACAGGCGCCTGCTGCGCGAACCGGCCTTCGGCGAGGCGCAGTGCCTGCTGGCGGCCGACTTTGTACTTGCGCAACAGTGGGAAGAAATCATGCGTGTCTTTCAACTGTGACCAGTCCGCCAGCAACGTCGTTTGGTCTATGTCACTGTCCGGGCGGTCCGCCGCAGCGACCGGTGCTGGTGATGTCTTGATGAGTGAGGATTGATCTTCGTGGCGGAAACGCACAACAAGTGCGTCATAGGCCTCCTCATTGCTGGTGTCGCGCAGATAGACCTTGTGGACGGCAGTCCCGTCCTGATCGAAGAACTGTAGGCTGCGCCGCGGCCCTGAACGGGTTTC
>Ga0307929_1003064_pt1 | contig 10015 bp, 8 predicted proteins | sample AceLakmetage1330_FD_203160 | JGI IMG/M metagenome (GOLD analysis project Ga0307929, IMG submission 203160) | Saline water microbial communities from Ace Lake, Antarctica - #1330 | ecosystem: Environmental > Aquatic > Non-marine Saline and Alkaline > Saline | place: Antarctica: Ace Lake...
AGCCGTTCTTCAAGGCAACCCGCCGGATCAATGACGAGCATCAGATCGAAAAAGTCGGCGAGACTCTGCGTGGCATGATGCCTTGGATTTCTGCCGGCAAGATGGTAGACAAAGCCAAGAACTAAGATACTGCGGCGCCCGGCACGAGGAAAACCGGCGCATCCGCAAAAAGAAGAGGCGGCCCCGAGGGAGGGTCGGGACCGCCTCACATCCAGCGCCTCAATGGGAGGAAAAAGGCGCGGAACCGGTTATTTCACGGCGACCAATGCGGTCGCCTTTTTTGTTACAGCGTGGCGGACAGCGCCTGCTGATGTGCGATCGTCACGATTTGGCCCCGGGCAACGCCCTGTTTTGCCAGATCAGAATCACTTTGCGATTGCAGCGCGCAATAGGTGGCGCGATAAATCTGGCGACGTGCCAGACCCGCCCGCATCGACGCCGCTTCGCGTGCCAAAACACTGTCAATCCAGGCCAGAACCCGGTTAAATGGCGTTAATACTCGAAGCGTTTGGTATGTCATGGCCTTCATCTTATGCTGCGCTGCAGTATTTATGCTGCGCTGCAGTATTTATGCTGCAATGCAGTATTTCTACGAAACCGACCGGGATTCAACCCTTTTGTGGCGCATAGCACCGTTGCGCCAAAAGCAAACCTTTTGGTCAAAAAGCATACCCGCGCGGCGCAGGCGCACTGTAATAGTACTTTTAATCAATAGCTTACCTCGTATGACCCCACGCAACATTCTCAGCCTTTCCGTCCACAACATGCCGCAAGGTCAGGACAAATCTCATGCAAACTGCCCGCTCTCTCAGCACTTTGTTAACAGTCCCAAAATCGGAAAAAGAAGAATCACAGCCAATTGCCAGGTAAATCGCCAGTCCAACGGTTTCAGCCCCTTCGTTTTCATCCTAGGCTGCACAAAATTTCCGAGGATCCACCTGACATGACTGATTCTGCCAATCGCACCCCAACCACCTGGGGGATGCTGATCTTGCTGGGGGTGATCTGGGGCGGCAGTTTCCCGTCAGTGTCGCTGGCCTTGACCGGATTTGGGCCGATCTCGGTGGCGGCCTTTCGGATCCTTCTGGCCGCCATCATACTGTTGGTGCTGGCCTATACCCTTGGCTATGGCCTGCCCACCTACAAAACCCCAACCGGGCGGCGGATATGGCTGCATTGCCTGGGGATGGCGGTTTTCACCAACGCCCTGCCCTTCACCCTGCTCAGCTGGGGTCAGCTTTACGTCACCTCAGGCTTTGCCGGTATCACGATGGCGATCGTCCCGCTTCTGGTCCTGCCGCTGGCGCATTTCCTGATCCCGGGGGAGGGTTTGACCCGCCGCAAACTGCTGGGCTTTGCCGTTGGATTTGTCGGTGTCATCGTTTTGATCGGCCCATCCGCCTTTTCCAGCAGCGGCCCCGGCCCTGAAAACCTGGCGCGTCTGGCCTGCCTTGGGGCAACGGCCTGTTATGCCATCGGCTCGATGATCACGCGGCTTGCACCGCCCACACCGCAACTGACTTTCAGTGCCACCGCTCTGATGCTGTCGAGTTTGATAATGCTGCCCCTGGCGTTGCTGACAGAAGGCCTGCCCGCCGAACGCCCGCCGCTGGGGGCCATTGCCGGGGTGATTTATCTTGGCCTGGTCCCGACAGCGCTTGCGACAATCCTGCTGGTGCGATTGATCAATACTGCCGGGCCAAGTTTTCTAAGCCTTGTGAATTATCAGGTGCCGGTCTGGGCGGCTTTGATGGGCGTCGTGTTTCTTAACGAGACATTGCCGGGCCAGTTCATTGGCGCGCTGTCGCTGATCCTCTTGGGCCTAGCGGTCAGCCAGGCGCGGGGATGGCAGCGGTTCCGTCCATAAGAACCGCTAATATCGCCCGATATCTATCGTCTTCTTTTCAAGCACTTTGTTCTGTTTGCTCATCGCCTTCACATCCGCCGTATAGCGATTGTTGCGCCCGCCCGAACATGGCGGCAAATAACCGTCAGACGCATAGCGCCCTGTGCTGCGCGCCTTGGCGACCACAAACGCCCCATGCGGCAGGTTCGCGCGCATGCCGGGGACGGCGGGCAAAGTGACGGTCGTGGTCTTGGCCGGGAATCCGATTTTCCCGTGCCCGCCATTGGTCGACAAAGGCGTGTAGGATTTGTCGTTAAACTCGACCAATACCCAGGTCGTTCCCGTAGGCAGACCGGCGATTTTCAACGGCGGCGTGGCACCTTTGCCGCCATGCAAGCTGCATTGCTGACCAGCCGGGACTTTTTTACCATTCCAGGGTGCCAGAAGGGAGACCGACATTTCGGCCACCGCCGGGGCTGCCGACATCAAAGCTGCGACTGCACCTGCCGCTAAAAGTTTCAATCGCATGGTCAAATCCCTTTCAATGCTTGCAGGACCAAATCCGGCAAAGCTTCAACTTTGATAATAAGGCCAAGTATCCACCGGAGATCTCAACAAATCAAGTCGGCCGCCTCAGACGGCCTTTTCAACCGCCCGGACGATATCACCGACGGTCGAGTTCAACACCGCCTCGTCCTCACATTCCGCCATCACCCGCACCAAAGGTTCAGTGCCGGATTTGCGGATCAGCAGGCGGCCTTTGCCTTTCAAGCGCCCCTCAGCCTGTGAAATCGCCTTGATCACCTTGTCGTTGCGTAAAGGATCGACCGTTGGATCATAGCGCACGTTTTGCAAAAGCTGCGGCACAGGTGAAAACACGTTCGACAGGGTGCTGGCCTTTTCACCGGATTCCACCATCGCCGCCAGAAACTGCAACCCGGCGATCAGCCCGTCACCGGTGGTGACAAAATCGGTCATCACGATATGGCCCGACTGTTCGCCGCCCAGGTTGAACCCGCCTGCGCGCATCGCCTCAACGACATAGCGATCGCCGACGCCGGTGCGGCGCATCTTGATGTTTTGGCTGGATAAATATCGCTCCAACCCGAGATTGGACATCACGGTCGTTACCAAAGTATTGCCGATCAACCGGCCTTCCCGGGCCCAGCGCGAAGCGATCAACCCCATCAATTGATCGCCATCTGCAACCACACCGTTTTCGTCAATGATCATGATCCGGTCGGCATCGCCATCAAGGCAAATCCCCAGATCGGCACCATGCTCCAAAACCGTGCGCGCCGCAAGATCAGGCTTGGTCGAGCCGCAATCCGCATTGATATTAAAGCCGTTCGGCGACACCCCGATCGGGATCACCTCGGCCCCCAACTCCCACAGGATATCAGGGGCGGCTTTGTAGGCGGCGCCGTGGGCGCAGTCGATAACGACCTTCAACCCGCTCAGGCGACCGCGAAACGGAAAGGTGGTTTTGGCATATTCAACATAGCGCCAAAGCCCGTCTTCGATGCGCTTGGCGCGTCCGATATTTTCGGGCTGGCACAGATCAAGCTCCCCGCGCAGCAGGTTTTCGATTTCCAACTCAGCCTCATCCGACAGCTTGAAGCCGTCGGGGCCAAAAAACTTGATGCCATTATCCTGATGTTCGTTATGCGAGGCCGAGATCATCACCCCAAGATCCGCACGCATCGAATGCGTCAACAGGCCAACCGCCGGGGTTGGCACCGGCCCCAGCAAAAACACGTTCATTCCGGTTGAGGTCAGCCCCGCCGTCAGCGCGTTTTCAAGCATATACCCCGAGCGCCGGGTGTCCTTGCCGATCACCACACGATGTTCGTCCTTGTCGCGCCGGAAATACCGGCCGACCGCAGCCCCAAGGCGCATCGCCACCTCGGCGGTCATCGGATAGGTGTTGGCGCGGCCACGCACGCCGTCTGTACCAAAAAGGGTTCTTGTCATATCTCGCCTCTACCAATCAATCAAAACAACTCCGGACCAAACGAAACACCTGCGGCCCTTATGTATTTGCCGCTGTCCAGAGATCAAGCGCTTGTCTGGTCTCGCGCATATCATGCACCCGCAGCATTTGCACACCTTGGCGCGCGGCCTCAAGCCCCAAGGCGATAGACCCGGGCGCACGCAGACTTGCAAGCGGTTCCTTGCCGAGGGTGCCGATAAAGCGTTTGCGCGACACACCAAGCAAAATCGCGCAGCCAAGGCCGTGAAACAAGCTTAGCCCTTTGATCAGCGCCATATTGTGCTCCAGCGTTTTGCCAAAGCCGATACCGGGATCAACCAGGATTGAGGCACGCGCAATCCCGGCGTTTTCGGCCATTTCGATCCGGTCGGCCAGATCGTCATAAACATCCAGCAGCACGTTTTCATAAGCCGGATCGTTCTGCATGGTTTTCGGCTCCCCCTTGGCATGCATCAGGCAGACGGGGCTTTGGGTTTCCGATACCAAACCCGCCATTGCCGGATCAAACCCAAGGGCCGACACATCGTTAATCAGCCCAGCCCCGGCAGCAAGGGCCGTCCGCGCGACATCGGCTTTTCGGGTGTCGATCGAGATCGCGACGGTTTCACCTGCCGCACGCAGGGCCCTGAGCACCGGGATCGTGCGGGCGATTTCAGCGTCAGAACTGACAAAATCCGCCCCAGGCCGCGTCGATTCACCCCCGACATCCAGAATTTCAGCGCCATCGGTCAGCATCTGCCGGGCCTGCTTCAAGCCATCTTCAAAGCCGTGAAATTCACCGCCATCCGAGAAACTGTCCGGCGTGACGTTCAATATCCCCATCAGGCGCGGGCGCTTTAGCGACAGCCCACATACGGGCGCGCGTAGAGTTGTGATCTGTTCCAACATATCCATTGGAATCTCAGAAATCGGCACGCGCGTTGCAGGGCCACCCCGGATCAGCTGTTCCGCATGGGTAAACCATGCCAGGCCGCCGGCCAGCGGCAAGGCCTCCGCCGGGCGGCAGGCATCGGTTTGTGCGATTGGTCGGTAGTAAACATCTTCTGGCATCGCGGCTTAAAGGTCGCCGGGTGTTGCCGCCACCCGCAGACCAGACGGCCCATCTTTCGGGGCCGTCGCCGCATCCGGGCCAGTGCCGTCAAGAAGCACCAGCGACTGGGCCGAAACCTCAGATGCGAACCAATGTGCCAGATCAATTGGCGCTTGCCCGTCCGGGCCATCGACCGCGTCCAGCACGATCTTTGACGGCGCCCACACGGACAGTTGCCCATGCTTCATTGCCCAATCAAGCTCCGTCCGGCTGTTGACAACAACGCAACGCTTGTCCTTACCGGCCAAAATCCAGGCGTTCTGTTCAATACTTAACAGCGCAATCCGCCGCTGGGCCTGGGCGACATCGGCCTTAGGCATCGGCGCATCCACCCGTTCAAGGCAGATGATCACCGGCAGATCGTGCTTTGCAATCGCGTCCAGCCACGCGCCCAGCCGATCAGAGGCCAGCACGCTGTTGGGCATGAACACGACCAAGGGATGCACCGCCGTATCGGCAGGTGCTTTGGGGGCAACCGGGCGCACGACATTGGCGCCCTCAATCCTGGAGCGGACAATTTCCACGCCCAAAGTCCCTGGGATGCGGTCCAGTTTTTCGATCCGCACAAACACCCGCACCGCCTTGGCGTTGGTCAAGACCCGCTCGGCCACGCGCTCGGCCAGGGTTTCCAGCAGATTGATGCGTTCTGTGGAAAGCTGATCCTCGATCGCTTCAATAATAGTGTCGTAGCTTAGCACCTGATCGACATCATCCGACTGCGCTGCGGCGTGACGCGAAACCTCAAGCACCACGTTGAACTTGATCCGCTGGGTGACGCCGCGCTCCGCCTGGAAGGCGCCGATTTCAACTTCGCGTGTGTAATCCCGGACCGAGATCCGATCCAAAGGATCGCCCTTGTCCGACGCGACCGAGCGCAGATAGGGCGCCTCAAACGCCAGACTGGTTTCGTCTGTCATCACACCACTCCCCGGACCCGACGGCCCTGTAACCCCGCGCTTTACTATAGGCAGGCCAACCTTCGAACAAGGAATAATTCCGACATCAAAAGCCGCATCCGCGAAGCGATCACGCGACCCGGCAACTTACAACCCGGCCAAATCCGGCTTCAGTTTGATGAAAGCTGCCGTTGATCGAGGTAAAACTTGTGGACGCCGATTTTCGCGGTTTGGGTGAACTTGCGGGCCCAGCCCGGGCTGACGGCGGTTGAATGGTAATAGGTCGCGCCCTTGGTCAGGATGCGCGCCTCGCCGTTCAGCATGATGCGGGCGATTTTACCGGCCCGCTGATAGGCGGACTGTTCGCTGATGTCTTCTGGCAGACCGTCGCATTTATAGGAAAACTGGCAAGCATGTTTGCCATTGCCAACGCCTTGATTAACCACACCGCAAACATCGCTGGGAAAGCTTTGAGTATCGACCCGGTTGAGGATCACCTCGGCCACCGCGAACTGGCCCTTGACGCTTTCGCCGCGGGCCTCAAAATATAGCGCCTCAGACAAGCACTTCCATTGGGAGCCACCGCGTGCAGGCGGCAATTGCTTCAGGGAGGCCCTTGTATGCGCGAAATTGTCGACCGGATCGGTCTTACGACGGCCAAAAAACCAACCGCGCTTGACGTTGTTGGGATTCGTTGTCGCCAATTCGATCAGCCGGTTTCCCGACACCCGCCGCAGGGCCGAAATTTCCTGGCCAAGCATGGTGACGATCTGGCCGTTTACATCCCCCGCTATGCCATTGGAACTGCTTAGTGTCCCCTCGGCATTGCCAAGCGATGTGGCGGCGAAAAACCCGACACATGCATATATAAAAGCCTGAGAACGTCTCATCAGCCTTACCTCAAATCTACGTTTTTCTCAGTCCCTACAGGGTCTGAATTACAGATTTTAGTCGAAATAGATAGGTTGGCGGGAATGTCCAGACAGGTTTCGTGTCAATCTGGCAACAGTTTGTTTTTATATTGGAAACAGTATTGGCGGCACCAAAGACTGATTTGCCTCCGGTTTCCTAGGGGTCAAACCAACACCTAGCGGATGCAATTCAAGTCACCACCAGATCTTCGGTGCTTTTGTTGGTTCCACGCACCGCAGACTGGGCTGCCGACAGCCGCGCCACCGGCACCCGGTAGGCCGAGCAGGAGACGTAATCAAACCCCGCCTCGCGACAAAACTCGATTGATTGCGGATCACCGCCATGTTCGCCGCAGACCGACAAAACCAGATCAGGCCGCGCCGCTCGCCCGCGTTCAGAGGCCAGCAACAACAGCTCCCCCACCCCGTCAATATCCAGCGTGTGGAACGGGTCTTCGGCAAAAACGCCCTGGTTGACATAGGTGCTCATGAACCGGCCGGCATCATCGCGACTAAGGCCGTATGTCATCTGTGTCAGATCGTTGGTGCCAAAGCTTAAGAACGCCGAGTTTGCCGCCAGATCCCCCGCCCTGAGGGCCGCGCGCGGGGTCTCGACCATCGCGCCCAGCCGGTAGGTAAAGGTCACGCCGGTTTCGACCTGCACCGCCGCCGCAACCGCATCAATCCGGGTCTTCACCAACTCCACCTCGCGTGAAGCTGACACCAGCGGGATCATGATCTCAGGCACCACCGCCTTGCCTTTGCGCGCGGCCAAAACCGTGGCTTCAAAGATCGCGCGGGCTTGCATGTCATAGATTTCCGGCAAAGTGATCCCCAGACGCACGCCGCGCATCCCCAGCATTGGGTTAAACTCAGCCAGCCCTTCGGCGCGGGCAATGACCTGACTGACAGGCAGATCCATCGCCTCGGCCAGTTCCTGCATCGCCTCGCGGGAATGCGGCAGAAATTCATGCAATGGCGGGTCAAACAGCCGGATACAGACCGGCAGACCCTGCATGATCTCAAACAATTCCGCGAAATCACTGCGCTGCATCGGCAACAACCGGTCAAGGGCTGCGCGGCGGTCTGTTTCGTCATCCGCAAAGATCATTTCGCGCATCACCGTCAGGCGATCTTCCTGAAAAAACATGTGCTCGGTGCGGCACAACCCGATGCCATCGACCCCGAAAACCCGGGCGATCCTGGCATCTGTCGGGGTGTCGGCATTGGCCCGGATGCCGATATCGCGGTACTCATCGGCCCATTCCATCAGGGTCGCGAACGCGCCGTCAAGTTCCGGGCGAACCATGCCAACTTCGCCGATCATTGCTTCGCCATTGGTGCCGTCAACAGTGATGATGTCGCCTTCGCGAAACACGGTACCGTCGCTGGTGGTCAGGGTTTTCTTGCGGAAATTCAATTTGATACTGGACGCGCCAACAACGCAAGGCAGGCCAAGACCGCGCGCAATCACGGCCGCGTGGCTGGTCATACCACCACGTTCGGTCAACACTCCTTTGGCGGAATGCATGCCGCGAATATCTTCCGGGCTGGTCTCATGACGCACAAGGATGCAGGGCTCTTCCCGGGCCGCACTGGCCTGTGCGGCAGTGGCCGAAAACACAATCCGACCGGCAGCAGCACCCGGACTGGCGGCAAGGCCTTTGGCGAAAACCTGTTGTGGCGCGTCAGGGTCGATCTGCGGGTGCAGCAATTGCTGCAAATTGCGCGGTTCCACCCGCAACAAGGCGGATTTGCGACTGATCGCACCATCTTCGGCCAGATCAACCGCGATGCGCACGGCCGCGCGCGGGCTGCGCTTGGCAGGGGCGGCGTCCAAAAGCCAGGTCTTGCCGTTTTCAATCGTGAACTCAAAACTTAACGCATCATGGCAGCCCATGCGCGCGATCTGGGCATAGCGGCGCAGATCGGCCAGCGCTTCGGGGCTGGCATCTTCCAGCGAGCGGCCACGCTTGTCGATGGTGATATAGGACGCCTGTTGCCCGGGCCGGATCGCATCACGCCCCTGGCCTTTCGGCAAATAACGCCCACGCACGCCAACCTCACCGGTCGAGGGTTGCACGAACTGCACGACCCCGGCGCCGCTTTCCCCGGCCCCAAGGCCCAGCGCCATGCGCTGCACGATCAGCCCAAGCCCAGCATCCGAGGGCGCACCCCGCGCCTGGCGCAAAATCCGCGCCGTCGTCCCCTCCCAGGCCCGCGCCATTGAGCGCAGGACCTGCTGCATCTGATCCACCGGGTTTTGCGGAAATCCCTCTTCCATCTCGGATTCGTAGATCGCCAGCGCCGCCTCAAGCGAGGCCAGCTTTCCGCATTCACTGTCGCCCAAACCTTCAAACGCGTCAGCGTCCAGCCTGGCGACATGGATCGAATATTCCTGCACAAATCGGCAATAAAGCGCGTTGGCCGCCGTGTCCCCCAAACGATGGCACAACTTGCCGTGAATAGCGTCGTTCAGCCCGACATTCAGCAGGGTTTCTGGCCCGCCCCAATTGCGCTGCCCGGGGCTGGCCCGAACCGACACAATGCCGCGTTCACCGAAGCCTGCCAGCAAGGTTTCGATATCGGGAAAATGGCCAGCGGCGATGGCTTTCACTGCCGGGATTGACACGCCAAAGGCCAGCGGAACCGGCAATCCAAGCTGGCAAAGCTTGGCCAGGCGATTGGCACGAGCGCCATAGACCGGGGCCGGGACAGTGCTTTTTCGGCCAAGCCTTTGAATTTGCGGGTATTCCGTCATGTTCAATCCTATCTGCTGGCCACAGAATAAGCGGAAAAATCGCGCTGGCAAGGGCCTTGCTGCGCTGCGGCATCAAGGGCGGTGTCTCCCGCCGGGCTGAACCCGAAAGTTCAACCGGTTTGATCAGCCTTCAAGGGCTGCAAATTTAGCGACGCGGCCCATCACGTCGCGGATGCGGTGCAGCAGGCACAGGCGATTGCGCCGTTCTATCTGCTTGTCGCTGTTGATTTGGACCGCTTCAAAAAATACGTCAATTGGTGCGCGCAATCCAGCCAATGCGGTCATCGCAGCGGCGAAATCTTCCGCTTTCAAGGCAGGCGCAATCGCTTCTTCAGCAGTGTCGAGTGCTGCAAACAACGCCTTTTCGCTGGCATCCGTGGCGTATTTCACATCCGGCGCGCCCTCATAGGCGACGCCATCTCTGGCCTCGGCCTGGGTCAGGATGTTGTTGGCGCGCTTAAAGCCCTGCAACAGGTTTTCGCCGTCATCGGTTTTCAAAAACGCCGCCAAGGCCTCGG
>Ga0307929_1003067_pt1 | contig 10000 bp, 9 predicted proteins | sample AceLakmetage1330_FD_203160 | JGI IMG/M metagenome (GOLD analysis project Ga0307929, IMG submission 203160) | Saline water microbial communities from Ace Lake, Antarctica - #1330 | ecosystem: Environmental > Aquatic > Non-marine Saline and Alkaline > Saline | place: Antarctica: Ace Lake...
CCCCGGTCCATGGTGGGGTGGTAGTGGTAAGGCGCATCCATGTGGGTCCCCGAATGGGTGGTCAGGGTGATTTTCTCCAGAGCCCAGCCGAGCCCGTGGGGAAGGTCCTTTCGCTTCAAGCCAGGGAAAAACTGTTCCATCTGTTCGGCGCCCGCCTTGTGGTCCACGTATTCCACTTGAGGAACCATCATGGGTGGGTCGCTGGGAAGATCCGGTTCAATGCTGATGCTCAGGTCAATGAATTGAAGTTGCCCCATGAAACCCTCCTGTTTGTGTGTCGGAAAAAAAGTTTTGACTCTGGCGCTTTTGGCTCTGAATATGCTATAAGGCGGATGTTTTTGATCCTGTATGAATGAAAATCCATCTCTATTGTATCAAAAGAGTATATACTTCATACTTTAAAGTCAAGATTGGACAGGAGGATAAGTTGCCCATGCGAGGAGCGAAAAAATATGTCGTACGGACTTTGGTGAAGAGCGCAAAGACCGCTGTTGTTGCTTTTTCCATTCTGGGGATAACCGTACTCTTCATATCCTGCGCTGATCTTCGGGAAGAATTTGATCCCTCCCAGTGGCACTACCGTCCAGTTCCAGATGGGCCGCCCTCATGGGAAGAAGATTTCGGCCGACCGGATATGAGTGGTGGAAAAGAACCTTTTCAATAGTGGGGTTGAACATTTGATGCCCTTCTCGTTGAACAGACGTTATTCGGGGATGCTGGGGGCTCTGTTCCTGTTTGCCTTCATGGTCATGGGGCAGGGGTGTGCAAAGGTTTCCAGAAAGCCGGTTCGTGCAGTCACCCCGGTTGAAACGATTCCTACCCTGACCGGTTACACCGTCCAACTGGGTGCTTTTAGTGTTCTGGACAATGCTGTCGCCCTCACCCAGTCCCTAGCAAAACGGGGTATAGAGGCCTACTATTTTCGTACAAAACGGGGTTTGATAAAAGTCCGTTTCGGCGATTTTCCTTCTTTGGTTGAGGCCCGGAGAAATGCCGGTCAGCTGGTTCGTGCAGGGTTAATTGATGATTATTATGTGGTCCCTCCCACCGCCTATGCGGTTTTCCTCAATAAGGAAGAACCTGAAAAAGATGGGCTTAGAAACGAGATCGTAGAAACGGCCCGCAGCTTTATTGGTCTTCCCTATCGGTGGGGGGGGACTTCGGCGAAAAAAGGATTTGACTGCAGCGGTTTGGTTATGGCCGTCTATCATCTAAACGGCATTACCCTGCCGCGGACATCAAAGGAGCAGTATCGGGTCGGCAAATCCCTTTCACAAAGTGCCCTGGCTGAAGGGGATCTGGTTTTTTTTGATATCGCCGGCAGAAATCGAGTTTCCCATGTGGGTATTTATATGGGGGACGGAAAATTCATTCATGCACCGGGAAGAGGCAAGACCATTCGCACGGATTCCCTTTCCAATACCTATTACGCGCCTCGCTACAAGGGGGGGCGGAGCTGCCTCTGACCAACACATCTTATTGACCGACGGTTGAAGTCGCCTCCAGCATTCCAAAGCATATGATGCCACTGAAACAAAACCCCATGTACCGGTTCCTGATGGTGTTGACCATCAGTTCCACTGTGGGCCTGCAGGCCTGGATGACCCTGTTTAACAATTTTGCCGTGGAACAGGTACACTTGACAGGCGAACAGGTGGGCATGATCCAATCGATTCGCGAGATCCCCGGTTTCCTGACGCTCCTCGCGGTTTTTGTTATGATGGTGATCCGGGAGCATCGGCTTTCCGCCATTTCTATTCTCTTTCTGGGAACAGGTCTTGCGCTCACGGGACTTTTCCCCACCTATGCCGGGTTGATGGTGACCACTGTAGTGATGAGTTTCGGTTTTCACTATTATGAGACCACTAACCAGTCCCTGACGCTTCAATATTTTGATCAACAGAAAAGCCCGGTGGTGTTTGGAAGACTGCGCAGCATTGCCGCAGCAGCCAATATCGGCATCGGTATTTTTATCTTTCTCATCTCGAGTTTTCTGGGATTCAAGGAGATCTACCTGATTATCGGGGGATTGGTGATGGCTGTGGGAGTCTGGGCCTTCACCCGTAACCCTGTGAGTAAGCATATTGTCCCTCAGCATAAAAAAATGATTTTTCGCAAAAAGTATTGGCTCTATTATTTTCTGACGTTCATGGCCGGGGCCCGGCGGCAGATTTTCATGGCTTTTGCAGTGTTGTTGCTGGTCGGAAAGTTCGGTTTCTCTGTACAGGAGGTGACGGTACTTTTTGTCATCAACAATGCCATTAATTACTTCCTGAGCCCATTGGTGGGAAAGAGCATTGTGCGTTTTGGCGAACGGAAGGTCTTGTCCCTGGAATACTTCAGCCTCATCTTTATTTTTCTGGCCTATGCGGCTGTTGATTCGAAGATCCTGGTTTCACTCCTTTACATCCTCGACCACATCTTTTTCAATTTTGCCATTGCCATTCGGACCTATTTCCAGAAGGTCGGTGACCCGAAGGATATTGCTCCCAGCATGGCGGTGGGGTTCACCATCAACCATATTGCCGCGGTTTTTTTGCCGGCCCTGGGAGGAATCCTCTGGATGGTTGATTACCGGATCCCCTTTCTGGCGGGAGCAGGATTGAGTTTGATCAGCCTCATGGCGGTTCAGAAAATCCGTTTGTCTGCCAATGAAGAGAAAGGATAGGGATGACATTCAATATGAAAAAAATGTTGAGTATCGTTTTGATTGTTTTCGTTTTTCTGGCCTCGTACAATACTGTGTTTTCTGACGATAAAAAAAATGATAAAAAGAATAAATCTTATTTGCTTCAAGATATTTTTTTGATGAACAAACAAATTAGCAAAATAAATTATGTTAATAAAAAAAGCCGCAATATTTTAAAAAAAACCAAGAATAAGTATTCTTATGAAACATATCTATCGTTCGTTAATATTTATAAAACGTTTTTGTGGTGCAGTGACTTATCGCATTGGCTGTCCAAAACATACAATAACCAAGATAATATGAATTCACATATATACAAAAGGCTTGTTGCGAATAGAAAAAGTATAAAAAAGACATTAGGCTATATAGACAAAATATATAAAGTTATAAATGATGTAAATCTTTTATATATTATTGACACACAAGAAAAAATAATTGCTTCCGGCTTGAATCAACTGGATAAGATAATACTCTACTTAAAAGAACTCGAAGAGCAAAAAACTCGCAAAAAATTAGTGCCAAAATTGAAATGAAGTCATGTGCCTCCTGATTATACATTATGAGAATACCGTGAAAAAAGGTATTTTTTGCTTTGATAATGGTATCCTGGGAGGGCAATATTTCTATGGCACTAAAATTCAATGCCCCGCCGGGCTTTGGTGCCGGAATAGTAAGGGTGTTTGATCTGCTTGAGTTCGGTTACATAATCCGCCAGTTCAATGAGGTCCTTCGGTGCACTGGCGCCGGTCATGACCAGCTCTGTTTTACCGCGACACATTTCCATCAGTTCAATGACCTGCTCCTTTTTCAGAAGTTCAAAAATAAGGGTGTTCAGGATTTCATCGCAGATCAGCAGTTCGGTCCCGTCCTCTACCGCCTCAATGGCGTACCCTAAGGCCTTGGCCGTATGTTCGTAGTGAACGGCTTCAGGGCCCCGGGACAGAATAAAAGGGTGTCTTCCCGGGCATTGGTATCGAATATTCGGAATGTTGGCAAAGATGATAATTTCCCCTGAGGTGCCCGATTTCATGAATTGAATGAAGTTGACCTTGAGCCCCACTCCCGCAGCCCTGATGGCCAGTCCCACCGCACGGGTGGTTTTGCCCACTCCCTGTCCGTAATAGATGTGAATGAGCCCAAGACCGATACGTTTGATTAATCCCGAGCGTTCTTTGGTGTAATAAATGGGTCTTTCCTCCTCAAATGTGATGCACTTCTATGTTCGTTTTGCCTGCCATTTCCCGGGCTTCTTCCGCAATCCGGCCGTGATGGGTAAATAAAATGACCTGGGTTTCCGATGCCAGATTTGCCAAAGCCTCCAGGGTGGCCCTGGCGCGCACATCGTCAAAGTTTACCAGAATGTCGTCCACGATGAAAGGCATGGTTTCGCCGGTCTCCCGGCGTTTTTGAAGGGAAGCAAGCCGCAAAGCCAGATAGAGTTGATCACGGGTTCCGGAACTCATCCCTTCCACCCGGATCATGTGGTTCTGATGCCGCAGCCCCGCCAGCACCGGTTGCCCCCTGTCGTCTTCATCTGTTCTCAGCGCCTCAAAGGAACCCAGGGTCAATTGCCGGAAATACCCCGATGCGATTTTCAGTACCGGATCCTGGTTTTCGCTCCTGAACCGCTCAATCTCCTGCTTCAATATGCTTGATGCCACTTTGAGTCGAATGAACTGCTCACTCATTCGTCGAATGGCAGCCAGGGTTTGCTGAGCGGACAGGGCAGCCTCGGCGGCCTTTGCGCTGCCGTCCATCTGTTGCAGTTCCCTTTTCTTTTCTCCCAGAGTTTCGGAAAGACGCCTGATTTCCGGGTCAAGGTTATTTTCAATTTCCCTGTTAAGGGCGTCAATTTCCCCCGGTAATTGGTCGGGATTCAGCATGGCTGCCTGGTTTTCCAGTTGGGAAATGCTGAGACCCTCGGCACTCTTCAAGAGCGCGTTTTCCGTTTCGCTGCATTTGGTATTAAGATCCAGGTATTCCCTGGCGATCTGCTCCGCTTCTTCAAGATCGTCCGAGTCTTTGCAGCCGGCGATTCGTCTTAAATCTGACATCTCTGTTTCTGCAGCGCGAATGGCTTCTTCGGCCCTGTTGATGTCGTCTTCCGCTTCTTCAATTTCCCGGGTATATTTCTGAAGGAGGGTCTTCTGTTCCAGGTTTTTTTTCAAGAGCTTCTGTAACTGAAGGACCGCCTGCACCGGCTCGAGCCCTTTAAGAACCGGGGCCGCTTTCTCCACAAGATCTTGAACTTCCTTCACGAAATCTCCGGCATCACGGTCAATGCCCTCAATCCTTTTGTGCAAATCATCTGCTTCTTTAAGTTTTAAAAAGCAGCCTCTCAGGCTTTCAAGGATGTCGTTGGCTTCTTCCGGTTGAATAATGGGAAGGGTTTCGTCCGGGTTGCTTTCGGCTTTGATAAAAAGGGCTGCGGATTCGTGCCAGTGTTTCTCCCAGTTTGCCAATTCCTCCCGTGCCGCCTTCTCACGATGCTGTGCCGTTTTAAGATCGCCAAGTAGATCATTTTGTTTATCCAGCAGCTTTTGCCGATCCTTTCTATCCTGATCGAGATTTTCAAGAAGGGTTTCGCAGAATATGAGAACCGGTTCAAGGGTTTCATCCTGAAATTTTTTGGTGTCTCCAAAAATTCTTGAAGCCGTCAGAAGCCCATTTCGCAGTTTTTTTCTTTGGTTTTTTTGTGTGCTGATGTCCCCCTCAATTTTGTTCAGTTCCATGGCACCGAAACGGATTCTTTCGAATTTGTCGGACCAGTCCAGCATTTCTTTAGGGGGAAGGGGCCCAATGCCGCAGGGCTGCCAGAGTAAGTTCCATTTTTTGGAAATTTCCGTAGATTCAGCATTGAGCTCTCTCAGGTTTTCGTGGACGGTTTCCGTTGCTTCCCGGTTGGCAAGTTGATCCGCTTTGAGCGCGGCAAATTTATGGACCCGGTCCGCTTCCCGGCGTAGCCGGTCCGACAGACGGTCTGCCATTTCAACATGGCTTTCATAGACGTCGGGCAGGTCGTCATTTTCGGTAAATGAACGGCTTTCAAGGGTCACGTCCTCCCCTTCCAGCCAATGCTTTTTCAGCAACTGCCATTGAGCATCCCGTCTTTTTCGAATCTGTTCAAGTTCCGTTTCGGTGGGCACCTCACCCGAATACTCAATCTCCCCGATGTTACCCGTGATTCGCCCCCGGACCTCCACCAGGTTTTCGCATGCCTGTTTGGCTGTGCGCAGTTTTTCTGCACAGTTTCGAAAATTTTCGTCAAATCGAAGGATGGTTTCTCTGAGCGGGAGGGGGAGTTTGCGGGCCTCACTGGGATTTCCAGCCCAGAGTCCCAGTTGTGACAGTTCTTCTAGGAGTTGTGTTTCTCGGGTTTCATGCAGTCTCGTTTTTTCAAGCAGCTGGCTGTCCAAATCCCCTGATTTTCGAGCCAGTTTTATGGCCTGGAGAAGTTCGTCGGTGTTGGGGGAGGGGGGCATTTGCGCAAGAGAACGGTCGATTTCCGTAAGCGCAGCATCCAGACGGCGGCGTTGTTGCCGGTTCTGCTGCTTGCTCTGTTTCAGTGCTTCGTATTTTGAAGCCAGGGTTTGAATGGCCTTTCGTTTCCCCACAAAAGGTCGCAGTCGCTCTAACTGCTCCAGGGGCAGGTCCGTGGGGAGCTGCCTGAGAAACGCGGCGGCTTCACTCTTACAACCAATGCGCATACCTTCCAGTCGGGGACGGTCTTTCATGGCTTTCTGGTGGCTGCCCAGTTTCTGGTAGAGCGATTCAATCCAGTCGCCTTCATCCAGGAGGGTTGGATGAAATGACACGTTCCCTTGCTTTTCCTTAAGTGATGACAGTCGATGCAGGGCGGTATTTCGGGTTTGTTGGGCTTTCTGCAGGCCATTTGTCGCTTTTTTTCTTCGTTTGGTAAAGTCATTGGGAAGGGGGACGGTTTCGCGCAAGTTTTGCAGACGATTCAGGTACTGTCGGCGCAATGCCAGTTGGGGAAGGGCCTGCTTCAAACGTTCTAGCTGTCGCCGTTCTACATCCGTTTTTCTCCTTTTCTGTTCAACCAAAGCCAGTTCCGCTTCGGCCTTTTGAAGGTCCTGTTCCACGTTCATCCAGTCTTGTCCGGAGAGGGTCGCGGTGCGCATCTCTTTTAAAAGTTTTTTGTGGTCGGCAAGGGCCCGATTGATGTGACGGGTGGAAGCCCGAGGCCTGAAGAGTTGATCCGCTTCCTCGTCCAGGGTGCTCAGGACGTTCCTGAGGGATGAAATGCCGGTTCCTGCCGAAAAAAGGGCTTGCCCCACTTCACCTTTTTGGGCCAGGATGTCTCTCCCCCCCCGAACGAGGGCTTCGTGATCAATGCCGTAAAGGGTTTCAAACTCATCCTGCTCTACCCCCCGAATAAAGGGCGACAGGGTCTCGGGGCCAAGGGGGTTGTCATGGGCGTCAAACAGGCAGGTTTTTCGTCTTTTTCGACGCAAAAAAGTGAGTTGTTCTCCGTCATCGGTTTTCAGACAGCCGCCCAGGAGGAGTTGGTCATTGGGATGCAGGAAGTTATCGGGGGTTCGTTCGGGTATTCCGTACAGAAGAGATTTGAGGGCTCTCAGGGAACTGCTTTTGCCCGCTTCGTTGGGACCGAATATGATGGTTAGGCCGGGGCCTTTTGAATCGAAAAGCAGGGTCTGATCCGTGAATGGGCCAAAGGCGATCAAGTCGAGCCGTTTTATCCTCATGATCTGCTCCCCTCTCGGCTCAACCGGGCGGCCAGGATCGCTTTGACATCATTGAGGAGGACAGCGATTCCTTCCGGATGGTTCGGAAGTAACGGATCGTCATCTCCCAGAAGGTCAGGGGGCAGTTTGTTTTTCAGCGCTGCGATGTCGGGGATTTGCAGGGAGAGGGGCTCCTGCGTGTGTTTTGGGTCCCATTTCAGTTGATCCACCGCCGCCATCATTTCGTGAAGAGGTGTTTCTTTTCCGGACGTTTTCTGAAGGCGACCCTTTGCCATGGTTTCGAAAAGGACCTTTTCCAGCCACATATCCCCCATCCCTGCTGTGACGCTGCGAAAGGATTCCGTAAGGCGGGCGGCATCGGAAAGGAGATGGGCATGAAGCGGGCTTTCCCCTGTGAGTTCCAGCCGAACCGCCAGGATGCGCTCATCTGATTGCGCCTGCAGGGTCTCCAGTGCCTGACGGACCGGATCGTGAACCGCATCCATGGTGTTTATGTGGGACAGGTCCACGCGGACTTTGTAAAACCTGAGAACGTCCAGGTCATGGTGTGTCACGTCGGTAACCCGACCATTTTCCACTGTGATAATCGATGCGCCTTTAGCGCCGGTTTCCCGAATGTGCCGTCCCTGAAGGTTGCCGGGAAAAAGGACCCAGGGATTTTTAGAGACCACCTCCCGCTGATGAATATGCCCCAGGGCCCAGTAGTCATACCCCTTGGATTTAAGGTCGTCCAGGGAGCAGGGTGCGTAGGGTTCATGCCCTTCTCTGCCGTTCAGGGCCGTGTGAAGCAGTCCGATGTTGAAGTAGCCGGGATGGTATTGGGGATAATGTTGTGCCAGGTTTCGGGTAACCGCCCTGGAGGCATATCCCTGTCCATGAATGGCTGCGCCGACGTCCTCCAGCAGGATGGTTTCCGGTTTTCGGGTGGAAAGGGTCGTCACGTTATCCGGAGGGTGAAGATGTGCGGAAATGCGGCTGGCGGCGTCGTGGTTTCCCGACACCATGAACACCGAAATGTTTTGCCGTTTCAGACGTCCCATCCGCTCGGTGAAAAAGAGCCCCGTGTTATAATCCTTCCAGTCTCCGTCATAGAGATCCCCGGCCAGAAGCACAAAACGGACCTCCTCTTCAATGGCAAGCGCCACCAGGTTGTCAAAGGCCCGGCGGGTGGCGTTTCGGATTTCATCCACGGGGGCGTCTTCATAGCTCTCCAGACCCCTTAACGGGCTGTCCAGATGAATATCCGCCGCATGAATGAATCGAAACATGGCTCTTTTCTCTACTATATCTTCAAAAGGATTTCAATATTTTCATGGCAGGGCGAGGATTCCCCACAGATCGATTTTGCTCTTGTTATAAACTGATAAAATATGTTAGATTAGGCTATCTATTTAGGCGAAAATAAGGTGAAGTAATCTATATTGATAAATATACCCTTATGCTAAACATGCTCATAAAAAGAAATGACCGAAAATAATACAGATCTGACGTTTTTTACGAATAAAGATGGTCAAGGTCTTCTGGACCGATTTAAAGCCACCTTAACCGACACAAAATTATTTGATGTTTTGGTAGGGTACTTCAGGTCAAGCGGTTTCTATCAGCTCTATCAATCAATCGAATCGATTGAAAAAACAAGAATACTTGTCGGGCTTGGCGTTGATGAAGAATCATACCGAGCAATCAATGAATTTTATTCTCAAACAGTTATAGCCTTTAATTCACACAGTAACACGAAAAAGCAATTTCAAAATAACCTTTGTTCAGGGATTTTCGCTACGCCAGATATATTCCGTTGCTCTATTATACCGGAAAAAAAGGTCTTTCCGAATTTGAGAAGCAGCAGCAGCGCAATGTCGGCGGGTTTATGAAAGGGATATTGGTAAAACGCCTTGAAAGCAGCTTCTATGCATTTAAAAAAAGTGTGGGTCGTTTTGTTGATTCTTATGAGCGGTTTATCCGGATGTTTGAGGCCGGTGCCGTTTATATAAGCAAAAAGGTCAATGTGTATGATCTGCTGGACAATGACGACATCGAAAAGCTTGAAGCGTATGTGGAGGAAGAAAAAGCGCTCAAATATAACGCCAAAGACTTTCGGGAAGGATTTCTTTCTGACCTGAAGCATGACTTTGAAATGCTCAAGCAGGTTCGTAACCTTTGGCAAACCATTGATAGGGACCCAAAACTCGACCAGCTTGTCCATGATCTGAAAACAGATAAGGTCTTGAAGAAGAAACTTGTAATTTTCACGGAATCAAAAGAAACAGGCGACTATCTTTATGAAAATCTGATTGCCCAATTCCGCGGAAAAGTCATGTCATTCAGCAGTCAGGGTGGAAGGTATCCGGAAAAAGATGCAACTCTCAGGTACGCTGTTGCCCGTGATCTGATTAAAGAAAATTATGATCCGAACCAGAAGGTACAGGGGGACGATATCCGTATTTTGATCACTACCGACGTTCTTGCAGAAGGTGTTAACCTGCATCGCGCCAACATCCTGATAAACTATGATCTTCCATGGAATCCGACACGTGTCTTGCAAAGGGCCGGACGTATCAACCGATTGGGCGCTAAACTTAACCAC
>Ga0307929_1003070_pt1 | contig 9981 bp, 11 predicted proteins | sample AceLakmetage1330_FD_203160 | JGI IMG/M metagenome (GOLD analysis project Ga0307929, IMG submission 203160) | Saline water microbial communities from Ace Lake, Antarctica - #1330 | ecosystem: Environmental > Aquatic > Non-marine Saline and Alkaline > Saline | place: Antarctica: Ace Lake...
CTGCCAAAGGTTCGTTTACGTTATTGTTTTCCATTTTCTAAATAGATTGATTATTGCAAAGATACAACAAATGAAGCACCACATAAGTCACCCCGTGAATTACTCCCGGCAGTTTTTCTGTTTCCCGTCGCGAAGCACCAATTGCTTAGGCAGGATTCACGGGGTGACTTTTCGGGAGTCCGGAAGTCAGGGTTTCACTCCAGGTGAAGCCCTGACTATTTTCGCCATGGATACCCTCCCTCCATTTCCGAACACCTGTGCGATTTTTTAAGTTTTTATCCGCTTAGTTTTTAACGCAAGACCCATTGATTCCCTAGTTCAAAAAAAAATAAATATTTTTTCACGCTTCTTTTTCAGTTGTTTATCTATGGAGAGCTGATGAATCTCCATACCAAAAATATTTATGGTACAGGCTTTGCAAAAGCCGTTTTCACAATCGAGGCAAGCCGTCCCTCATAAAAAGTACGGCATTATTATTTAACTAAATATAGGAGATTAAATCATGGCAGTAGAAAAAACCATCGGATCATCCAGCCTCGTAGAGGTGATCGACCGTATCCTCGACAAAGGTGTCGTTGTAGATGCATGGGTAAGAGTATCATTGGTAGGTATCGAATTACTTGCTATCGAAGCCCGCGTAGTAGTTGCTTCAGTTGAAACATACCTCAAGTATGCCGAAGCCATTGGACTAACTGCAAAAGCCGCTTAAGGCAATTTTCAGTTGAGCAATTATTCTTGCTAAACCATCCTTTGTGGCCGGGAGCTATAAAGTACGATTTACCAGGAATTTCTCTTTTAATCTGCCAAATTTAAAAACTCAAAACAGCAAAAAACCATGAATGCCAATCCGAACATTGATATAGATAATTTTTTTGATAACATTATCACCTCCTATCAGGATCGGGTTCAAAAAATACAAACCGCATTTCAATCGTCCGAAAATATTACCGAATCATCCCACACCCTTTTCGACAATGTTCAGGCTACGATGGATGAATTGAAAAAGGAAAGAAACCTTTTAAATGGACGCCTCTGCGAAACGCTCGCCAAAAATGGCTCGCTCCGCAAAAAAGATTACAACAGCATGATGTCGGGTATCTTAGATACCCTTGATGAAAAAGAAAAGGCTGCAGAGAAACTCTTTCTGCGTTTTATCGAATCCCAGAAAGAAACGATTCAATCCTTAAAAAGCAGCTTGCTGAGCTTACAAGAAACCGACCCGGCTAATACCACCCAAAAAATACAAAGCATCAAAGATCAACTTTCACAAATTCTGCAAGTTCAGGAAATGAGAAAGGATACGGTAATGAAAGCATTTGTGGATTTCCAAAACCTGCATAAAAAAGTGATGGAGTGCCTGGAACATGTCCTTGAAAAAGGCAACCATATAACAGCGAAAGATATAAAAAGCATTAAATATAAATTATTGAATGATTTAAATTCAAAAAATTAAACATAGGAGATAAAATAATATGGGATTAGGTTCAGAAATGAAAAATTTGAGTGATGAGCTTTTAGCTTCATTCAAACAACGAATTCAGGAAACTGAAGATATTTCAAAAAAGAACAAAGAACTTGTTGGTGAAGTGCAAAAAACCCTCGATGGTTTCCGTAAAGACCACCAGGAAATGGCTTCCGTATTAAATGCCAATGCACAGGCTATGCGTAAAAATCTTGCACAGAGTCAAAAAGACCTGGCAAGCTCCGAAAAGGAACGACTAAACGTGTATAAGGATTTGATGGTAAATATCCATGGCACAATAGCTTCCATCCAAACCGAAGTGGGAACTATTCAGGCTTCCACCGTTGATCTGATTAAAACCTTTAACAACGACCGCAAAAATATGGCGGACGAGTTAAATAAATTCTTCGAGCAGGGCAGAGCCGATCGCAGCGAGGCCGAAAAAATCCGGATGGAAGAATTTGATACTTTGATGAAAAATATCAACGACGACATCAAAGCTATCAGCGAACGTATTGCTGGCATTAGCCAGGAGGTAGTGGAGATATCGAAAAACACCAACGACATGCTGGCGCGTTTCGAAAAAGAACACCTCGATATGTCGGCAGAGCTGAAAGCTGAATTGGGCAAAAGCCTTAACGAAAGAGTAGAATATACCAGAACCTTGTTAAAAGGATTTAGTAAACGACTGATAGAAATTGGTAAAGAAAACCAGCAAATGGCGAAAACCATGCGCCAGGATCTGGCCAATAATTCAAAAAATATTGCCCAGGGCGAAGTACAACGTATATCCGATTACAAAGATATTATGAAGGGGATTCAGGAAACCATCAATGGAATTCGCAAAGAGGTAAATACCCTGCAAAAATCCACTTCCACCATGCTTACCGATTTAACCAAAGACCGCGGCGAAGGAGCCGCTGAATGGAGCAAAATGCAGGCAGCCATGGATCAGATCAGGGAATCGGGCGTGATGAAGACTCCTGAAAAGAAAGAAGCAGCTCCTGAGACAATGAAAGAAGTAAAATCTGTGGTAAAGAAAGAAGCAGCTCCTGAGAAAAAAGTTGAAACAAAGATTGAAAAACCGGCGGAAGCCCCGAAGCCAAAGCCGGCAGCAAAACCTGCACCTGAATTGTCACTCGAAGACAAAGTGCTGGCACTGGTCAATGGAAAACCCAACGGTTTAAAAGTTTCGGATATGGAAGGTTCATTAGACGAAACCCGCATGAAAATTGGGTATGTGGCCAAAAAACTGTTGGATGATGGAAAAGTATTAAAGGTTGATAACCTGTATTTTCCTAAGCCTAAAAAAATATAGGAAATCCTTTTTTTAATGTTTAGTACAAAAACCGGAATTCCCTTTTCCCCCTGGTAATTCCGGTTTTTGTAGTTTTCAGAATAGAGATTTGCAGGTGTTCATCTTTTTTTAAAACAGCATAAGATGTTAAATTTACCATGAAAAATGTGATTGTGTGTGCATATTGCAAAGGAACGGGCAAAGACCCTTTCGACCTGCTTTCCGCAACTTCATATTGCCTGGTTTGCAACAGTACCGGTAAAGTTGAAGTTGAAGAGCCCGCAATAAAATGTGTTTTTTGTGGCGGCACAGGAAAAAACCCGCTTGGTGCCCGAATACCCTGCATCGTTTGCGGTGGAAAAGGGAAGAACCATTGCACGGCAACAGCAAAATGTACTTATTGCCACGGAACCGGAAAATCGACCGATAAACTGCCCTGCACAAAATGCGGCGGAAAGGGGATGAGAGAAGGAGAAATGAGAGGTGAGAGGTGAGTTGGGGAATGTAGAGACGCCCTGCCGTGCGTCTAAGGAGACGAATATTGAATATTGAATATCGAATATTGAATATCGAATATCGAATATTGAATATCGAATAATGAATATCGAACACCGAATAACAAATAACGGATAACTTATAACGGATAACGAACAAGCCCGTCCCCATGCAAAATGCAATTGACAACATCCGAAAGAGCCTGCAGAAACGACAGGAAGCTTTAGAAAGGCAAAACGCCCGCAGAGCTGCATTTTTGGATGCACAAAAGACGATTTGCAAAGAAATTGCCGAGGCAAGAGTTGCATGGAATAAACCAAGTGAAAAGATATAATAATCAGCAATTAAAATAAACTGTAACAAGCAAAAATACTATGAGCCGGACTAATGAAATGAACACCATACTCGAACTTAAACCACAAGCAAATTTTGTGGAAACAGATTATGTTAAAGACATTACAAACCGGGGGCTTACCTACATAAAAGCTGGATTTCCGGTGCATTTCAGAGGCCCTTCCGGCACCGGAAAAACTACGGTGGCTATGCACCTTGCCAAAAAAATTGGTCGGCCTGTGGTAATTATTCATGGCGATGCTGAATACAAAACTTCCGATTTGATAGGTAGCGAGCAAGGTTATAATTTCAAAAAATTAGACGACAAATTTATTCATACTGTGCATAAACAAGAGGAAAGTATGCAAAAAACATGGGTGAATAACCGTCTGACCATTGCCGTAAAAAATGGGTTCACATTAATTTATGATGAGTTTACCCGTTCGCGCCCCGAAGCCAACAATATCCTGCTGCCAATCTTGCAGGAACGCATGTTGAGCACTTCGGCGGCTAAAGAGGACGATTACTACATGAAAGTACACCCGGAGTTTCATGCTATTTTTACTTCCAACCCCGAAGAGTATGCCGGTGTAAATCGCACACAGGATGCCCTTCGCGACCGAATGGTTACGATGGATCTCGACCATTTCGATTTTGAGACCGAACTCAGAATTACCCAGGCCAAATCAGAGCTGTCGTTGGAGGATACCGAAAAGATTGTGAAAGTTGTGCGCGGATTGCGGGAATCAGGCAAAACAGAATTTGACCCTACCATCCGGGGTTCCATTATGATTGCCAAAACTCTGGCCACACTCAATTCCGTTCCTACTAAAGACAACGAAATGTACAGGTTAATCTGCCAGGATATTCTTACTTCCGAGACCAGCCGCATTGGGTCAAAAACTAACCAGGAAAGAGTGAAGACCATTGTAAACGAACTCATCGACCAGTTTTCATAAATAGCTTAGTCGATGGCTGATATTTTTTTCGATATTTATAATTTTAAAAATATACTACTATGCCAATATCAAGCTCATTAAAAGGAATTCAAAGCATCAAATCGGTGCGCAACTCCGGAAAATCTGCCATCCCCAATAAGGAGGATTCAGATTTTATTAAGCTCTATGTATTCGAAAAAGAAAGGGTAAGGCTTAAAATCGAAGAGATCAGAATTTTGCAGCGTCTCGACATCATTCGTACCAGGCTTAACGAAATACATGATTTGACCAAAGGGCAGATAGAACAGTTGCAAGAAGCTGAGGCGGATAATCAACCCAGAAAGAAAAGAAAAAATTCTTCAAATCAAGAAGAAAGCGACTGGAAAACCCTCGCGATAGATTATTAATAATTTCGAAACAAATAAATTTGTAATACCATGTCCGAAATGACCCATGCCACCCAGGGCTCCACGCTGGCTGATATTCTGGAACGAGTGCTCGACAAGGGAATTGTTATCGCAGGGGATATAAAAATTCAGATTGCGGATATCGACTTGTTGACCATCAAAATACGCTTGCTCGTAGCCTCGGTTGACAAAGCCCTGGAAATGGGCATCAACTGGTGGCAGGAAGATACTTACCTTTCGACCAAAGCACGCGAAAAAGAAATAAAAGAGCAACAAGAGGGTTTGGAAGCCCGGCTGGAAAAACTCGAAGCAGTAGGCAGTAAATAGTAAGCAGTAGGTAGTAAGTAGTAGGTAGTAAGTAGTAAATAGTAGGCAGTCCCGAAAAACCAGAAATCTTTGATTTCATTGTTTTTCGAGGATGCTCGACCGTAGGTCGGCGTAGGCAGTGCCGAGCTTCGCTCGTGTCCAGGATTCACGAATCCCGGATTCGGAAGCATCCCTGCTTTGCAGCAAGGCGAGCTCGAAAAGTTACGAAAATTGAAAATTTTCTACTTTTCGGGATAGGCAAGGGGCAATATTGAAGACTGAGAATTGAGAACTAAATTTGAAAATCAAAACATTCGATAATTATGAAAAACGATAAAGACAAAGAAAAAAGTAAAGATGCTGATTTTGAACTTTTTGGTTTTGGAGGATTGTTTAAAGGCATCGAAAAACTTGTGGACCTCGCTGGTAAACTGGAGGACAAAGGAGGCATAAGCAAAGAAGGCGAAATAAATTTTGACCACATCAAGAAAGGGATGAAGGGCGTGTATGGTTTTACCGTAAATACCGCCGGCGGTGGCAGTCCAAAAGTGGAAACCTTTGGCAACATTCGTAAAACTCCCGAGGGACCCAAAGTTAACGAAGAACGCGAACCCATCACCGACATCTTTGATGAAAAAGACGAAATTGTGGTGATTGCCGAAATGCCCGGGATTGATGAAGACGACATCCAAATCGACCTGAAAGGCGATATCCTCGACATTGCGGCTGAGGGTAAAAACAGAACCTACCGCAAAGAAATGCTGCTTCCTGCAAAAGGAATAAAAGAAAATTTGCGTCATAAATTTACCAATGGCATTCTTGAGATCAGAATAAAAAAATAAAACATTATGGCACTCACGGGTTTAGAAGATAAGGACCTCAAGCTCATCATTTTTGGCGGAAAAGGAGGCGTGGGAAAAACCAGTTGTGCCATTGCCACCGCCCTGGCCTTGTCCGAAAAATTTAAAACCCTGCTCATCTCTACCGATCCGGCACATTCAGTGGCCGACAGCCTTGAACAAACCATCGGATATCAAATTCAAAACATTACTAATCACCCGGCACTCGATGCCATTGAGGTGGATGCCGACAAGGCACTCAAAGAGTTCATGGACGATCATTATGCAGAACTGAAAAAACTGTTCTCCACATCTACCAACCTCGATAAGGATGATATAGACGAAATGCTTAGCCTTACCATTCCGGGCATCGACGAGGTGATGAGCTTTAAAACCATCATCGATTTTATTGAAGAAGGAAAATACGAAAAATATGTGGTGGATACTGCGCCTACCGGTCATGCCCTCCGCCTGATATCCTCGCCACAAATGCTCGACCAATGGATTAAAATGGCTGCCCGGATGCGATGGAAATATCGGTTTATGATTACCAGCTTTTCGGGCAATTACGAACCCGACCAGGTGGATAAGCTCTTGCTGAATTTAAAAAAAATGGTAAAAAGAATCGAGAAAATACTCCGCGATCAATCGCAATGCGAATTTATCCCGGTGTGTATTCCGGAAGCTATGGCCATAAACGAAACCCAACGGCTGCTTGCCGACCTTGAAAAGACCGAAATAATTCCGCGCCAAATAATTGTAAATCATGTAATGAGTTCCGAGGGATGCGATTTTTGTAAACAGCGAAAAAGCAGTCAGCAAAAATACTTAAGACAGATGAATGATTCTTTTAAAGAGTTGAACAGGGTTGAAGTGCCCGAATTTCCTCTTGAAGTAAAAGGCATGGAATCGCTCCTTCAATTAAAAAATCACATCTTCAATCAAACCACAGTTAAGACATAAATTATGGCTACTACCGAAATAATTTTACGTGTAAAGGAAGCGCTCGTCAAGGATGTTGGAAGAGCCATTGCACGCATCGACCCCAAAGATATGACCACGGCCGGGCTTGAAAGCGGCGACATAATTTTGATTGAAGGCAAACGTGCCACACCGGTAAAAGTAATGCCCTGCTATCCCGACGACCGGAACAAGGCAATTATCCAAATCGACGGGATTACCCGCGAAAATGCACAGGCAGGCATCGACGAAAAAGTAAAAATTGTGAAAGTTGAATGTCGTCAGGCATCCAAAATTAAACTCAAGCCCAACACCAGTTCAGGCTCGTTGTTTAAAGCCGATGATGCCAAATATATCGGCTCGCTCATCAACGGACTGCCGGTAAGCAAAGGCGATTGTGTGAGAGCCAACCTTTTTGGTTCGCGCTCCGTCGATTATACCGTTACAGGCGTTAATCCCACCGGCGTAGTACTCATTCACCCCAATACAAGTCTCCAGCTTGAATTGGCAAAGCAAAGCAGCACCCACAAAAATAAAGTGTCGTACGAGGACATTGGCGGGCTGGGAAACCAGGTGCAACGCATCAGGGAGATGATTGAGCTTCCGCTTAAATACCCTGAGATTTTCGAACGCCTTGGAGTGCAACCTCCCAAAGGTGTGTTTTTGTATGGCCCTCCCGGAACAGGCAAAACTTTAACGGTAAGAGCTGTGGCTCAGGAAACAGATGCCTACTTCATTAATATTTCAGGCCCTGAAATTATGGGGAAATTTTATGGAGAAAGCGAAGGAAGAATCCGCAAAATATTTGAAGAAGCCCAGGCCCATGCCCCTTCCATAATTTTTATCGATGAAATTGATGCCATTGCTCCCAAGCGCGAAGAAATGGGCGGCGAAAAACAAGTCGAAAAACGGGTGGTGGCACAATTGCTTTCGCTGATGGACGGGCTGGAATCGCGTGGTAAAGTTATCGTGATTGGTGCTACCAATATCCCCAACTCCATCGACCCTGCCTTGCGCAGGCCGGGGCGTTTCGACCGCGAAATATCTATTTCTATTCCCGATAAAATCGGCCGGCTCGAAATTCTTCACATCCACACCAGGGGCATCCCTTTGGCCATGGATGTGGACATGGAAAAACTGGCCGAAATAACCCACGGTTTTGTGGGTGCCGACCTCGAAGCCCTGGCGCGTGAGGCCGCCATGACTGCCCTGCGAAAAATATTGCCTCAAATCGACTTTGAGATGGCCGAGATTCCTTACGAATTATTGATGTCGCTCGAAGTAAGCATGGATAATTTTATGGATGCCATGAAAGAAGTAGAACCTTCGGCGATAAGGGAGGTGTTTGTGGAAGTGCCCGATGTGAAATGGGATGATGTGGGTGGCCTTGAAGAAATCAAGGAAGCTCTGAAAGAAACCGTGGAATGGCCGCTGCAATATGCCAGTCTCTTTAGAAGTGCCGACACCAACCCGCCCAAAGGCATTATTTTGCATGGCCGCCCCGGAACCGGAAAAACATATTTGGCTAAAGCACTGGCCAGCGAAAGTGGCGTAAATTTTATCTCGGTAAAAGGGCCACAGATTTTGAGCCGCTACATTGGCGAATCCGAAAAAGGCGTGCGTGAGCTGTTCAGAATGGCCAAGCAGGCATCGCCGTGTATTTTGTTTTTAGACGAAATCGACAGCCTCACGCCACGGCGCAGCAGCGATGGCTCAGGCTCGGGAGTGATTGAGCGTGTGATTGGCCAGTTCCTTACCGAAATGGATGGCATCGAAGACCTGAAAGGAGTGATTGTGCTTGCCGCCACCAACCGCATCGACCTTATCGATCCGGCACTCTTGCGCAGTGGCCGCTTCGATTTAATTTTTGAATTGCCCCTGCCCGATGTAGAAACCCGCACCAAAATATTCGAAATACATACCCGCAACAAAAACCTGGGAAAAAGTGTAAAACTAAATAAGCTGGCTCTTGCCGCCGAAAATCTCACCGGCTCCGACATCGAATTTATCTGTCGCAAAGCGGCCATGCTGGCTATTCGCAGCCTGATAGAGAAAAATAAGGAAGAATCGCCCAGCCCGGACAGCAAAATTGTTTTGTTAGATAAACATTTCAAGGAAGCCCTCGGCTTGGTACTAAAACAAAACGCATCCAAAAAATAAACGCTAAGCGCATGACAAATAAAGCATTATATATTTACGGTATTGTACCCAACTTTTACAGCCACGACATGTTCAGGAAATTGGAACAGTCGCAGGTTTTTCCTATCGGGTACCAAAACATTTCGGCCATAGTTTCGGAAAGCCCGCAAACGCATCTCAATTATTTCGACAAAGAATCACTGGGAAAATTACTTGTACAACATCAGAAAACAATTGAAGATATTCAGGGCAAAGGATTTTCGATGCTTATCCCCATGAAGCTCGGCACTATTGCACAATCGAAGGATGAGGTGGTTAAAATGCTCTCGAAGGGTTATGAATTAATTATCGATACTTTAAAAAAAATTGAGCAGGTAAGCGAAATTGACCTCGTGGCTACCTGGGGCAATTTTCTGACAGCCATTCAGGATGTTTCTTCCCATCCCGACATTGAAGTGCTGAAACAGGAATTGCTCCAAAACGGTGTTTCACTTTCGCAAATGGATCAAATTAAAGTGGGCATGTTGGTGCAGCAAAAGGTGAAAGAAAAAAACGATGCAGTTAAAAAACGCCTGCTCGACGCATTATCAGCCATCAGTTTAGATGAAAGAACGCATGAAGTGATGAATGATGAAATGATTTTGAATGCCGCTTTTTTGATTCAAAAAAATAACCAGCCGAAATTTGAAGAAATTATCGACCAAATGGATGCCGAATATAGTGGTGAGTTAAACTTTAAATTGATTGGTCCCTTGCCTTGTTACAGCTTTTATACCATCGAATTAAAAGAAATAAATCCCTTTGA
>Ga0307929_1003074_pt1 | contig 9968 bp, 8 predicted proteins | sample AceLakmetage1330_FD_203160 | JGI IMG/M metagenome (GOLD analysis project Ga0307929, IMG submission 203160) | Saline water microbial communities from Ace Lake, Antarctica - #1330 | ecosystem: Environmental > Aquatic > Non-marine Saline and Alkaline > Saline | place: Antarctica: Ace Lake | collected...
CCATTGACAACCCCAGTTCCGCCAACCGATGCATACGCACCGGACTCCTCTTGCTGTCCAAATCCTCCGAGCGTTTCCTCGCGACAGGATCAGACCCCCGGCATTGCCGCCTATTTGGAACCGCTGTGCAAACCTTTACACGCTGTGCAAACGATAAGAGAAAGAGTATACTATGAAAATACGCCGTATAGCACTGAGTCTTACACTCGCAATGATCACACTAACAGCGCGAGCCGCCCTCACCGAGGACACTTCATCGGAAACTGATGCTGATATTCCCGGAGGTATCACGCTTGGTATTCACGCCAACGATATGCGTGCTCGCGGACTCGCAGACGCTATGATTCCCATTTGGCAGAACGAAGACACGCTTATCTTCTTCAACCCCAGAGTATCTTTCAACGATGCGGGCGAAGAGGAGCTCAACATTGGCATGGGGTGGCGTGGTCTCTTTGCTGACGATACGCTGATTCTAGGAGCAAACGCCTTCTACGACACACGTTGGAGCAGCTATAACAATCGTTTTGATCAGGTAGGTGCTGGTCTTGAATTGCTTTCAAGCTGGTTCGATGCACGCGTCAATTATTACTATCCCGATGACAAGCAAGAGCTCATCGAGGAAATACAGACCGTCGAAGAGGAGACAACCACTGCCGTATATACGAGAACCCCCTATCTGGACGGATCGACAATTCTGCAGGACCGGTTGACCGTCATGGATACAACAACGACCACACGCTGGTGGGAGATGTATGAGACTGCACTTGAAGGATTTGATGCCGAGATTGGCGCACGCCTTCCCGTTCTCACCAATTTTGCCACCACGCGCATCTTCATTGGTTATCAAAGTTTCGACAATCCTTTTGGGGGTGATCTTGAGGGTTTGAAGGGCCGCGCAGAAATGCGCTTTGGCGAGAGCCTGCTTCTGGATGTCGAAGTATTTGAGAATGAAGAGCTCAACGAAGCGAAATTCTTTGCAGGCGTACGTCTGCGACTCCCCTTCTCGATTGGAAATCTCGTCAGTGGAGAAAATCCCTTCGAAAAAGCCTCTCAGCATTTCCGCCCACGTTCGTCATCGCTCGCATCTCGACTGGGCGAAATGGTTATTCGAGATATGAATGTCCGCCTTACAGGATCAAGATCCGCAGAAAACCCCAACAGAGGTACACAAACGACGACGCAGACTTCAAGCACAGAAATCCTCACCATTGGAGAAATCATTCCCCCGGCGGAACAACCACCTGAAGAAGAACCGCCAGAGGAAGAACCGCCTATCAAGGATTAGTCGAGATCGTTCACTCTGAACGGCATGTTGCCCAAATCGAGATTCCTGGACCCCGAAACAAATCTGGGATGCAAGCACTCCGCTCGGAATGACACCCTCTAAGCACTCGGGTTTCCTGCGGAACTGTGCAGTTGCATAGCCGCATACGCAACCATGGAGCTCGGCAAAGAAAAGGGAATTGAGCTTGCGACTCAAATCATAGTGAACTTTTTAAATCAGGAAATTCTGTAAGACGGTTTCACAAAAGACGCATTCGACTCACACAGCGTTTCAAGAGGTGTCTTCCCGCTCTCTCCTGGAATATCAGCAACAAACCGAGGCAAACAGAGTCCGCCAACGCAAGCGCGTAACTCTTGCTCCAACACAGCGCCAACCGACAGCTCGGTGCGAAAATGAGAAATGCCGACAATGGGATCGCATTGAAACACATAGTATGGCCGTATCACATTCCGCTGAAGTTCGGTACATAGCTTGCGCATGACATCCAAACGGTCGTTAACCCCCTTAAGCAGCACGCTCTGGTTTGAGACCGGAATGCCACAATCTGTAAGGCGGCGACACGCTTCGATAGCCTGCTCCGTCAGCTCGCGGGGATGGTTGAATTGCGTGTTGACCCAAAGCGGTTTATGCCGCTGCAAAACCGCAACAAGTTCATCATCAACACGCATCGGAAGCACCACAGGGATACGCGTCCCAATACGGACGACCTCTACATGTGGAATTGCCTGTAGTCGTCCCAGAAGGGCATCCAACCGTCCAATATCAAGCAGGAGTGGATCCCCCCCTGAAACGATGACTTCACGCACCTCGGGGTGGTCGGAGATGTATACCACGGCCTCATCAAATGGCGGCACCGCGGACGGCATCGTCTCCAGTGTGTTCTTGCGCGTACAGTGGCGACAATACATGGCACACACCCTCGACGCCATGATCAACACACGATCTGGAAAACGGTGTACAACGCCCGCGAGCTTCGGTGTCGCACACTCCATAAACGGATCCAACGACAGATCCGATTGATCAGAACATTCACGTAAATCAGGCATGCATTGACGACGAATGGGATCATCAGGTTCCCCCCAGTCAATCAGTGACAGATAGTACGGAACCACAGAAAATCGGTATCGATCAACAAGCGCATGCAAAAGAGAGATGTCTAGCGATTTATCCTCTGCAGCCAATAACGATATAAGCCCCTCACTTCCCTTAACGCTATGGCGCAACTGCCAGCGCCAATCTCTCCAATCATCCGAAGAAACATGCTTCCAAGAAGACGGGCTTTTACCTATAGTCGACATATCGTTCAGTCTACGGGGTTTTGATTTTGCGTTCATGCGCAAGGTACAAGAGTCGACAGCATGACACAAGGCATCAAGCGTCGTGGCCTGTAGCAAAAAAGTGCAGACAGAAAAAGGCGGGGTTACTATGGATATGGAGGATCTTGAATACGCCACTCAACACGTCTTTAATGCCCTGTCTACCACGAAAGCAGCCTGTGTTCTGGTTCTAGGCTCTGGGTGGAGCAATGTTGCCGATGCTTTTGAGGTGGTTTCCGAGATTCCTTACATTGATATTCCCGGCATGGGAGCCCCCGGTGTAGCCGGACATGCGGGTCGCCTGCGGTGCTGCCGCTGCAACGGCAAAAACGTTTTCATCTTTCAGGGGCGGCGACACTGGTATGAAGGTCATGGATGGACCCCCGTTGCCCTTCCTGTCTACATTGCCGCACAGGCCTGCGCAAACACCCTTTTTCTCACAAATGCCGCCGGAGGTATTTCTGAAGATTTCGTTCCTGGTGATCTCATGCTGATCACCGATCACATCAATGCGATGGGCGACAACCCCCTCATTGGTCCCCACGACCCCATTTGGGGAGATCGTTTTCCCGATCAGAGTGAAATCTACAGCAAGAATCTGCGTACCCTCCTAAGAAAATCGGCAGACACGCTTGGAACCACTCTCAAAGAAGGCATCTACCTGGCGACATCCGGCCCCACATACGAAACGCCTGCAGAAGTCAGAGCCTATCGCAGCCTCGGGGCTGACGCTGTGGGCATGTCCACCGTGCCGGAGGCTATACTGGCAAATGCCGTTGGTCTCGAGGTTGCGGGAATCTCCTGCATAACAAATTTTGCTTCAGGAATTTCACGCAAACCTCTCGGCCACAAAGAGGTCCTCGAAACCACCCAACGCGTGATGCCAATCATGACAGAGATCATTCGCGAGTTTGTCACCCATGTCTGCTCCTAAGCATCCTGAAGCTACCAAATCGACAGCACAACGCGATGCCGCCACGGCAGTCGTTCAGCACCTTCAACACGCCGGTCACACAACCTACTGGGCCGGGGGGTGCGTTCGCGACCGCCTCCTCGGTCTTGCCGCTCTAGATTACGACATTGCTACCGATGCCCTCCCTGATCAGGTGCTCAAACATTTTCCAGGTGCTACCGCCGTAGGCAAGAGCTTCGGCGTCGTCATCGTACCGTGGGACACGTGGACATTCGAAGTGGCAACATTCCGTCAGGATCACGACTACAGAGATGGCCGCCACCCCTCACGCATCACCTTTGTCACCCCCGAGGAAGATGCAAGTCGGCGAGACTTCACTATCAACGCCATGTTCTACGACCCCATCAACGAGCGCCTTCACGATTTTGTAGGGGGACAGGACGATATTGCAGCGCGTGTAGTCCGCTGCGTTGGGGATGCAAACCAGCGCTTCAAAGAGGATCATCTTAGGATCCTGCGTGCCGTGCGGTTCGCCACACGATTTAGCTTCTCCCTGCACGCAGATACGGAAGATGCCATTCGCAGACATGCCCAGTCCGTTGCAGCCATCAGCGTTGAACGCATTCAGACCGAGCTCACGCGCACGCTTATGGAGGCACAGCACCCCGGGCAAGCAATCCTGATAATGGAAGCTCTCGGAATACTGAACGTCATCCTTCCCGAAGTATCCGCCTTGCGCAAACAAGAGCAACCGCCGGAGTATCACCCCGAAGGCGACGTCCTCATACACACCACCATGATGCTTGATGCAATGCAATGGCGTGACCCCACCCTCGCCTACGTCGCACTATTCCATGACCTTGGGAAACCCGTAACGGCCACACTGGATGGTGAAAGAATTCGCTTTAACTGCCACGCCGAGCGAGGCGCCGAAATCGCGGAAACCATTCTTAAGCGCTACCGATTCCCCACACGATTCATCGCCGATGTCACACACTGCGTCAGAAACCACATGCATTTTATAGATGCAAAACATATGCGCCGTTCAACGTTACGCCGCTTGATGGGGGCCCCAACCTTTTTAACGGAACTCGAACTTCAACGCCTTGACTGCGAAGCCAGTCACGGACTTCTAGATATTTATGATTTTCTAAAAGCGGCTCGGGCTCAAATGGCGGCAGAGCCCGTACTCCCCCCACCATGGGTTAACGGGCGCGACATACTCGCGCTCGGTATCGCAAAAGGGCCCGCCATTGGAAAATGGCTTCGCAAAGCCTATGATGCCCAGCTTGAGGGAGGAATCGAAAGCAGAGAGGATTTGCTGAAATGGCTAAAACAAAAAGCCACATAACACTCGGTGCCGCCATCGTTCAACTCGCACTGCGTGCCGCACGGCATTTCCCCTACCTGGCAATCCCACTTGCCGCTGCAGGAATTGCCTATGCAGGGGTGGCACAGTGTGGATTCATAGGGTTTGATGATGATCTCTATGTCTTTGAGAATTTGATCGTCAGCAAAGGCCTCACCCTAGTCGGCTTGAAATGGGCGCTAACGGCATTCCACGCATCAACCTGGCAACCGCTCGTGTGGTTGAGCTTTATGTTGGATGTGGAGTGCTTTGGTATTAATGCCCATGCCATGCACATCACCAACCTGCTCTTACATTTGCTTAACGTGGCCTTAGTCTATTTTTGCTGGGCCCTTATGACAAAACACCCCTGGAGAGCTGCATGCGTGGCTCTGATTTTCGCAATTCACCCCATTCACGTTGAATCCGTGGCTTGGATAGCAGAACGCAAAGACGTGCTCAGCACCGCCTTGTGGTGGACAAGTATCCTTGCCTATATCCACTACACGCAAAAACGCACGGTGGGGCGCTACGGCTCTGTACTTGCCTGCCTGACGCTGGGCCTTCTTGCGAAGCCCATGCTGATCACGCTCCCCTTCGCACTGCTACTTCTTGATGTGTGGCCGCTTAAACGCATCAGTTTCGAGTCCCTACAGGGGTGGCGTAACGCTCTGCTCGAGAAACTGCCACTATTGGCCCCAATTGTGGTATCAGCAGCTATCACCTATCATGTACAGAAAATCGGCGGGTCCGTATTGAACACAGCAACAATCTCAATATGGGGTCGTTTCGGGAATGCCTGTGTCAGTTATATCCGTTATATAGAGAAACTGCTATGGCCCACACGACTGGCAGTGCTATACCCGCACCCGGGAGCATGGAACCTTTTCCTCGTGCTGGCCTCACTTGTAGCAATCCTAGTGGCACTCACATGGGCGTGGTACCGGCGAGCGAAAACCCCTTGGCTGTGGGTTGGCCTGCTCTGGTACCTTGTCACGCTTCTACCAGTAATTGGTCTTATCCAGATTGGCTGGCATGCCATGGCGGATCGTTTTATGTACGTGCCCGCCATTGGCCTCTATGTTGCACTGGTCTGGACCATCGCAACCGGGTTCGAGCGGACAAAGCCAGGACGGACCCGAACCGCTCTCGTCATCCTTTCCGCAGCCATTATAATTGCACTATCAGCCCGTACGCGAAATCAGGTTTCTCTTTGGCGAGACAGCGTTGCTTTGTTCTCCCATGCCACCCACGTTACCCACGACAACTGGATGATGCAAAACTGTTGTGGGGCTGCACTGGCAAGAGTGGGGCGCGATGCCGAAGCCGTGCCGCATTTTGAAGATGCCATACGCCTCCGCCCCGAACGACCCCGTGCATACTATAATCTCGGCTGCGTCAAATTCCGCCAAGGAAATCTAAAACAGGCCGTACGATTGTTTACTCAAAGCGCCGAAATGCTCCCAAGTTCGAAAACACTATACAACCTAGCCGTAGCTCAAACCCACCGCGGGCGTTTTGCAGATGCAGAGCGAACCTACCTCACACTGCTTGAGCAAACCCCCGATCACACACCAACGATGAACAATCTGGGGTGTCTGTATCGCGAACTCGGGCGCAACGAGGATGCCCAGATCTTGCTCGAAGCCGCCATTACCATTAACCCCTCTTATCTGAATGCCCATTACAACCTAGCAATAACACTTATGGACAAAGGAAAGACGGTCGAGGCCATCAAGCGCTTTGTCTATATCCTTGAGCAAGACCCGAATCACGCGGGAGCCCGAGCAGGGATAAGACAAGCCATGCAACCCAAACAGACCTCCGCGACGGCCCCTCCTTCCCAAGAGAGCTCGCTCCACGATGATGGGCATTAACCTTCAACCATTTGAGACTTGCCCGAGCGGCAGCACTGTACTAGCCTATTTTGATCAATTTGGAGAAAGCCGTTATGCTCATCACCATGCTCAAATCAAAGTTACATCATGCCCGCGTCACCCAGTCGGAGTTGGAATATACGGGAAGCCTTACCATTGACCAGAATCTGATGGATGGTGTTCGCATGCGGCCTTATGAGAAAATCCTGGTGGCAAATATGGCCAATGGCGAGCGCTTTGAGACCTACGCCATTCCCGACAAGCGCGGAACCAAAACCATCTGCCTCAATGGCGCCACGGCACACAAAGGTGCCATCGGTGATCGATTGATTGTCTTCTCCTTTGCTCAAGTCGATGAAGCTGAAGCCGCAAGCCACAAGCCTCTGGTTCTCGTTTTGGACGAGAACAATGACATCATCAAGGATTAGTCACAAGGCGTCATCGCAGGCCAGCCAAACCCCGGGCGTCGTACCTCCGCCGGATCGATCCTCCGTCGCACTCCGCGCTATGGAGGACAAGTCATACAAGAGGGAGAATCGGGGATGAACATCGAACACTCATGAACATCGAAGTGTTTGCATCCCGACGAATGTCGGGGTTGGCAGTTCTCTCTTTGTTCGATGTTGGGCGTTGAGTGTTCAATGTTGGATGTTCAAAACGAACGAGCAACGCGGGGGAAATTTCACATCAGAGAGGGGATAGCCTCTACGAAGCAACCTTCAAGGCTCGCGATATGATCTCCGGCGAAACGTGCTGCTGGTCAACCATGGTCTTGGTAATGCGCACACTCCCTGCTCCCGGCGTTCTGGGTGCCTCAAACATCACCTCAAGCATCAGTCTCTCAATAATGGCCCGCAAACCGCGCGCACCTGTACCCCGCTTCAGGGCAAGCGCAGCAAGTTCGCGAAGCGCGCTATCCGTGAAGGACAGGTCAATCTCCTCCATTGCCAAGAGCTTCTGATACTGACGGACCATGCAATTTTTGGGTTCCGTTAGAATTCGAACCAAATCATCCTCAGAGAGCTCCGCCAGAGTTGCGATAACAGGAAGGCGACCCACAAGCTCAGGAATCAATCCGTAGTGAACCAAATCCTCGGGTTCAACGTGCGCCCCGCCACCAAAATGAGCAACCGCTGCACGATGCGCATCCTGATCCACAAACCCCAAGGCACCCTGCCCTTTTCGACGACGCACAATATCCGACAGCCCCACAAACGCACCCCCACAAACAAACAGAATATGCTCTGTATTGATCTTGATGTACTCCTGTTGAGGATGTTTCCGGCCACCTCCAGGCGGAACACGAACCATGGCCCCTTCAAGAATTTTAAGAAGCGCCTGTTGTACGCCCTCGCCAGAGACATCCCGCGTGATCGACACATTTTCAGTCTTACGGCCAATCTTGTCGATCTCATCAACGTAAATAATTCCCGTTTCCGCACGCGCAATATCACCATCTGCCGCTTGGATCAGGCTGAGAAGCACGTTTTCAACATCCTCCCCCACGTATCCAGCTTCGGTCAGTGCTGTTGCATCCACAATGGTAAACGGCACATCAAGCACCCGCGCCAGTGTTCTTGCCATTAACGTCTTGCCACAGCCTGTCGGACCCATCATCAGAATATTGCTCTTCTCAATCTCAACATCACGAAATGCATCACTGTCCGCAAAATGCGCAGATTGATTGAGGCGCTTATAGTGATTGTGTACCGCAACCGAGAGAACCTTCTTCGTCTGCTCATGTCCAATGACATACTCATCCAAAGACGCCTTCAGCTCATGCGGTTTGGGAACCTTCAATTCGCGGGGCTTTGTTTCTGTAACTTGAGACTCCGTTTGCCCGAGGAGACCGTTGCAGAGCTGAATACACTCATCACAAATATTAACTTTCGGCCCGGCGATCAAGCGACTCACTTCATCATGCCGCTTGCCACAGAACGAACAGGTCTTACCTTTTTCCTGACTCATAAATAACTCCGGTAAACACAATCGGCTACAAAAGCCGCAAATGCGTGCTACTTCTTTGCAGGCTTCCTGCGCTTCACGACCTCATCAACCAACCCATACTTCATGGCCTCCTCAGACGACATGAAGAAGTCGCGATCCGTGTCTTTTTCGATATCAGGAAGCGATTTTCCTGTGTGAAAAGCCAAAATGCCGTTCAGGCTATCCCTCAAACGTAAAATTTCTTTAGCCTGAATGCTGATATCAGCAGCCTGCCCCTGAACCCCTCCCCACGGTTGGTGGATCATGATTCTGGCATTCGGAAGTGCAAATCGCTTCTTGGCAGCACCTGCCGCCATCAGCACAGCTCCCATACTCGCGGCCTGCCCCACACAATAGGTGGCCACATCACACTTCAGAAACTGCATCGTATCATAGATCGCCAACCCCGACGTAACCGACCCCCCTGGCGAGTTGATGTACATACTGATATCCTTTTCTGGATCTTCCGCCTGCAGAAAAAGAAGCTGTGCAATGATCAGATTGCTGACATCATCTGATATTGCAGTTCCAACGAATATGATTCGATCCTTTAGTAGGCGTGAAAAAATATCGTATGCCCGTTCGCCACGACCGCTTTGCTCTACCACCATCGGCACCAATGCCTGATTCATCTCGCTCATGTAATCACTCCCCCTCAATTCTGAAATCATCCGCCAGCGTGACTCAAGGCCACAAAACAAAACACACGATCAATCACCCGTCCCTTAGAGCTTGATCTTGGCATTTTCCAAAAGAAATTCCATCACCTTATTGCCCCGAACCTCAGTACGAAGGTTCTGGAGCCCTTCATCATGCTTTTCGATCTCGGGGCGAATCCGCTCGGATGTCATGCCATAGCGCTGCGCCATGACCTCAATATGCTTCTCCACATCCGCCTCTTCAAGCGTGATTTTCTCTTCGGCAGCAATACGCTCAATGATGTATGACAGTTTAACGCGATCGCGGGCACTCTGCGATGCCGAGCCCAGAATTTCATCACGATGCTGCTCAAACATTTCGCGAGATCCGCCCTGTTGAGCTGCTCGCGTTAGCATATCTTTCACCAAGGCACTCGTTTCACGTTCAACCAACGATTCAGGAAGATCCATCTCGGTCTTATCCAGAAGGAAGCGTGAAATATCCTCCTTAAGCCGATTGGTTTCCTTTGCAACCGCAGCCTCCTCAAGATCCGTGCGAATACGAGCACGCAAAGCGTCTTCAGACTCAACATCAAATCGCTTCA
>Ga0307929_1003076_pt1 | contig 9964 bp, 10 predicted proteins | sample AceLakmetage1330_FD_203160 | JGI IMG/M metagenome (GOLD analysis project Ga0307929, IMG submission 203160) | Saline water microbial communities from Ace Lake, Antarctica - #1330 | ecosystem: Environmental > Aquatic > Non-marine Saline and Alkaline > Saline | place: Antarctica: Ace Lake...
ATCCTTTTGCCAAATATTATTCATATGTGGTATTTAATCGTGTGGTCAAAAACAAAGAAAATCGTGCTTAATGACTATATCGTTTCTCTAAAAGACTTGTTTATACACATGTTTACACAAAAAAGAAGCCTACAGTGCGAAGTGGAAGAGGCAACACCTGAAGAAATAAAAGAAAACAAATTATGGTGGTTTGAACATTTTATCTTGGTGCTCGGATATTTGTCTTTATTATTTACAACAGTTTTTCTTAATTGGTTTAAAACCGAGAACATGATTGTGCATTATATTGGTTATATATTCTCTGCAATAATTTTTATTGTCACTTTTGATTTTGTCATAAGACGAATTCGCAAAAAGACACAAAAATCTGTATTTACACATCCCTCTGATTGGTTTTTCGTAATCTGGCTATTCCTAATGGGTGCAACCGCCTTTGCGGTCAGATTATTTATCGATCTTGATATTATCGAAAATAACTTCTGGATGTATCTATTCCATATTTCAATTCTTGCTCAATGGGCTTTGATAATCGTGCCGTTTGGTAAATGGACTCACTTTCTTTATAGATCGTTTGCAATGTATTTTGCAAGCATATTAGAAGCCTCTGCAAAAAAGAAATAAGGTTCATATCATATAATCAGTGAATTTTTCGGGTTATATTTACTGCATCCTTTGTTTCGCTTGTAGCGTTGCATATCTTTAAAGTTTTGTCGTAAAAACAAAGATACAGAATCCTCAGGCGCTTTTGAAATCTAACGTTTCGGATCGTAGTGCTAAAATTCAAAACCACCAAGCGCTCATTCCGCATTTTGACAAAAAGTAAACATAATAATTAATCAATAATTAAATCAACATCCGCTCGTTAATAAAACATTGCAGCAAGTATTTTTCAGGGTAAAGCATTCTGTATATTTGTTGGGGACTTCTAATAATTCTTTCGCATCAAGATTTTCAGCGTTTTTCATAGACAATGAAATTTTTTAAATTTGTTTCTTGAAAGAAAAGAATTATTAGAAGACCCCTGTTAGCAATGAATCATTGAAAATGTTAAAACAAATGATGAATATAAGCTTAGTATTTGCCCTGATTTTGGGGATTAGCATAAATCTTGGGTCGGGAGATCGTAATGCCGAAGAAAACATGGTAAATAAAGCAGCGCCTTTTGTTGTTGAACAGGATGCCGGCTGGGCTGATTCTATTATCGCAAATATGTCGATTGATGCCAAAATTGCGCAATTATTTATGATTGCTGCCTATTCCAATAAAAACCAAAAAGAAGAAGACTACATCAATTATCTGGTTAAAGATTTGAAAATCGGTGGTTTGATTTTCATGCAAGGCGGACCTGAACGACATGCCCGCTTGATTAATCGCTATCAGGCATCGGCAGATATTCCCTTACTCATTGCCATGGATGCAGAATGGGGACCTTCTATGCGTTTGGATTCTACGGTTTTGTATCCACGACAAATGATGTTGGGTGCAATTCAAGATAATCAGTTGATGTATGATGTAGGTGTTGAATATGCTCGTCAGTTAAAAGCATTGGGCGTGCATGTGAATTTCGCACCGCTTGTCGATATTAATGTCAATCCAAACAATCCGGTGATTAATAGCCGTTCTTACGGCGAATTACGGGATGATGTCGTCCGTAAAGCCTATTATTTTTCCAAAGGGATGCAGGACAACAAGGTGCTGGCTGTGATAAAACATTTCCCCGGACACGGTGATACCGATCAGGATTCACACAAAACCCTTCCCACCATTTTGCATAATAAAGCTCGTTTGGACAGCATTGAAATGTACCCATTCCGAAAGCTTGTTAATGCAGGGATTGGTGGGGTGATGATTGCGCATTTGTATGTTCCAGCATTGGATTCGGCTGAAAATCGGCCATCTACCTTGTCAAAAGTGATTGTTACCGATATTTTGAAAGAGGAGTTTGGTTTTGATGGCTTAATTTTTACCGATGCCCTGAATATGCGTGGTGTTGCCGATTATTACGATACTGGAGAAGTTGAAGTTGAGGCGTTTATCGCAGGAAATGATGTGTTGTTGTTTCCGCAGAATGTGCCAAAAGCCATAGCAGCAATGAAAGCAGCGGTTAACGATGGACGTATCTCAGAAGCAGAAATTGATGCGCGTGTGAAAAAAATCCTCTCTGCAAAGCGATGGGTGGGAGTGATGAACGATACAATACCGCTGAATAGTAATGGCCTGGTGGATAGTCTGAACAACACTCAGGCAAAATTAATCAATCGGAAAATTGCGGAAAATGCGGTTACACTTGTCAAAAATGCTGATGACTTATTGCCATTGAAACATCTCAACAGCTTAAACATTGCATCCGTTGATTTTGGAAGCAATGAGATTAATGCATTTCAGGAGCGGCTCAAAGATTATGCATCGGTACCGGCTTATGTTTATGAGCGTGATGTCCGAAATCTTGGCAAAAAAGCGCTATTGGAAAAGCTGACTGAATACGATTTGCTCATTCTTTCTGTCACAGGCACCAATCGTTCTCCGGGTCGGAATTTCGGGCTCAGTGCCGTGGAGGCAGAAGTCATTCAAAATCTGGCAAAATCAAATACCGTGATTCTAAATCACTTTGGAAATCCTTATGCGTTGAGTATTTTCGATGATGTTTCTGATATTGATGCAATTGTGGTTTCATACAATGATAGAACGCTGACACAGGATATTTCCGCGCAGATGATTTTCGGCGGGTTGGCTTATAAGGGACGCGTTCCGGTGAGCATCGGAAGTCATTTTGCGGCAGGTAAAGGCATCACAACAGAATCAATACGCTTATCTTATACCGATATTTCTGAAGAAGTAAATATTGATTCTGACCTGTTTTACAAAGTCGATTCTTTGATGAAAGAAGCGATTGATGAAAAAGCAACCCCCGGTGCTCAGATTTTGGCTGCACGGCATGGTAAAGTGTTTTTTCAAAAATCCTACGGATACCACACCTACGAGAAAAAGCAGCAAGTGACAAATACGAATATATACGATTTGGCATCTGTAACGAAAATTGCGGCAACAACCGTATCCTTAATGAAACTGTATGACGAGAAAAAATGGCAATTAAATGACAGCATAGGAAATTTTCTGGATTTTCTGAAAGGGAGCAATAAAACCAATCTGAAATTTAAAGATGTGTTGATGCATCAGGCTCGTTTGGCTCCCTGGATTCCGTTTTACACAGAAACCATTAAAGAAAATTACGGGAAGTTTTACTGTGAAGCTCCCAGCGAGCAAATGTTTGTTCCGGTGGCTGATCATATGTTTACAATGATGAGCGTGCGGGATAGCATTAATTATAAAATTGCAACTTCGAAATTGCGTTCCCACGGCGGATACCGGTATTCCGATTTGGGATTTTATTTGATGCGGGAAATCATTGAAGAAATTACCGAAACTCCGATTCAAGTTTATGTTCGTGATCAGTTTTATCAGAGTTTGGGAGCCAATACGTTGGGCTATAATCCCACTGAGCGGTTTGCAAAAACTGACATTGTCCCGACAGAGTATGATACCATTTTTCGAAAACAATTACTTTGTGGATATGTACACGATCAGGGAGCTGCTATGTTGGGCGGAGTTTCCGGTCATGCCGGATTATTTTCGAATGCAAATGACTTGGCAAAACTAATGCAAATGTTGTTGAATAAAGGCGCATATGGTGGGCAGCGATACATCAATGCAGAAACGGTGCAGCTATTCAGTTCTCCGTTGCGTAATCCCAAAGAAAACCGCAGAGGTTTGGGTTTTGATAAGCCTGTGATTGACAGGCCCGGCAAGGGTCCTGCCTGCGATTCTGCATCGAAGGAGAGTTATGGGCATTCCGGATTTACCGGTATTTTAGCATGGGTTGATCCGGAAACCGATATTTTGTTTATTTTTATGTCAAATCGGGTGTATCCCGATATGGAAAATCGAAAAATACTAAAACTGAATACCAGAACCAATATTCAGCAGGTGTTTTACGATGCAATTATAAATTAATATGAAAGTTTATTTTAGTCTGATAATCGGAATTTTTCTTGCTGTTTCTGTGCAAGCACAGTACGGGGTCGCAAAAGAGAAATCTGCATGGTACGAAAATTTTCGTTTCGGTGGTGGATTTGGGCTTCGTTTGGGGACAATCACTCAGGTGGACTTATCTCCACGAGTTGAATATCTCGCCACCGACAGATTGAGTTTTGGTGTGGGTGGAACCTATCTTTATTACAACAACAAGACATATCTTTATGAAACCTCAATTTATGGTGTTGGTGCCTTTGCGGATTTTGCGATTATTAAAGATTTGAATTCGATTTTGCCTTTTGGGTCAGGAACTGCTTTATTGTTGCATGCGGAGGCGAATTATCTTAATCTTGATCCCGACATGGATTTTGGTGCGCTGACACCCAGAACTGATCGCTTTTGGATATGGCAGCCAATGATTGGTGGCGGATTGAAAGTTCCGGCCGGAAAACGTGCATATTTGCTGGTTTTGGTGTTGTATAATTTGAACGAATTGCCTTATTCGCCATATGCAAATCCGACAATTAATATACACATTATGTTTTGATTTTTTTTAAAAAAGTTTCCATTCATAATAATGATTTTGTTTCTTTATAAGCAGTTAGTTTAAACGATGGATAAAATTACAATCACAATAATGTTCATGGGAGCATTGATATTCTTTGCTCACTTTTTTAATGGAATTTTTGACAAAACAAAGATTCCGAATGTGCTTTTATTGATGATTATTGGGATAGCAGCAGGTTTTTTCATTGATAATGATTTGTTTTTCGGGGAATTGGGTAGAGTATTTACTACCATTACCTTGATTGTCATTTTGTTTGAAAGTGGTACAAATCTTAAATTTAATGAATTACGAAGCTCTGTAACATCCGCGACAGCGATAACACTTTATAATTTTATTACCACTTTGGCAATTGTCGGAGGACTAAGTTATGTCTTAACTCCGTTGAATTTAACCGAATCTATTTTCATGGGAGCCATCGTTGGTGGAACGTCTGCAGCAGTGGTTGTTCCTATTCTCAATCAGCTTAAGCTTGGGAAAAAAGCCAGTACGGTTTTGCTGCTCGAATCTGCTTTTAGTGATGTATTGTGTCTGATTGTTGCCTTGGCTGCCCTTGAAGCCATGAAAGCCGGCACCTTAGAAATCGGAAGCATCATGAATGCGATCTGGAAATCCTTTTTATTTGCTGCGCTGATAGGAATTGCAGTAGGATTGATTTGGTCACTTTTGCTGAATTTGGTTCGTGAGTTGAAAAACTCCATGTTTACAACCTTAGCTTTTGTTTTTCTGGTTTACGGTGTTATTGAATTCTTGGGCTTTAATGGCGGTATTGGGGCAATGAGCTTTGGAATTGTACTGGGAAATGCAATGTCCCTTGGAAAAATAAATGTCTGGAAAAAAATATTTCGCTTTGATGCTGAGGTTTAACGAATCACGAGCAAAATTTTTATTCTGAAATTGTCTTTATTTTGCAAACTTATTTCTTTGTTTATGTAGGTATTATGATTGAGTTTGGATCCACATCGGTATATTTACTGACAATACTGATTATGTCTATGATACGCTTAACCCGCCCATTGGGTGTTCGTTGGTTTGTAAAAAAAGAAGTTTCAATTTCTGACAGAACGATTATGTCAATCATGTCTCCGAAAGGACTGGTGCCTGCAGTTTTAGCATCAATCCCTTTGCAGTTGGGGATGTTGTCTGGACAAACTATCGCCGAATTGGGTTATTCAATTGTTTTAATTAGTATTTTGCTAAGTTCCATTCTTATTATGATTGGCAGTAGAGACCCGCTTGCTTTTGCTAAATTATTTCGGAGAGGAATAATATCCGGTAATAAAAGTAAAGCAGGTAAAATCGAGCAACCCGATGGTAATAGTGTAATTGAAGAACAAACCAATAAGGGTAAATTGAAACCCAGAGCGTAATATATATAATGAATAAAATAATGTCTTATGGAAATTACAAAAGGAAAAAAAGTTAAAGTTCAGTATCAATTGCGATTAGAATCTTTTGATGGTGAATTGGTTGAAGAAACCAGAGAAAATGAACCAGAGGTTTTTGTCGTTGGTGATGATGCGATGTTGGATATTTTTGAAAATCAGTTATTAGGTAAAAAAGCAGGTGAGGATTTTCGCATAGAAATTGCTGCATCTGATGCCTTTGGCGATTACGATCCGGATGCATTGACAGAATTTACCGAAGAAGAATTCTATGAGTTGGTAGGGGAGGATAAAGGCGATTTTGAGCTTGGTGCTTATTTCCCAATGGAAGATGAAGATGGTAATCATTACGATGGATTTATCACTGAAATTGAGGACGATCGCGTGTTGGTTGATTTCAATCATCCGCTTGCCGGAGAAATTTTATTTTTTACAGGTAAAGTAATTGAGGTTTCTGAACCTGAAGAATAATAGATTTTAACTTTGCCGAATTTATATACTGAATTTTTACTTAATGCGTTTAAGATATATCTTTTACGCAAGATTTATCTTTTATGAAAGCGATTAACGGACAGGAAGCTTACGAAAAACTGCAAAAACTTTTAATTGACAAAAAGGACAAATTGCGCATCATGGAACGACAAGTTGATATTGATGTGCAAATGACCTATTTTGAAAAAGGGACAAAAACGAAAACCGATTTACCCGATCTTGAACATGTGCTTTCTCGCGCTGACGATTTGTACGACAAGGATGTTGATCTTGAAACAAAACAAAGTCTGTTGAATCAGCTTGCATGTTTTGAAGAGGTAAAATGTTTTCGGATACTTGAAAAATACATGAAACAACCGGATAAACAGCTTAATGACTGGTCGTATTTGGCGTATCAAGAGTCTTTAATGCTGATCGAATCATCCCTTACCGATGAAGATATGGTGTATATTTCCAGTGGCCTAGGTGGGAAAGACAATAAATTACGGTATTTTGTGGTAATCATGACCGATGATAAAAGTCGTGCATTTTCCCCACAGGAGCAACGCTTAATTTTAAAAGAAATAAAATATCAGTTTGATAAATACGAAACCGAATTTGAAACGCATAATTTTTATAATGCTTACTTCATGTTTTCTTGCTTAATCCCGATTGACGTTAGTATTGCCGATTTATTTCATGGATTTATTGAGCTGATAAACGAATTTGGGGCAGTATTGAGCGATAATTTTTTAATTACTAATGTAAAACGAATGAGCGTTGATGAAGTAGAAGCTTTCATTGAAAAACGCTTAGAAAAAACAGATTATGACGATGAAGAACAAGCAGATTAACCTTGCCGTACAGGTTTTGCCTTTCGGCGGAGAAAAACATGCCTATGAAATTGTTGATGAGGCAATTAAGCAAATTCAAAATTCAGAATTGAAGTATAAGGTATGTCCGTTTGAAACCGTGATTGAGGGCAGTTATGCTGATGTTATGGATGTCGTTGAAAAAGTACAGAAAGCTTGTTACGATGCAGGTGCGGATCATTTGATTTGCAATATAAAAATTCAAAGTCATAGCACAGATAAGGTCACCATTGATGATAAGATGCATCAATATGAGTAATTTAAAAGTTAGCTTTTATTGTGTTAATATTTGGCAATGTTTTGGGCTGCTTTATTCCTGCTGGAAATAATTCGTTTTGTCGTTTTGTCTTCAAAAAACATTCTTATTTTTGTGATAAATAACACATTGCAGGCGTGAAATTATATCCAAAGCTATGGTATGCATTTTATTGCAAATCTCGATCTGAAAAGCGATTGAACGATTTGCTGTTACGCGACGGATACGAATCTTATCTGCCGTTAAAAACGGAGCTTAGGCAATGGAGCGATCGTAGGAAAAAAGTAAAAGTTCCATTGCTTCCCGGTTATGTTTTTGTGAAATGTAGCAGAAAGGATATCCAAAGCGTTGTGAGATATCCACATGTTGTTGCGCCTGCTGCTTAATTACTGAATATGCAGTAATTAAGCAGCAGGAAATAGATTGGTTAATCACTGTTGAATCTGGCGGTTATACGGTAAGTAAGGATTGTAATTGTCTTGAAAAGGGAGTCTCTGTTCTTGTTAATTCCGGCCCATTTATGGGATGCGAGCCGGTTGTAAGCGATAAAAGTAAAACTGCACGAATTTGTGTTTACTTAAAATCCATTGATGTTAATTTCACAATAACGATGGATCTGTCCCAAGTAGAAATTATTTAGTGCTAATACAGCAAGTGGCTTTGTTGTAGCGGTTTATTGCCATTATTGTCCAAATATATGTATGATATCAGAATTTTTTGGCGTTTTGATGCTTTATACGTATTTTGATAAAGAATTTATGTTCTATTGGTTCATCCTTGTATGTGACTGAGAGGGCGAAGCTGTGGGGAATGTTGATTGCGACTGATATCACGTATGCTTCGATTTCGATAGCACAATGCCTGACGGCACGTTGTTTTTGTGTTGATTTACGTTATATTCAAGAATTGTTGGGGCATAGCTCGAGCAAGACAACAGAGATTTATACACATGTGAGTAATTTGAATTTATCACAAATAACAAGTCCTGGCGATTTCATTAAGTTTTAATTGAAAAATTATATATATTTGTAAAAAGCTAAACAGAACAATGGTATGATGATGAAATTCACCAATAAACACAAACTGCACAATATTAGATGTTTAAGAATTTTCCATGCGAAAGATAAAGTAAAAATAAATGCAATACAGTTGCGTTTAGCAAGTAGTTACCCACAAGCAAAAGAAAACGAGACAGAATGATAAATTTGCTACAAGAAAATAAAGAAATAGAAAGCCAACGCACAAATAGCACATTTGGTTTTTTGCCGACACACAGGCAAACGCAAAAAAACCAAAAGAGCTATTTTTTGCCAACGCTCGCAGAATTAGAAACTGAATAAGAAATAAAGAGAATAAATGAGTTTAGATACAAATACATTACAACCGATTATCAATTTCATCTGGACAGTTGCAGATGAAATACTGATTAATAAATATCTTGAAAATCAATATCAAGATGTGATTTTACCAATGACTGTTTTGAGAAGATTGGACTTGGCTTTAGAAAAAAGCAAAGACAAGGTTTTAAAAACCCACGAAGAGTTTAAAGGGAAAATTGATAATCTTTCTGGACTATTGACCAGCAAAGAACACGGCTCAGGATTGGAGTTTTATAATACTTCGCCCTACACAATGAAAATGTTGTTGGATGACCCAAAAAATATCGACAGTAACTTTCTAGATTATCTAAACGGATTTTCGGAAAACGTACAAGACATTATTCAGAAATTTAAGTTCCGAAACCAGTTAGAAACATTTGAAGAAACTGGTATTACCTTTTCACTTATTGAAAAGTTTTGTAGCCCTAAAATTAATCTACGACCTGAGAAAATTTCTCCAATGGCAATGGGTTATATGTTTGAGGATTTACTCCGCAGATTTAACGAAAAAACAAATGCGGCAGCAGGGCGACATTTTACACCAAGAGAAATTATTGAACTAATGACTCATTTGGTGTATTTGCCTGTAAAAGACAAAATACAACAAGGTACATATTTGGTTTATGATCCTTGTGCTGGTTCGGGAGCAATGCTTACTCAATCTAAAAAATATGCCACCGACCCCGAAGGCGAAATAAAATCAAAAGCAAGTTTTCATTTATACGGACAAGAAAACACAGGCGAAATGTATGCGGTTTGCAAATCGGATATGTTGCTAAAAGGTGAAGACCCTGACAAAATAAAGTTTGGCTCTACACTTAGTAAATATGGTTTTGACCCCAACCTTAAATTTAACTTTATGCTTACCAACCCACCATACGGCACAAGTTGGAAAGAAGACCAAAAAGAGTTGAATGTAGGAACAGCCAAAAAGATAGAGATAAACGACAGCCGTTTTAACTTGGAAATTAAAAATTTTAAAGGCGAAAAAGAAAAAACTTGTT
>Ga0307929_1003077_pt1 | contig 9962 bp, 9 predicted proteins | sample AceLakmetage1330_FD_203160 | JGI IMG/M metagenome (GOLD analysis project Ga0307929, IMG submission 203160) | Saline water microbial communities from Ace Lake, Antarctica - #1330 | ecosystem: Environmental > Aquatic > Non-marine Saline and Alkaline > Saline | place: Antarctica: Ace Lake | collected...
CCCCCTGCCAAAGGGCGGCAGCCATTCCAGATAAACGGCAAAGAGCATGACCCATAAAATACCCATGAGAAAGGTGGGGATGGAGATACCGCCAAGGGAGCCTGCCATGATGAGTCGCGACAGGACTCCGTTGGGCTTTATGGAAACCAGCACGCCCAGGGCAACACCCGCCGAAAGTGAGATCAAGATAGCCGTGAGCGCCAGTTCAAAGGTGGCGGGGAAGCGCTCCAGGATCGTGTCAAGGGCATCTACCTGGGAGATATAGGATTTACCGAAATCCCCCTCAAGGGCATTGCCCAGAAAATTTACATACTGCACATAAAAAGGCCTGTCCAGACCATAGACAATTCTGACCTTTTCACGTTCCTGCTGGGTGGCATATTTGCCAGCCAGCATCAGCACCGGGTCCCCGGTAAATCTGAAGATCAGAAAGCAGATAAATGAGACGGCCAGCAGCACCATGATGCCCTGTAGTATTCTTTCAACGATATATCTTGCCAATTTAAATCCCGTTCAGGGGCTGCCCTTACCCGCGGCGGCCCCTGATGCTTAAGTGTTTAGCGTTTAATTTCCTTTGCCACGATCCACCGATCCGGGCGGGGGGTGAATTTTGCCTTGGATGCCTTTAAGATGGCATAGACATCCTGCTGGTAATGCAAGGGGATCCAGGCAACATCTTCAACCGATTTTTTATTGATTGCCTGGAGTGCTGCTTCCCGTTCTGAACGATCGAGAATTGAAGCAGAAGCGATGATCTGCGCATCCAATTGGGCATTGGAGTACATGGCACCATTGTAAGTGCCCATGCCCTTGTCGGCATCCACCGTGTGGAGGAGCATCTGGGCGGAGCGGCCAAAGTCATAGGAACCGTCCAACCATCCAATGAGATAAAAAGCGTGTTTGTTGGAAGCAAGCTCGTCAAAGAAAATGGATTTGGGTTTTACATCCAGGGTCACATTGAGACCGATTTTGGCAAGGTATTTGGCAACCGCTTCACAAATCTGTTTGTCATTGATATACCGATCATTGGGGCCTGCAATGGTGATATCAAAACCGTTCTCATAACCGGCTTCTTTTAAGAGCGCTTTTGCTTGTTCAGGATTATAGGGCAGCCTTTTCAAAGACGTATCATGCCCGATGGTGGCAAGGTCCGGCACCTGGGCTGCCGGGGTTGCCTGGCCCCGCATGATGGTCTTGACGATTTCATCTTCATTGATGGCCATGGCAATGGCCTGACGGACCCGGATATCTTCGTAGGGGGTGCCTTTTTTATTTCCCAAATCCATATAGATGCATCTTCGGGCAGGCCTGGATACAATCTCAATGGCCGGGTTTTTTTTGATCATGTCAATCATGGGCACGGGAACGCCGCTTAAAATATCCACCTGGCGGGCGGCGATGGCTGCAAACCGTGTGGAGCCTTCCGTGATGGGTTTGATTTCCACTGTTTTATAGTCGGGAGCCCCTTCCCAATAATCCGGGTTTGCTTCCATTCGTATATAGGAGCCTTTGACCCATTCAACAAATTTATAGGCACCGGTTCCGATGGCCCGGGTGTTGTAATCGCCGGAATCCCTCGTCATGGTGGATTCCTTGTCTACGATGAAATTTTGGTGCATGGTTTCTGCAAACCAGGGCACGGGTTTTACGGTTTTAAATATAACGGTGTAGTCATCCGGGGTCTCGATGGACGCAATGGAATTGGCAATGTTCACAAATTTTGAAAATTTAGGATCCTTCATTCTTTCAAAGGTGTATTTAACATCCTGGGCATTAAAGGCATTGCCGTTGTGAAATTTAACCCCTTTGCGAAGTTTGAACTTCCAGGTCAGCCCATCCACGCGTTCCCATTCCGTGGCAAGGGCCGGAACCAATTTTCCGTCAAGGGGATTTCTCTGTAACAGTCCGTCAAAAAAGTTGGACATATAGGAAAGGTTGGCATCTGAGTTGTAGCTGTGGGGATTCATGCTTTTAGGCGGCGCATCCACCGCAATCACAAGATCCGCCTTTGCCATGGCCAGGGGTGGTAATGCCAGCAATGCCAGCAGCAGAAACATAACGAGCGACTTTAATTTCATTTTTTTCTCCTTGTAAAAAATTGAGAGATCATGGATCGGTTCATCAAACAGTCTCGTATAGGTGACAGGCAGCCGCATGATTGGCGCCGAATCCCTTCATTTTCGGTTCTTCTCGTTCACAAATATCCATTCGATCCGGACACCGGGTGTGGAACCTGCAGCCTGTGGGCGGATTGATGGGGCTTGGCACATCCCCTTCCAGGATGATCCTGTTTCTCTTGCGCAGGGGATCAGGCACCGGGATGGCAGATAAAAGGGTTTTGGTATAGGGGTGCTTCGGGTCCTTGTAAAGTGACGCATAATCGGCAGTTTCAATGATTTTACCAAGATACATCACCAGAATACGATCACAGATATACTCCACCACGGCCAGGTCATGGGAAATAATGATCAACGAGAGGTTAAACTCGTTTTTCAGTTTTATCAGCAAATTAATGATCTGGGCCTGGATGGAGACATCCAGGGCAGAGACCGGCTCATCTCCGATGATCAGGGAAGGATCCAGGGCCAGGGCCCTTGCAATTCCGATACGCTGGCGCTGGCCCCCGGAAAATTCATGGGGATACCGATGGGTCAGGCCCGGAGAAAGTCCAACGGTTTCCATCAAAAAATCCAGACGTTCCGCTCTTTTTGACCCGGTATAGCGGTTGTGAATATCCATGGGGTCCGACAGGATCTGACCAATGGTCATCCTGGGATTCAACGACGAATAAGGATCCTGGAAGATCAACTGCATTTCGCCCCTCAGGGAACGAAGCTGGGCGGGGCTCATGGCACCCAAATCCTTCCCTTTCCAGAACACATTTCCCTGGGTGGGCGGAGTCAGGTGCATGGCGGCCATTCCGGCCGTGGTTTTGCCGCACCCGGATTCACCCACAATCCCCAATGTTTCACCCGGCATGAGTTCAAAACTGATTCCGTCGACCGCATGGACATATCCAACGATTTTTGATAAGAGCCCCTTTTTAATGGGAAAATGAACTTTCAGATTATCAATTTTGAGTAATGGTTTCAATGTGGTTGTTCCCTGGGGTTATGTCTTGGTATGAAGCCAGCATCTGACCCGGTGATTTTCACCTGCTCTCGTCAGCTGGGGTTCTTCTCGTTCACAAATATTCATTCGATCCGGGCAGCGGTTACTGAATTTGCATCCATGGGGAAGATTGTAGAGGCTGGGAATCATGCCTTTTATTTCCGTTAATTCCCCGGCATTGCCAGCAGCTCTGCTTCCCAGAACGGGAATTGAGTTGAGCAGTCCCAGGGTGTAGGGATGAAGGGTCTGCTTGAACAATTCAATGGTCGACGCTTGTTCCACCACCTGACCAGCATACATTACCACCACCCGGTCTGCCATTTCTGCAATGACACCAAGGTCATGGGTAATCAGCTGGATGGCCGTTGAAAAATCCTGTTTCAATCGGAGCATGAGATCAAGGACCTGGGCCTGAACCGTTACATCAAGTGCCGTTGTGGGTTCATCGGCAATGAGAATTTCAGGATCACAGGACATTGCCATTGCAATCATTGCCCGTTGGCGCATTCCCCCGGAAAGCTGGTGGGGATATTCATGGACCCGCTTGTCCGGGGAAGGAATTTGTACCCTGTCCAGCATCTCAATGGCTGCCGCCAGGGCCTGTTTTTTCCCAAACCCCTTGTGGAGCCTGAACATTTCCGAAATCTGGTTCCCAATGGTAAAAACAGGATTCAGAGAAGTCATGGGCTCCTGGAAAATCATGGCAATGCCAGCGCCTCGGATTCTGCGAATCTCTTGGGGAGGCAGGGTGAGCAAATCCCTGTTGTGAAAAAGGATTTCGCCGCCCACAATTTTGCCGGGAGGCTCTGGCACCAATTGCATGATAGATTGGGCCGTAACGCTTTTTCCGCAGCCGGACTCACCCACGATGCCCAAAATTTCACCGGGAAAAAGCTTAAACGAAACACCGTCAACTGCTTTTGCCACGCCCTCACGGGAAAAGAAATGGGTTTTCAAATTTTTGATTGAAAGGATACACTCATTTGATGTTTCGCCCAATGATTCCCCCTCGGTAAGTTCTTAAGCAAAATTAATCCGGTATTTTCGTCAGACGAGTTTTTATATTTCATCTTACCCATAGGGGTGTCAATGAAATTTGTCAGCGATTTATTATGATTGCTTCTTGTCGGGTACTTTTTTCTACTTTGTTAACTTCGCCATGATGCCCTTAAAATCAAAGGGGAAAGGCCCTCATTTTCCAGATTTTCACTATGAAAACTCACGGGATTGGGGCAAACTATAAAGCCTAACAAAGTAAAATTTTGTTAAAAATTTAAATCCTGATGGTCAACGTAAGGATGTCTTGATATTTCCACACCAGGATCACTGAAATATGCCATTAAATAAATAATTAATATACAAGTAGCATATAAATATAAAACGGGTCAATAAAAAAATCAAGAATGGTTTAAAAAAATATTAAACTTCTTGTAAGACAAGAAAACAGGGTCAGAATCTGACTAGGTCAATACAGCTTTAGCCCCTGATATTCCATGAGTCCGGCCAATGCCCGGTCAAACTGCTGGCCCAAATCATGGGCATCAAACAATGATCTGATATGGGCATGGAATCCTTCCGGGGTATGGATGTTGTCCGTCTCTTCAACGGCATTCCGGCTTTTTTCCACTTCATTGAAAAACAGGTCTGTGATTTCCGGGGTATTGGAGAGAAATCCCTCCATGTTAAGCTGCTCCCAATCACGGTTGTAGGAGTGTTTTCGATCCGAGGTGAAACTAACTTTGGGATTTTTTCCATGGGCATCCTGGATGATAAACTCGAAACGGGCACATCGCTTGATCACCTGATGCAGGTGCTGGTCCGGAAACTTCAGTGAAGCGGACACGGCATTGGCAAAAAATTTTGTAAAAAGATCCACCTTGACAGGAGAGACATTCACGGCATCATGCCCGATATTTTTTTCCAGGCTTTCCTCAAGGCAATCCTTGCACATATAGGTCTCATATCGAAAACCTCGGGCACAATTTTCCAGATAAAGTGATTTTCTTTCCAGAACGATATCATGGGTAAATGTCATGAAAAATTTGGCTGCCTCGTCATCTGGTTCTGTGGGAAATTCCTTCATCATGTACAATCCCATGGGGAGGAAAATACCGCTGGGTCGATTTTTAACGATGATTTTGGTTCCCCCCAAGGCTTCAAGGGCCGCCATGGCCAGTTCGAAATAAATATAATCAAATTGAGGGAGAATTTTGCCCTCAAATTTTCTTTTCCGGTTATTTTTCAAGATTTCGGGAATATCATGGGCGTTCAGGGGCATATAATCATACTCGGCAAGGATCATGTTGATCTGGGTTATCGTGTAGTTAAGCGCTAGAAGGATAGAGGCAATTTTGTCCTTGCCGGGATGGTTGATCTTATTTTTTAAAAGCTTGATAAGATAGGTATTGGATATACCTGAAATCTGACTGATCCGGTTGATATTAAGGTCGCTTTTTTCAATAAGTCGGGTGAGGGTATCTGGAAAGTTGCGCATGGGTCTCAAGGAATCCTTTATATCTAATTTGATTTATCTCCATTCCATAAAAGCATACCACAGTTTACAGAACAAATACCATCAAGTTTAATAAAAAATTAACCCAAAGGCAAGGGGGTTACCAAAAGGTCTGATTCAAGAACCAACCTTGTAGTTTACCTCTCTTGAAATACCAAACTTTTTCATTTTGGAGGTAAGGGTGCTGCCCGACACCAAGAGTCCGGTGTTGACAAGGGAGCTTCTTTACACTGGTATCACCCGGGCTCGGACCCGGTTTACCCTGGTGGTACCCTTGGGTAGTTCCTTTGATTGGGCAGTTAAACGCCGGACCCGACGGGCTTCGGGTTTGGGGGTTTTGCTGGTGTCAAAAGAATAAGTTTGTTCCTTTACGGATAAAACATCTGGCTGCTTTTCCAGCAAGCTCAGAGGAATCGCGAACATTTCATAATAAATAAATATGCTGTCATAGACCTGTTTTTGTTGTAGCTTAGACTGTTTTTTTTCTCTAAGCTTATTGATGAACTTGGTTAAACTCTCAGAGAGGTTAGAATCGTGACTATACTTGTGACAAAAATCAAGATGCAACCGCAACCATTTTCGGTAAACACCATGAAACTATAGTGAAATCCCTTTCGCATTTAGCTGTGAATCATATTGTACTAAAAGTTGTTGTGGTATAGTTTTCATTATGATATCCAATTTTAGATACCATTCCAATTTGAATGATATGCGACTGAAAATAAAAATATAATTAAAAGTGTGTCAAATAACTTTTTTGAATGATATCCGACAATGGATACCACAACTATACGGAAACCGGTCAACTACTTGTTACATGCAGAAAAAATATAACAAAAAAATGCAGGGGACGCAAAAAACCGCGCCCCTGATTTAAGCGTAAAGGATCAGAATACGAGACCATTGTCAGAAAGCTGATCCTTTTGTACCCATGGCTTCTATGGTTAATAAAAATTGCACCCATCACAAAATCCACGAACTGTGCCTTGTTATTTCCATAAAAGCCTGTATCTTTTCACCTATGATATCCACAACACCACAATTGAACCGGAAAATGCCCCTGTATGAATCCGTTGCCGCCCGGATAATGGTATTAATGGACGAGGGCACCTTTAGCCCCGGAGAACGGGTCCCCTCCATCCGCACCCTGAGCTGTGGCAAACATTGGGAACACTTGCCCAGAATTCAATCATGTAATGATATCAATGATCCTGTTGATTTAGTACCATCTCCAAAACAAACAAATGGAGGCGATTTTTTTGAAAATAGCTCGAAAAAAGTTACATTTCAATTTTTAAACCCTAACGTAGACCATATGTATCCGTTTTAAAGCCCTATTTCAACTTTTTGAGGGGTTCTACCCCCATCAACACCCATTTGTTTGCACTTTAGGCAGTTTTTGGGCGCAACTATCCGCCGCTTGATTTAAATAACGTTTTGTGTTGCATGCAATTGCTGCAAATATTATTTGCAGCCTCGATCGTTTTTCTGTTCGATGTCTTGATTTTCGAGCACCGTGTTTATTGGCTACTTCATTGACCAAACCCTCAGCACCGGCACGAACACCACATTTTTTTCAATATTCAGCGTCTTCCATATATTTATGATGTCGTTGAGCACCGGCGTATTGCGCTTCATTGATTGTCAATGTTGAAATTGTGGCCCCATGTTTTACAGGACAACGATTATGAAGAGGGCATTCTTTACACTTCTTGTTATCAAAAGGAACTATGATTGACGAGCAAATAAGAAAAAGGAAGAAATACATGGACTATCAACGCCTTCTGGCAGGCCGGACCCGACTCATGCAAGCCAACGCCATACGGGAAATTCTCAAAGTAGTGTCTGATCCTGGCATCATTTCACTGGCTGGCGGCATTCCGTCTCCGGACAGCTTTCCCATGGAAATTTTTGAAGAACTCACTGCCCGGGTGATTTCAGCCCACGGATCCCAGGCCTTTCAATACGATCTCACCGAGGGGTTCATGCCCTTAAGGGAACAGGTGGCCGTCCTCCTGGAAAGCCGTGGCATTGCCATCACCCCCGAGGCCGTGAACATCACCTCAGGCTCCCAGGGAGTTCTGGATGCAGTGGCCAAGCTCATTGATCGGCAAAGGGGATAAGATTGCCCTGGAATCACCCACCTATCTTGGGGCTATCTCTGCCTTCAACCCCTACGAACCTTCCTACATTTCCATGGTGACAGATGAACAGGGTCTGATACCGGAATCCCTGGAACAAACCCTTAAAACCCATGACGTTAAGTATCCGTCCAAAAATAAAATTACATTTTAACGTGGTTTAATTGTGTAATTCCAATTAGGAAATATATCGTGCCGGACAATTGAAATTGAGGCCATCTGTTCATCAGTCGCTTTTTGCCCAAGCTCATAATGTTTTCGTACAAAATGAGCGTTTACTTTTAATCCAGTTGATGTTTTTGTTTTCCTTAAATATTTCAATACCGTTTCATAGCTATTCAAGGGTTTACCCGCCCAGTTTTTAGAAATTTCACTATGTAAACGATGCTCAACAGGGTTCCACTTTGATGCTCCGGGAGGGTAATGGCAAACCGTTATTGACAAACCATGTCGATCACATAATTTTTCTTGAATATCATGTTTCCATACACGAGATCTTGAACTGTTACTACCTCCACCATCAGCTAAAATTAGAACTTTTCGAGAGGTAGAGTTCAAAATACAACCCTCTTTTAGCCACCATTTTTCAATGCAATCTACTGCAAAATTCGGAGTGTCATAGGTTGTCCCAACAAACACCGTACCACGATTTAAATTTGTATTGTATATGCTGTAAGGAATTGCTTTTCCAATGGCATAGCTTGGAAAATCATGATCGTTAACACGCTGTTCTTTGTTACTCCAAACCTTTCCAGCATTCTTGAAATTTCCTATCAACTCTTTTTTCTTTGTGTCAACACTTATAACTGCTTTATTTTCTATAGTAAAAACATTGCGGAGATTATCTATATAAATGAATTGTTTATCTCTATCTTTTTTTTCTTTTGCGGAAAGCTTTTTTTCGCCATTTGAATTTTTTTTACTGTTAGCTCTGAGAGAATAATCCATTTCCTTGAGCAACGTTCCAACTGTATTTTTACCAACTCTTATTCCAATAGAATTAAGTTCATCAGCTATTTTTTGAGTTGTTTTTTTTGTCCATTTCAACTCGGACATGGGATTACCAGCCGTCTCATTTTCCATTAGTTTTTTTATTTTATCTATTATTTCTGGAATTTTTTTTTGATATTTTTGTTCCCACCGCCAGCATTCCTGATTCTGTCTGTAGTGATGTCGTCAGATAAAAGTTCCCTTTTCCCTTTTGCAATGGTGTGAGCATTTAATCCAAGCAATTCTGAAATTTTTTGATCCCCACCATGACCTAACTTAAGAGACTCTAATCCTGCATAAAGTCGTCGCTGTTTTTCATTGAGAATACTAAAAAATAAAATGATTGCCGCTTTTACTTTATCGGATAATTTATCATTCTCATTAAAAATCATAATTGAGGGTAATGCTTCTTGTTGTTTTTTCCGAATTTGTATTTGATGCTTACGAATCGTTGATTTAGTTGAAAAATATAAATACAACCCTGCAAATTTTTCTCTATAAATGGCATCCTTTTTGTAAATGTTTAATAATGCTTCTTTAGTCGAAACATGAAGAATATCGTCTAATTCACGTACAGAATATCCAGCTTCAGAATTCTCTATTAAAGACTTTACAGTATATAGCAAGGTTCCGTATTTTGAGAAATATACATCGTTATATGACCATAACCCTAACATATCAAAGTCCGCTATAGAATCGGTAGTATAAAACTTCCCTCTGTGTGAATAACTTGATCGATATGAGAGTTTTTTAAGTTTACGGAAAACTGTTTTATTGACGTCTGTGCCAAGAACTCTTTTTAGTTCTTCCATTGAAGCTATCATGTTTTTTTTCAAATAGTTATGCAAATCGTCAGTCGTATATTTTTCAGGTCTCATTATGCCCTAATTCCTCTTATTTTGTTCAGTATAAGTGATATTAGGTCTTAACGCAAGTTCTATATTAAATTTTAGTATATTCTTTATAAAGCTGTAATTTAAGCATTTATTAGGTTTAAAATTTTATCCATTGTCCATATATAAACCTGAATAACGTCTTAATTCGTCTTTAAATTGTTAAGTTGTTTTTGAGTGGATCCATAGTCTCGGATAGCTTCGATAATATCATCGATCGGTGCGTCCTTGGACAGGTAGTTAACTGCTCCGGCACGATACATGTCAGCCATTACGCTTTGATCTGTATGTATTGAAAATCCGATTACCCGTATG
>Ga0307929_1003080_pt1 | contig 9956 bp, 7 predicted proteins | sample AceLakmetage1330_FD_203160 | JGI IMG/M metagenome (GOLD analysis project Ga0307929, IMG submission 203160) | Saline water microbial communities from Ace Lake, Antarctica - #1330 | ecosystem: Environmental > Aquatic > Non-marine Saline and Alkaline > Saline | place: Antarctica: Ace Lake | collected...
TAAATTGGTTATACCATCCCCCTTTATTTCCACATCCCCTTCAATCTCAGTACAACCCGGATAATCGCTTTGAAAATTATCAATCTGTTCCTGGGTTGTGAAAATTATCCCTTCCGGCAGGCAGGACTGGGAAAATGCAGCAAATTGAAGCATGAAAGCAACAGCGAGGAGTAAGGGTAACTTTTTCATTGTGGTAGATTTTGGGATAAAGGTAGTGAAAAAACACTTTTACCTGATAGCTGCCAGACAGTTTCCCAAATTTCTATTAGTAATTTCGTGTCAAATCATACCCGCATTATGATTAGCAAACGGGCAACTGTCTGACAGCTTTTTGGGAAGTCAATAACCATTTCTTTACTTCGCTGCTATTCGTTCACAGTTTGAGGTTGATCAGAAATATTTCTGCCAAAAGAAAATACATGAAGGAATTGTAATAATTTACTCAGAAACTTCGGACTATCTTTAGTCTTCAGGTTCTGCCTATTCATTTAAAGCTGCCAACAAACCTGTAAACGTATAAGCGGAAAATTACGGACAAACCTGCAACCTGCAACCTGCAACCTGTAACCTGCAACCTGTAACCTGTAACCTGTAACCTGAACCTTGTAACCTGCAACTTGAAACCTACTTCCTTCCCCTACCCTATCAAACCTCTTCCGGTTTTCAACAGCTTCTTTTGCTTCGTCAGGTCAGATATCATTTTATCGAGGATGCCATTGATAAAAACACGGCTTTTGGGAGTGCTGTAATATTTCGATAGTTCGATGTATTCGTTGAGGGTAACCTTAACGGGGATGGATGGAAACTCTAAAAACTCGGTGAGCGCCATTTTTATCAGGAGGATATCCATAGCTGCAATGCGGTCGATTTCCCAATTGCTGGTTTTTTCGGAGATAAGCAATTCGGATTCTTCACTTTTTAGGATGGTCTTGCGGTACAACTTGATGAGAAATTTTTTATCTTCATCAGCATCAAGTTTTCCATCCAAATTGTAAAGTGATGGCAAGGTTTGAAACTCATCATAAAACTCCTTATAAGCTTTGATAATCTTAAACACAAGGGCATTTGCGGTGTCGATATCGTCGGCCCAGTAAATGTCTTTTTCCTCGTAAAAGGTAGTCAATGATGGATAGTAGGAAGTAAAATCTTTAAATACCTTCAGGATAAACGCCTTGTCTTCGTTATAGCTGTCAGCACCGGAATTCATGTAATTCTTATAGGCATCCGACCCAGTAATCTCGACATACTTTTTACGGATAATCTCAGCCTCATCCTTCCAGTTAATCCGGTAAGCATTCACTTTTCTGATGTAATCCCTGTTATCGGAAAGTTGTTTTAGAAACCTGTTGTCAATAAATTTTGTATTGGGATTTAGTTCAGCCTCGGTGGGATAAAACTTCTTTTTACCATCTTCAATCCTAACTTCAGCAAGCTTTGCTATGGCCTGGATGAAAGATAACTGGTAAGTGATCAGTTCGTAAATCTTTTCGATACTTCGGAGCATATTTCTTTCACCAACAGCAATGTCATTGCTATTCGAAACAAAGTATGCATAAAGCGCTTGTAATGCCTTAATCCTTAAATGCCTTCTGCTAAGCATAATGTATATGAACAATTGTTTGGGTCAATGATTTTTATTTGCCGGCAAAAGTATGACTTTTTAGGTTAGGGAAGGAATAAATGAGAGAATGATTAAATGATTAAATGTTGATCGAAGCGAAATCCTGCCTTTGCGGGGCGACAATGCTTCAATGTGAGAATGCGAGAATGAAAAGGTGGAAAATCAATCCTGAAACTTCAAACTCTGAACTAAAAATCTACAAATCCTTCTTTTGCAGGTACAAATAAAGAATGCCGCTGAAGATGATAGCATACATCAAACAAATACCTACATCCCCAATGGAGATTGCAGTCTGGAAGTCCATGTCAAATTCAGGGGTTTTAACCTGCATCAGTGAAGTATTGGGCGACCAGATCACATTGTTCATGGCATTCATTGGGAGGTATTTGCCAAACTGGTCCGGCAAATAATGACCAACTATAGGCTCGACGATAAGATAAAGCAGCAGGATAATAACCGAGAACCCGGTTTTACGAATTAGTGTACCTATCAGCAGGGCAAAGGTGAGGTATGTAAAAACCTCAAGCAGGTAAGCCAACAGGTATTGCAGTTTCCCGCTGATAGCAGTAAGAGTTATTACCGGTGAATTGGTTATTCCCAGGTAAAATCCCGAAATAAATAAAACAAGCGTTGACATCAAAGCCAGCAGAAAAACCACCTGCAATTTAGCAACCAGGAACTCGGTACGGCTCATCCCGCTCAAAATATTAGTCCTTATGGTGAGGTAAGTAAATTCGTTGGAAATGAATATCACGACAATGATGGCCAGGATAATTTTAATAAATCCCCGCATACTTGCCACGTAGGCAATATTTTGCCAAATATCGGGGAAATTAAATGCCAGGGATTTAAAAGCTTTGATGGCTTCATTTTCGCCAGCTTGAGCTGCAATATAGTCGAGGATGGCAGGCAAGCCAAAAATAATCGAGAACAGAATAAACAGATAAAGTCCGATCATCACCCAAAAGGCGCGGTAAGATTTCAGTTTCCCCCATTCTATTTGTAATAATCTTATCACTTTGCCTCCTGTAATAGTTCCAAAAATTGTTGCTCCAAAGTTTGCTTGCGCAAGGAAAGATGCGAAAGAACAATCCCTTTTGCCACCAAAAATTCGTTGATATCTGTTGTGTTAACACCTTCATCCACATGTGCAACTATCAGTTCACCTTCTTTACGCAGATTACTGATGCCAGCAAAATCTTTTACGGCAATGGAGAGTATCTCCAGATTTGCCGAAGCAAGTTCCACCGTATCCGAAACCGAAAGCACCTCACCAACAGATCCTGAAAACAGTTTTTTTCCTTGTCGTAAAACGGCCACATGTGTACACATTTTTTGTACCTCATCCAAAAGATGGCTGGCCAAAATAATCGTCATACCTTCGTTGGCTATCCGGATAACGATATTGCGGATTTCGGCAATACCTTGCGGATCGAGGCCGTTGGTTGGCTCATCCAAAATCAGAACTTCAGGGTTACCAATCAATGCCGATGCAATGGCCAGCCGCTGTTTCATCCCAAGCGAATAGGTCTTAAACTTATCATCTTTGCGCTTGTATAGATCCACCAATTTAAGCACCTCATCTAAATCATCAAATGACTTTTCTTTGATGCGGGCAATGATTTTTAAGTTTTGTTCTGCCGAAAGATAAGGATAGAAAATAGGATGTTCGAGGCTAGCACCAATTCTTTTCCTGCTCTTGGCGGAAGGTGCTTCGCCAAACCACCGAAAACTTCCCTCGTTGGGTTTTACAATATCCAGCAAAATACCAAGCGTAGTGGTTTTTCCACTGCCATTGGGACCAAGCAAACCATATACACTCCCCTTATCTACTTCCAGGTCGAGATGATCGACAGCACGGATGCGCCCGTAGGTTTTTGTGAGTGATTCGATGTTGAGTATGTTGCTCAAAGTGTAAGATGTATGGTATTACTAATTGTTTCTGTATTTTGCAAAAAGGCCTTCAAGAACTTCATCTGTGAGTTCGTAGCCTTTCATAAAAGGAAATCCTTCCCATCTCACAATACCTTCGGGATCAACTAAAACTACATGTGGAATGCCAGTAACTTTGTAGGTATTTTTTGTAGTTCTCTTTGTGTCGATGGCACTGTAGTATTCCATTACCGGACTTTTTAATCGCCTGACCTTTTCCTCTGTTTCATCCGATAGACCTACTACAACCATTTCATCTTTATACTTTTCGGCCAATTCGTTCATGTGTGGAATGGCACGCTTACAAGGGCCACACCAGGTTGCCCAAAAATCGATCAACACAAATTTCCCTTTGGTATCGGGTTCATCCGAAATCCATGTTTCAACCACCAGCTCAGGAGCCTTTTGATTGAGAAAAGATTTGGCATATAATTTTTTCGTTGGCTGTCCGTCGTTTTGTGCCGAAACATTGGTTTGGATAAAAAAGGCAGCGATAAACAGTGCTGCAATAAGGGTATAAAAACGTTTAACTTTCATATTGATTTTATTTGAATTTTCAAGTGGACAAATTTATCTAATTGAATACGATTAACAAATTTATGTGCCATTTATTCTACTTTCGCAGCTATAAAAAAAGTTAAATATGATTGTCGAAAAAAACAAGGTAGTGAGTTTTAGCTATGAGCTGAAACTAAAAAACACTGAAGGTGAATCAGTACAGCAGGTGAGCAAGAGCAAGCCTTTGAGAATTGTGTTTGGCAGAGGGAATTTGCTGGAGCATTTTGAAAGCAAAATTCAAGGATTGCAAAAAGGAGATAATTTCGAATTTATCCTGAGGAGCAAAGATTCCTATGGAGCCCATAATGAAAAGGCAATTACTGAATTTGATAAATCAGTATTCCTCGAAGAGGCAGAAATGGATGAAGCCTTGTTGGTTGTTGGAGATTACATACCTATGGAAACCGAAACAGGGCTTCCATTTAATGGGAAAATTCTGGAAATAAGCGACGAAAAGGTGAAGATGGATTTTAATCATCCACTTGCTGGCCAGGATCTTTATTTTAAAGGTGAAATTCTCGAAATCCGTGAATCAACGAATTCAGAAATTGAAACCGGAATGGTGGCGAGGAAGGGGGAATAGGAGGAAGAAAGTATTGGTTATAAGGTTTATAGGGGGAATAGGGTATATAGTGCCTGAAAACTTAAATTGCTGCTTTTTTCCATACGGACTTCCTTCGGTCGTTGGCAAGATATTCGTTCAACCTAAGTTCAAATAGGAAATCTCGAATATCGAATCCCGCACGTGCGGGATCGAAATGTAGGAAGTAAAAATAATGAAATTGAATACGGACAACCCGGTACAGCCTGTCCCGCCCATGCGGGAGGTTGAGGTATTGTAGTCTTTAAGTTACTTGGAAGTTCATCCAACCCAGTATGGCTTGTGCTTTGCCCCTACCTGTCATATGCTGGTTATGATCTGAAGAATTTTCAAATAAAAAAAGGGATTCGCATGGCGAATCCCTTTTTTTATAATTCATTCTATACTTAGTCAAGAATTACAATTTCATGGGTAATTTCAGCCACTTTATCCAGCATGGCCGTTACACCACAATATCTATCCTGCGAAAGGTTGATTGCTTTTTCAATTTTATCCAGGGGCAAATCCTTTCCTTTAAACTCGTACCTGAGATGGATTTTGTTGTAATACTTTGGATGCTCATCAGTCATTTCGGCTGATACGGCAACGTTGAAATAATCAGGTTCTACACGCATCTTTTTAAGGATTGAAATCACATCCATGCCCGTGCACCCGCCCAATGAAGCCAGAACCAAAGGTTTTGGCCGGGGGCCGCGGTCTTTGCCACCTACTTCGGGAGTAGCGTCAATCATAAACTTATGTTCATCAACCCCTACCTCAAATGACATCCCTTCTTTGTGTGTTACTTCTGCTATAATTTTCATATTTGATTGTTATTTTTAATTTGATACAAAAGTACAAATAATTAGTGTTACTAAAGCGATTTAATGAAGTTTAACACATTTTTATCCTGATATATTCGATAACAATTGATTACTTTTGAATTAAATTTTTAGGGCAATGTGGAGTAAATTAAATAAACTGCGGAAGGAGTATCTTGATTTAGGCATAATGGATGCGATTGATTATGAAAAGTTCAGTATGATTTCTATTATTTATAATTCGACCAAAATTGAAGGTTGCTCCCTTAATGAAAATGACACGAGAGCACTGATTGAAAAAGACATTACTGCAAAAGGAAAGCCCTTACAGGATCATTTAATGGTGAAAGACCACTATAATGCATTTCTTTTCTTGAAAGCACAAGCTGCCATAAAAAGAAAGGTATCGGTGGAACTCATCAAGGAACTTGGTGGGATGGTCATGAAAAGTACCGGCAGTGAAATTAATACGGTACTGGGTACTTTTGATTCTTCAAAGGGAGACTTAAGGCTTGTTCAGGTTTACGTTGACAAAAAATATTTTCCTGACTATTCAAAAATCCCGAAACTTCTGTCCTCCCTTTGTGAGTTGGTTAATGCCAAAATTGATGAGATTGAAGGGGATGGGATTTTGAAGCTCTCGGCAGATATCCACTACAACCTGGTAAACATTCATCCCTTTGCTGATGGCAACGGAAGGACGTCCAGGTTGTTAATGAATTACATCCAAATGTATCACAATGAGCCGCTAATTAAGATTTTTACTGAGGACCGACTGGAATATATTGATGCGCTCAATAGAACTGAAGAAGAAAACAATCCTGAAATTTTTCGCGAATTCATTTGCACTCAGCAAATCAAATTCTACGAAGCAGAGATCAGTAAATTCAGAAAAAAAGATAGTGGTTTTAGTTTGCTGATATAGCAGTTAAAAAAACTATAATTACAGGAAACAAACCACCAAGGGCGCGGAGGAAGCTGAGAAATTACGATTTCTAAATCAGGGTTTCCATCCCACTCCCTTCGGTCGGGGTTTAAAACCCTTTAACTGTTACATTGGTTTAACCCGGAACACGCATCCCGAAACTCCAAATGCCGACCTTTGGTCGGGCATGCTCGAAGCTTTGCTTCGGCACTCCAAACTTTCCTCCTACACCCACTTCACCAAACAGAAATCCTGCCTGTGTGGGATCATCCCGTTCTTTGGAAAAATACGGAATGCATAACTGTAGGATCCTGCCTGGAAAGGTGGAATTTCGACAGCATAGGTGGCCGTTTTATCTATCGTTCTTATCAAAGGCATCTCTTTGGAGAAAAGGATTTTATTAACCTTTCCGTCTTCTTTTTTACCAAAAAGTATTTCAACTCCTAAAGCTTCCGGAGAAATCCCGTTGGTGTAGATGCTGACTTCGGTCAAAAAACTATCCTCAAGGGTCAGTGTACCACGCGACGAATCGGGGACCATCAGTTTTTCAAGTTTAATCTCGTGCCATTTATCCTGCATTTCAGCTTTCCATGTTGCATACTCAGCAGCCAGTTTATAATGATCCTTATTTACCAATTCAGCCCTTGCAATAAGTTTCGAATAGAATTTTTTCTTATAATCCTCAAGCATCCGCTTCATGGTAAAACGCGGCGCCACATCAGAAATGGTATTTTTAATAAACTGCACCCAGCGCACAGGAACTCCATCCTTATTTACATCGTAATACAAGGGCAGGATTTCATCCTCAAAAACGCTGTAAATGATCTCGGCATCCAGCTCATCCTGGAAATGTTGGTTGGCATAAGTCCTCGCTTCCTGGATTGCAAAACCTGCATTTGGCATAAAGCCTTCGGCCCACCAGCCATCGAGCACCGAGAAATTCACCACACCATTCATCACGGCTTTTTCGCCACTCGTGCCCGAAGCTTCCAGGGGACGTGTAGGCGTGTTGAGCCAGATGTCAACACCCGGGATTAGTTTATGGGCCAGGGCAATATCATAATTCTCGATGAAGATCACCTTTCCGATGAACTCCTCTGTTTTGGAGATTTCAATAATCCTTTTAATCAAATCCTGTCCCATCTTATCGTTGGGGTGGGCCTTACCGGCATAAATAAATAGTATGGGCCTTCCGGCATCATTGACCATTTTCGCCAGTCGTTCGAGGTTTGAGAAAAGAAGTTTAGCTCGTTTATAAGTTGCAAACCTACGTGCAAATCCAATGGTTAGCGCGTTATCCTCAATAGCATCAACTGTTTTAAGGATCAGCTTTGGATTTTCCTGCCGCTTGGTCATTTCGTTCATCACGCGCTCTTTCACGTAATCAATCAGCTCCTTTTTCAATTGCTTACGTGTGCCCCAAACATCCTTATCGGCCACATGCTGAATGTTCTTCCACATATCAAAATCAAGTTGCCTGAGCTTGTAATCCTGCCCAAAGGTCTTTTTGTACATCAGCTTCCAGGGCTTTGCAGCCCAGGTTGGCAGGTGAACCCCGTTTGTAACGTAGCCAATGTGCAACTCCTCGGGATAATAACCGTCGTACAAACCAGCTAACATATCCTGAGAAACCTTGCCATGGATTCGGCTCACACCATTTACCTCCTGCGAAAGACGGGTAGCCAGCACGCTCATCGAAAACTTTTCGCTATGATCGTTTTGCCTGAATTTCCCCAAATTCATTAATTCATCCCAGGTAATATTGAGCCTGTCGGGGTAATGCGGGAAATAAGTACGGAGCAAATCTTCGGAAAAAACATCGTGTCCCGCCGGAACCGGTGTGTGCGTGGTAAATAATGTTGACGACCTCACCACCTCTTTAGCATGTGGAAAGGCTAATTTCTTATCCTCGACCAAACACCGTAAACGCTCCAAACCATTAAAGGCTGCGTGGCCTTCATTGCAATGAAAAACGGTTGGCTGCAGGCCAAGTGTTTTGAGCATTCTAACGCCACCAACACCAAGCAATATCTCTTGTTTAAGCCGGTTCTCCCAATCACCACCGTAGAGTTGGTGTGTAATAGAGCGGTCAACTTCGACATTTTCATCAAAATCGGTATCCATTAAATACAAGGGAACCCGGCCAACATTACAAAGCCAAATCCTGGCATATAAAGTCCGCCCTGGTAGGACAATACTAATTTTCACTTGCTCACCCTTTTCGTCAAGAACCTTTTCGAGGGGGAGTTGCGAAAAATTCTGGGGCGTGTATTCTGCTACCTGGTCGCCAAACAATGAAATGCTCTGGTTAAAATACCCGTAACGATAAATCAGGCCAATGGCCACAAAATTCTCATTCGAATCGCTGCACTCCTTCAGGTAATCTCCTGCAAGGATACCAAGGCCACCCGAATAAATCTTCAGGCTTTGGTGCAGACCATATTCCATGCTAAAATAAGCTATCTTTTGTTTCGGCTTATTCGCTCTTTCAGCCATATAGGCTTTAAACTTATTGTAAGTTTCGTTGTATTTTTCAAGGAAAGCCTCATCCTTTTCGAGGGCACGCCATTGATTAACTGTCAACGAATCGAGCAGCTTAATAGGATTTTGTCCAGCTTCCTCCCAAATTCCCTTGTTGATATATTCGAACATCTCGGTGGCTTTAAAGTTCCATGACCACCACAGGTTCCTTGACAATTCCTGCAAGCCTTTCAGTTTTTCAGGAATGCTTGGATCGATCATTATGCGTTTCCAAACCGGAATATCGCGAAAAGGAGCTTCGGTGAGCTGCAACTTTTTATCCTGCCTGAACTTCGCTGTAAAGGTTTCCTCCCTGCCATCTACCTTCCCTAATGCTTTCGACCACGCTTCATAATAATAGGAAATGAAATTTTCCCATAAAGCCTGTTCTGCAATCATGTGGGCATTTTCACCAACTTTTTTAATTTCGCCGGAATCCATTCTATAAAAATTCAGGATTGATGAAGCGATTTCATCCACCATTTCCGAATTGTTATCGTCTAACCTGTTGGCAACAACAACGCTTTGGTGATTATCAGCAAAATTCTGGTCCACCCATTGACCAAAACCAGCCTGGCCGGTTGTAAGGGTTGGGATTCTGAAAGCAACACTTTCCAGCGGGGTATATCCCCAGGGTTCGTAATAAGATGGGAACACCGTATAGTCAAATCCCATCAGCAAATCGTAATACGACATATTGAATACGCCATCAGTACCATTGAGATAGGCCGGAACAAAAACAATTTTTACTTTGTCATCGGCAAGATTTTCCAGGCCATTATCCCGAATCTTGTTCAAAATCGCATCATTATGGGCATCATACAAATTATGGGTAAGATACTGATGAGATAAGGGATGATTAAAGTCGGGACCCTCCATCCGCTGCAGCAACTCCTGCACAGGACCTGTTTGATTAGATGGTATTTTAATAAAGGCAATGATTTCACGATCCGGGTTCTCTTTTCTAATTTTACCCAGTGCATCAATAAACAAATCTAT
>Ga0307929_1003082_pt1 | contig 9946 bp, 7 predicted proteins | sample AceLakmetage1330_FD_203160 | JGI IMG/M metagenome (GOLD analysis project Ga0307929, IMG submission 203160) | Saline water microbial communities from Ace Lake, Antarctica - #1330 | ecosystem: Environmental > Aquatic > Non-marine Saline and Alkaline > Saline | place: Antarctica: Ace Lake | collected...
CACTCCTCCAAAGACAGAGTATGGTTTCCCATTATGGAGATTATTGAGAGTCGCGATCCGTTCAACCCCGAAATTGACGGACGCTTCTATATAAAGAGCGGGATTGCCCAGGATGAAGTCCACCGTCTTCCCTTCTATCGCGGGGATGAACTCATCAAACCCGAGAGGTATGATCTCGAATGACGCGTTATCTATCCCGTCGGTAAGATAGCGAGCGGTGGGGGTCCATTTGGCGAGGCAATTTTCCGGGCCTCTCTTGGCCAGGACCCCGATTCGGTAGAGATGAGCCTCTTCCTCACCCAGGGCGGTTCCTGTCAGGTGTGCGCAGATAAGTAAGGATAAGAATATTTTAAATAAACCCATTATACTCCCTTTTGTGATGGAAGGCCGGAGAGACGATCGCTCACTGCGTTCGCTTGGACGATTGCCCCTTAGTCCATCGTTCCTCGTCTTTTCCGTCCCTGTCACGTCCTGATTTTAAGTTGTCACTTTTTCTGGTTGCACCACCCCGACCTCGGCCCCTTTTGCAGTCCACGAATTTTACCCCGCGATGACCGAAGGTCATCACCGCAAAGTCCCGATAGACATCGGGACCGCGGGACTGTTGGTTTTGCGTGGTACACGAATTTCCACGAATTGCTTCCCCCGCCTCGCCCCCTTTTAAGAACTACTAATTTTGCCCCCGATTACAACTTCGGGGCGGAGAAATTACGCGAATTTGAAAACTGTAACGTGACGTTCGATTTTCGGAGTTGGAAGCTGTGCCCGCCGTAGCTTTAGCGAAGGCTGGTTCGACGCCTGCCCGCCGTAGCCTTGGCAAAGGCTGGTTCGAAGTTTAGATTTCCTGTCCCTCATCCCTCGTCCTCTCGTCCCTCACCCCGCCCGCGGTAGAAGAATCCGGAAGGTTGTTCCCTCGCCCGGTGTACTATCTACATCGATATAGCCGCTGATGCGGGTAATATTTCCATAAACGATGGAGAGTCCAAATCCCGATCCCTCTCCCTCTCCTTCTTTATTGTTGGTAAAGAGCGGTTCAAAGACATGGGCCAATGTTTCCCGGTCCATTCCGCACCCGGTGTCGCTGACCAGGATCATGATATGCGGTCCCGGCGCCAGCCGCGATTCCTGCCCGGCTTGCGGGAGCGGAAGATGGACGACCTCGGTCCGGATGGTAAACTCCCCTCCATCCGGCATGGCATCCCTTGAGTTTATGGCTAGATTCATGAGAACCTGCTCGAGTTCTCCCGGATGGGCCATAACCAGGGTCGACTCAGAGGTCAGATCCTCCTTGATGACGATATTTTTCCTGACTAAACGCCCGAGCATCTGCTGCATATTTGAGATCATGGCGTTACAGTCTACTTCCTTCAACTTTACTTCCTGCTTCTGGCTGAAAGATGAGAGCTGCTTGGTGAGGGTGATAGCGCGGTTGGTAGCTTTAATGACCCTTTGAAGATCGAGATATGCCGGAGAGTCCTCAGGGGTCTGCATGAGAGCCAGTTCAGCGTAACTTGCGATAGCGGTCATTATATTGTTAAAATCATGCGCGATGCCGCTGGCCAGTGCTCCCAGTGAATACATCTTCTGTAGTTGAAGGACATATTCCTCCGCCTTCCTGGCCCGTTCCCGTTGCTGGAGATGATCCAGGAGGGCGTGGATTGTGGCCGGGAGCCGGCCGAAGTGCTTGGGCGACTTGAGAACATAGTCGTCCAGCCCGGACTTCATCGCCTCCACAGCCACCTCTTCAGTCCCGGTGCCGGTGAACATGATTACCGGGCAGTCGGGGTACCTTTCCTTGATCGCCATCAGGTTCTTAATACCGTCAGTCCAGTAAAGATGATAATCGGTGATTACCAGGTCGAAGTTATGCTCATCCAGGGCTTTTTTCAGACCTTCAGCTTCGATAATCTCCTCAACCGTAACCTCCGGGAAGTCTTTCTTGAGTGCCCGGATTACCAGAGCGCGGTCATTCGGATCATCGTCGATCAGCATGATCCGCAGTGGTTTGGCCGGTTGTTTGTCTCTGGAGTCCTGGAGTATATCTTCTTTCATAGAACTTAGCTTCGCAACTTATTTGAACCGCAGAGACGCAGAGAGCGCAGAGAAAAAATAGAGGATATTATCAAGGCCATTTTATTCCGGTAACACGAAAAAGTAATACCCCAATTATATAGTGTAGGTTTTTTTGTCTTTCTCTGCGCTCTCTGCGTCTCTGCGGTGAATTGTCTATCTTTTTGTCTTTGCGGTTTGATGTTATTGTCCCGAGACTTAATATTAAACAACTCGTGATCCCGAAGTATTTCGGGGAAATTCCGAAGCAGGAATTTAGCTTCACAACTAATTAATCCGCGGGTTGTTGTCCCGATACTCATGGAGCAATAATATACTCTATTATGGAGCATACATCAAGTTTAGAATATAATCTATATGTTTAACGTTCGATATTCATTCATTATTCGTCCCTTGTTCTCTCGTCCTTTCGCCCCTCGTCCTCTCATCCCTCGCCCCTCGTCTTTTCCGCCTCCGGCAACTCAATCCAGAATTTGCTCCCTTTCCCCAATTCAGACTCAAATCCCACCCGTCCCCCCATCTTCTCCATCCCTCGCCGGACGATAGCCAGTCCGATTCCGGTTCCGGGGTAGGTCTCGATTCCGTGAAGGCGCTCGAATACCTGGTAAACGCGTTCCCGGTCTTCTTCCTTGATCCCGATCCCGTTGTCTTCCACCAGGAGACGAACCATTCCGTTTTGTATTCGCGTTTCGATCTTTATCCGGGGAGCGGTCCCGGGAGCGACAAAGGTAATGGCGTTCAAGATCAGGTTGCCCACCACCTGGAGCAGAATAGAGCGGTTAGCCAGAACCATAGGGATCGGTCCCTCTACATCCACTCGAGCCTCCGCCTCCGTGACACTGCGCGTCAGATCACCCAGCACCTGATCAACTACCAGGGAGAGCTCAATCGGCTTTACCCGGATCTCACTATGATTCAGACGGCTGTAGGAGAGCAGATCGTCGATCAGTCCAGCCATCCGCCGGCAGACACCGGTAATTCTTTCGACGTACTCCCGGCCTTCTTTCTCAAGTCGGTCGCCATAATCATCCAATACCGCCCCGATGTATCCCTCAATCGCCCGGAGCGGGGCTTTAAGATCGTGGGCGGCACTGTAGGCGAAGGACTCCAGTTCGGCATTCGCCTCTTTCAGCGCCCGGCTGGTCTTCTCCAGTGATTGCTGAACTGCCCGGGAGTCTTCCATCAGGTTGACCATCCCCCGGTTGAGCTGGTCCGCTTGCCGGACCCGCTCCTCCAACTCCAAGGTGCGTTCCTTGATCGTCTCCTCTAGATGATTGTGATGCTTCTGTAGAAGCTCCTCTACCAGTTTCCGGTCGGTGATGTCGTTGATCAGGCCGTCGTATGAGACCAGATTCCCGGAATCATCATAAGTGGGAGATAGCGTAGCTGAAAACCACCGGATTTCCCCATCTTTTTGCTTAATTCGGTAGTCGTGCACCCCGAGAGTATCTCCGGTCAGGAGGTGATCGAGCTGCTCCCGGATGATTTCGCGGTCCTCTTTCAGCACCATCTTCTGCCATAGATCGGGATCCTCCTCCATCTCCTCGAGGGTATATCCGGTCATGGTCAGCAAGGCGGGGCTGTAAACGGACCGGACCGGTTGACCATCCTCGAAGAAGATAGTAAAGATATAGCTGTTGGCCGAATCGACCAGCCGGCGGTAACGGTGTTCACTTTCTATCAATTTCGCCGCCGCCTTTCTGGGGGCGGTCATATCAATAAAACTGGCCAGCAAATATTCAGGATTTCCCTCTCGATCGGTGATCAGGCTGGTGACCATCTCGGACGGAATAAATGATCCGTCTTCATTCCTCACCCCCATCTCCCCCCGCCAGTTCTCGCCGGTCAATAATGCCGGAATGACTTCTCCCCGCAGCCTCTCTACCCCTTCCGGATTGGTGAATGAAAAGATGGGGTTTCCGATAATATCACGATCGGATGAATATCCGCCCAGGGCCAGAAGAGCGGGGTTGACATACTTGATCTTTCCTTCCATGTCGGTAAGAACTATCGACATCGGGATGGCCTCCAAGATCCGGGATAATTTTCGGGCCTCCGTCTCCGCCGCCTGGCGGTGGACAAGTTCCTCCTGTATCTCGTCCGTTCTTTTATTACGCCTTCTCATCATTATTCCTTAATCGGATCATCGGCTGCCGGGACCATCCCCATCTCCTCAATCTGGGCGCGCAGGAGCTTAATCGCCTTTTTGAATTCCATCATCCGAACCTCCCGCCCGGACATCAGATCTATCGTTTTTCGGAGTGTAGCGGTCTTTTTATCAACCATCACCTCCAGCTTTTCCCCGTATTCGTTCAGTTTATCCTCCGCCAGTTTCTGCTGGGTTATATCTATCGCCAGTTCAAACCGCAGATCGCGGCCGTCCGGCCACCGTATAATCCTGTCGGTTATGAGGTAATGCTTCTTCAGAGATGAGTTATAATGCTCCCGGCGGTAGGCTTCGCCTTTATTTTCAAGGATGATCTTATTGGTGCAAAAATCACAGGGCCGGTCCAGATTATGAAAATCGCGGTAACAAATTCCGCCCGCCGGGTTCTTGCCCAGCATGTTCTGGAAATACTTGTTTGTGAATATGACTTTATAAGTTCGGGGATCGCTGACATAGACGATCTCTTCGAAGCTGTTGAAGAGAGAGAGAAACTGGGCCCGTTCAAACTGAAGGTTAGCCTTGGTCTTCCGCCGGGTACCAATCTTGTTCTGCAGAATATTTTTTATGCGCCGCAGATTGATTATTATCCCCGCCATCAAAGCCAGGAGCAGTGCAATCGAGGCGATCCAGTACCAGTACTTTAAGATAACATCCCGTATGGTGATCCGGCCGTAATCTTGGTAAAGATCGGTTCGGAGTTCTTTCAGGCAATCCCGCACCGTCTGGTAATTGGAGGGGATGGTCCATCCGGTATACTGCCCCTCAACCGCGGCTGTGGATTATCAGGGTTTATCAGCAGCAGCGATACAACCACCTTATTGGCAACCTTCTGGGGAGTCTGCTTGAGCCGGGCCAGGGGCCACTCCGGGTAGAAGTTGGTGCTGTGAAGAAAGGAGAAATCCGCGCAGCTCTCTGCAACTTGCTGTATATGTTCATGTAATACCTGAAAATCGCCAAGATTGATCTTTCCTTTATACGCCATCCGTTCCAGGGAATCGGATCGAACTATTCCGACATCGACCAGGCCATCCCTAATCGCGTAGATGACTGCGTCATGGGTGCCGCCGAAGGTAAGTTCCGAGAAATCGGAATGGGGATTGATCCCCGCCCGCTCCAGTTCCCGCGCGGCCATTATCCAGCCGCCGAATGAATTCTCCGCGACGGCCATCACCCGTTTACCCTTTAAATCAGCCAGATCATTGATATCATCGCGTTCAGCTCGGCCAAAAAGGCTGCTGCTGAAGCTTATTAAGAGAACACCCTGGCAGGTATTTTTTAGTGTGGCGATCCGTGTTCATGCGATCTGTGCTAAGGCGATCTGTGTTCATCTGTGTTTCTATCTGTGTGAATCTGTGTGCTTTCCCCTGTGTGAATCTGTGTTCTCATCTGTGTAGATCTGTGTTTTCTGTCACCTTAGCCAGTATCCGGCTCAAGGCATCCATCTTGTAAGGCTTGGGGATCATCCCGGCAAAACCGAGCTTGGCATAATCAGCCATAACCGAGTCGGAGGAATATCCGCTGGAGACGATCGCTTTTACTCCCGGATCGATCTCTTTCAGTTGCGCGAAGGCTTTTATCCCCCCCATCCCTCCCGGAATGGTCAGATCGAGGATGACGACATCGAAGGGAGTCCCGGCTTTCTTTGCCGCCCGATACTTCTCAATCGCTTCTCTGCCATCGACCGCGGTATCGATTTCATACCCGATCCACTCTATCAGCCGCCTGGCAACATTCCGGATCATTTCATCGTCATCCATCAGGAGGATACGCCCGCTACCCTTCACTACATCTTCCCGTGTTTCATTCCGGGATTTAATCTCCTTGCTTGACGCGGGGAGATAGATATAGAAAGACGTCCCGGTCCCCGGCTCAGATTCCACGGTTACATAACCGCCGTGTCTTGTTACGACCGAGTAAACCCCGGCCAGACCCAGCCCGCTCCCTGTCGAACTGGTGGTGAAGTAAGGGTCGAATATCAGGGAGAGATTCTCTTTCTTTATACCGATCCCGGTGTCCGAAATCGATATCCGGAGATACTCTCCCTCTGCCAGGGGAAGAACATCCTTCTCGCCGAACGTGACGTTATCCACTTTTATCGTGATCGTGCCGCCTTCCGGCATGGCGTGGTCGGCGTTGATGATTAAATTGGAGATGGCCTGGTGGATCTGTCCGGAATCGGCATCAATCGGCCGGAGGTCGTCGGCGATCTCAAACCGGCAGCGGACATTGGAACCACTCAGAACGAAACTCACCGCTTCCTTGAGAACCTCGGAGATATTGATCGTCTTCTTGACCGGCTTGCCTCCCCGGGCGAAGGTGAGAAGCTGCTGGGTCAGATTCTTCCCTTCCCGGCATCCCTCTTCTGCGTCGCCCAGCGCGTCGTATTCATCGCTCTCCGGGCTCAGTGCTGTCCGGATAAAGGAGATGTTCCCCAGAATGGTGGTCAGGATGTTGTTGAAGTCGTGGGCGATCCCTCCCGCCAGGACCCCGATCGATTCCAGTTTCTGGAGCTTAATCAGTTCCTCCTCCGCCTGTTTGCGCCAGGTGATGTCCAGTGCCGTAAATATGAATCCTTTCGATAGGTCGGCGGGGTCCAGAGGAGATGAACTGAGCAGCACGTCGATAATATGTCCATCGCGGTGTTTGAAACGTGTCTCCACTGTTCCCGTACCGTGATCTCGGATCTGCGCGTATTTTTCACTCTCGACATGCTCATACTCCTCTTCGGTTGGATAGAGAAAGTGTGCGTTCCGTCCGATAATTTCCGCGCTGGAATACCCGGTTATCTCGCAAAAGTGTCTGTTAACCTGTTTCAGCACGCGGTCGGTTACCACCCCGATGCCGCTCGGGGCGGCGCGGAAGACACTCCGCAGAAAGTTCTCGCTCTCTCGCAGTTTTTTCTCCGCCTGCTTGCGCTCTATAATTTTCCCCGACCGTTCAGCTATAGCGTCGATGAGCTTTCTTTCTTCTTCCAAGAAAGGGCCCTCATCACGCTCCGGTCTCTCTTCCAGATAGCAGACCTCCATCGTACCGGTTCGTTTACCCCGCGCAATGAGGTTGGCGGTTTGTTTCCAGGAGGTTTCTCGAAAATTCTCTGTTTTGAATTCCTGATCTCCCAGGATAATTCGCCCACATGTGATCTTCGGATACTGATAGGAGGAAGGAATAAGCTCGACCACCCCCTGGAGTATCTCCTCCAGTGTGATATTCGGCTTCTCATTCAGGGTGGAAAGCTGGTAAAAATAATTCAGTTCCTTGACCCGCTCCCTCAGGGCAAGGTTGACCGTCCGCAGTTCCTTTTCAATCGCCCTCAACTGCTGGTTGGCGGCTCGGAGCTGCTGGTCGCTGGCGGTTAGTTGCTGGTTGGCGGCTTTCAGTTCCTCCTCCGCCTGCTTGCGTTCTTCTTCCACCTCGAAGTTATGAAGGGCAAAGGCGATGTCATCGGCGACTTCACTGAAAATATCCTGCCCTTCTTCATCGGAAGCAAGTTCTCGCGGGATAGAGGCGGCAAGGATACCATATACCTTTCCCTCGTATTCCAGACGCTTGACCAGGGCGGACCGTCCGGAAGATGTATCCGCCAGGGGACAGTCTCTGCAATCCGCCGACGGTTCTCCGATCATCTGTACCTTGGAGGAGGACAGTGCCTTTTTGGCGCACTCGGTCAGTTCTCCCCGCTCCAGCCTCTTTATGACGGCAGCGAAGTCCTCACCCACTTCGGATTCGGCGGACCGCAGGAGTTTTCCGGACTCGTCCAGCAGTGCGATCCAGGCATTGAGATCGCCGCGGGTAGAGGTGAGAATTTCGCAACTCCCCTGGAGAAGCCGGGCGGGGTCTTTCTCCTGGGTGATAAGCTGGTTAACGTTGTGGCCCGCGCGGAGCACAAGGTTGATGTGTTTTATTCTTTCCTCCGCCCGTTTGCGCTCGGTAATGTCATCATAGAGCGCGACGACTTCCCCCGAAGGCAGCTTATAAATATAATTCTCCCTCCAGCCGGTAATTTTCTGATCTTTATAGAAAGTTATAGGATGATTCCGGGCGGAACCCGTCTTCCATACCTGCCGTAATACCTCCAGAAGGCCGAACTCTTCGACCCCCGGAAAAACCTCGGTTACGCGCCGCCCGATGATCTCTTCTCTCCGTACTTGTTCTATCTTTTCCGCTGCGCGGTTAAAATCCTTGAAGATGAAATCGTTGCCCCCATCCACCGCTTCATATACAGCTACCCCGCTGCTCATCCCCTCGAATAACTGCTTGAATCTTTCTGTCAGATGTTCTTTGGTTTGGTTTTTATCATCATTCATCTTTAAAATCTCCCACTTCTCATACGAGAACACACAGATATACACAGATTAGAATACAGATTCACACAGATCACTTTGAGCATAGCAACAACATAACGGGCATGTTTTAGAATAGAATTTTCCGTCCTCCCGAACTTAGACCTCCGCGTTCGAAATGTTCTTTACTTCATCCTTGAAATATTTTTTTATCTCTTGCCACGTTACATCCTTTAACATCATCGGCATTTCTTCAGGCTCAGCATCGTTAAAAAACACCAGGCTCTTCTGGATATGAATAAGATTGGAAGCCAGCATCCCATATTTCGTGTCATAAAATTCCAGCAAATCGGCCAATTTATATCCGGATTTACAGATGAAATATAAATCAACAAAGTCCCTCTTTGCTCCCCGATTTGCCACAGCATCTATCTTCATAGCGGCGATGTCTCGAAGATCGGCTATATTCAATGAGAGATATTTCAATGAAGGAAAGATCAGGGGATATTTGTAAATAAAAATGCTGAATTTGATTCCTTCGAATTCACCGATGACTGTCCCTTTATCTGCCTGTTCTTCATTGAATAAACCCAAGTTTGACAGCTCAGTGGCAAAAGCTCTGGGCATAAATTCCTCAGGTGTAAAAAAGTCAAAATCCACTGAGATGCGGTGTCCCAACTGGAGCGCGGCCGCTGTGCCCCCCGCCAGATAAGCATCAGACAAAAACCCACCCCGGCCTAATAAGGCCAGATTTTCTTTGGCTCCTTTGACGAGTGTGTCTTCAAACATGGTATCTTTTCCCTGGGCATATCTAACAGAAGGGCCCAATAGTTGGCGCTTTTTTGAGAATAACCACGGAAATTAGAGAGGGTATCTTTCATCTCTGAGGTAGTGAAATTTCTCCGCATCCAGGCAACGGCTTTCTCGTCTCCGTATTCCAGAATCCGTTTCAGCACATATACCCTGCGGTTGGCCAGGATTATATTTTCAAATTCCGTATCCCAGAAATACTTCTTCAGAAATTCAGGCAGTCCACTCATTTTAGATCTTGCTTTATAATTTATTTAAATGTGTGATTGTTTTTGTCCGGCGGGTCGGGGGAGGGGGGAAGATCTTCTGCATATCGGTCAGACACTATTTAGTATTTCGATATTAGGATTTCGGATTTCCTGCTTGAAATCCTTTTCAAGTAAGGTATAGCTATCTTTTTACTGCCGGGATAGTCTGATTCACCGCTTTCAATACCGCGTCGGGAAGGCAGGGCTTGTTCAGGACGGTAAAAGGTGTGTGAGTCATGGCTTCTTCCATCAGGCTGCTATTCCCGAACGCGGTGATAACAATCACGGGCAGATCGGGGTACCGCTGCCGAACGATTTCCAGTGTCTCCGGACCGTTCATCACCGGCATATCCAGATCGAGTAACATAATA
>Ga0307929_1003083_pt1 | contig 9944 bp, 10 predicted proteins | sample AceLakmetage1330_FD_203160 | JGI IMG/M metagenome (GOLD analysis project Ga0307929, IMG submission 203160) | Saline water microbial communities from Ace Lake, Antarctica - #1330 | ecosystem: Environmental > Aquatic > Non-marine Saline and Alkaline > Saline | place: Antarctica: Ace Lake...
CATCGACTTGTTTGAACCGTGCTTCAAATTGCTCCATAACGCCTCCCATTTCTCTTGTATGGGGTGTTATAAAACAATTAAAAGGTAAAGTCTAGATTTTTTATTTAGTGCAATATCGGCCTGTTAAGCGATGCTAAGCCGTTTAGCGCCATAAACTACAAAAACCTGTTTCGTATAGTGCGAAATATAAGTTACAGTGATAAAGAAGAATAAAAAATCAAAATTGTTGTACCAAATCAAAGTTACTTTATTAGGAAGCAAGCCTCCAATATGGAGAAGATTGATTGTCAAAGACAACATCAGATTAGATCAACTACATTCTGTTTTGCAGGTAGCAATGGGATGGTTTAATTGTCATTTACATCAATATAGAGTTGGAAGCTCTTATATCGGAATTCCAGACCTGGATTTTGATATGGATGTAACAGATGAGCGGAAGGTTTGTTTACAAGACATCATTTCCGATCCAAACGATAGCTTTGTTTATGAATATGATTTCGGTGATGGTTGGGAACACAAAATCGTTCTCGAAAAAATTCTACCTTTAGATTTTTCTGAATCACCTGTAGTCATTAAAGGAAAAAAGGCATGTCCTCCAGAGGACTGCGGGGGTATTTGGGGATACTCCGATTTTTTGGATGCAATTCAAGATCCAAGACATGAAGAACATGAATCTATGATAGAATGGGTTGGTGGGGAATTTGATCCTGATGCGTTTGATATGAAATTTATTAACAAAAAACTTAATGATCTGAAATTATAAGTTTTCTGCTTTACAGGCAGCCAAGCTCTATAAAATACCGGAATCAACAGTTGAGAAAATACTCGCAGATTCGGATTTAAGCGATGGGGATCATGAGTTGATCAGAAATGTGTCAGGTTTTAACTATCCGATAAAGCGGAAATAATATTTGAGAAAATGAATGAAAACTTCAAAAAAGCTCAAGAAATTATCAAATAAAGGCTTCAGAGGATATCCAATAGCAACTGTCGCTTACTATGGCCCTGACGATAAGCATGCTACCAAAGTTGCTGTTGGAATAATTCCTTACGAAAATGCAAAGCCAAGCGTACTTGAGAGATGGTTCGATGAGGTTATTGATGTTCGAGTTGATAAAATAACAAATGAACAAATTATTAGCTTTATCAAAGAAAACCGGGCAAAGTCTGTAGTGATCGCTGATCGAATTTTAGGATGTCCTCACGAGGAAGGTGTAGATTATCCTGACGGTTCTACATGTCCCCAATGTCCTTTTTGGGCAATTCGTGATCGTTTTACAGGTGAAACCATCCAATAAAAATTTGGCAATGACCTTTGATAAACTCGTAAAAAGTCCAATTTAGACGGTTTCGTAAAAAGTTCAAATTCAAGGCGTGCAAATTTTGCAATTATGAGGCGTACTTATCGTACGTTGAATGATTGCGAAATGCAGCACAACGCAGAAGTTGGACTTTTTACGAGACCGTCACCTTTATACAATAAATATCAAGCCTATATTTAACCCTTGGTGTGGTGATAAACGAGAAAACAAGGGGTACGGGCTTTTCCTACTAATGGAGGGATTAAAGCGTGAGTAACGAAATCGATAAAGTCATCTATTCGATGATAAACGTCAGCAAGTTATACGATAACAAACCGGTTTTAAAAGATATTTCTCTGTCTTATTTTTACGGCGCCAAAATCGGCGTGATCGGCTTGAACGGTTCGGGCAAAAGCTCGCTGCTGCGTATTCTTGCCGGAGTGGATCCGGAATTCAACGGCAAAACCGTTCTGTCCGACGGATACACCATCGGCTACCTGGAGCAGGAGCCCCTGGTGGATGTGGACAAGACGGTTCGCGACGTGGTGGAGGAAGGGGTTCAGGAAACCTCGGATCTTCTCAAAGAGTTTGAAGAAATTAACATGAAGTTTGCCGAACCCATGAGTGACGATGAAATGAATCAGCTTATCGAGCGCCAGGGTCAGGTTCAGGAAAAGCTGGACGCACTGAACGCCTGGGACTTGGACTCGCGCCTGGAAATGGCCATGGACGCTCTGCGATGCCCCCCGGAAAACACGCCTGTCAGCGTCCTTTCCGGCGGAGAGAAGCGCCGGGTGGCCCTTTGTCGATTGCTGTTGAAAAAGCCCGACATTCTGCTGTTGGACGAGCCCACCAACCACCTGGATGCCGAGAGTGTGGCCTGGATGGAGCACCACCTGCAAAAATACCCGGGAACCGTCATTGCCGTGACCCACGACCGCTATTTTCTCGACAACGTGGCCGGGTGGATCCTGGAACTCGACCGGGGCGTGGGTATTCCCTGGAAAGGCAATTATTCCAGCTGGCTGGAGCAAAAACAGGAGCGCCTGCGACGGGAGAATAAATCCCAAAGCGCTCGCCAAAAAACACTGGAGCGCGAACTGCAATGGATCCGCATGTCGCCCAAGGGCCGCCACGCCAAGAGCCAGGCCCGCATCAGTGCCTACGAAAAACTTCTCACTCAGGAACCCGAAAAGCGGGAAAAAGATCTGGAGCTTTACATTCCACCGGGTCCGCGCCTGGGCAATGTGGTTATCCAAGCGGAAAATGTCACCAAGGCATTTGGGAACCGCATGCTTATGGAAAAGATGGACTTTCGGTTGCCCCCCGGCGGTATCGTGGGTATCATCGGACCCAACGGTGCCGGAAAAACCACTCTGTTCAAAATGATCACCGGTCAGGAAACCCCGGACCAGGGCAGTATCCGTCTGGGGGATACGGTCGAGCTGGCCTACGTTGACCAGGACAAAGAACTTGATGCCGGCAAGAGCATCTGGGAGGAAATCACGGGTGGTGAAGACCGGATCCAGCTGGGCCAGCGGTTGATCAACTCGCGGGCCTACGTGGCCCGGTTCAATTTTTCCGGCACCGATCAGCAGAAGAAGGTGGCAATCCTCTCCGGGGGCCAGCGCAACCGGGTACATCTGGCCAAGATGCTTAAGCAAGGGGCCAATGTCATTCTCCTGGATGAGCCCACCAACGATCTCGACATCAACACGCTGCGGGCTCTGGAAGAGGCCCTGGAGAACTTCGGCGGCTGCGCGGTGGTCATCAGCCATGATCGATGGTTTCTGGACCGAATCGCCACCCATATCCTTGCTTTCGAAGGGGACAGCCGGGTGGTCTTTTTTACGGGCAACTGGTCCGAGTATGAAGCCGACCGTAAAAAGCGTCTGGGTGCGGATGCCGCCCGCCCGCATCGCATCAAGTATCGACGGTTGTCCAGATAGGCGAAAAGAAAAATAACTTCCCTTGGGCAGGCTGGGCAAGCAAAAAGACCATTTATGGTTGGACACTAACTTGAGATTCAGGTTTTGAAGTGTTGGATTTTAAGGTGATTGTTACCGCAAATCCTTCGGGTTTGAGGTTTCGGGCGGAAACCGTGCCTTTGCAGGTTTCAATGCAGGTTTTTACGATAGCCAGTCCAAGGCCCACGCCGCCGGAACAGCGATCCCGAGAGGGTTGGGGGCGAAAAAACGGTTCGAAAAGCTGTTCCACGAGGTCATGGGGTACCCCCGAACCGGAGTCCCTGACCTCGATAGTTGTTTTATTTCCGTTTGTTTTGGCCGAAATCTGAATCGGTCCCGCATCTCCGGCGTATTTTACGGCATTTCTGATAATATTTGCCAGTGCTCGGGCCAGAAGCTCGGGGTCTGCGATCACCCGGATCTTGGGACTGATTTTCGTGATGATTTCCGTTGTGGGCACACGCTCCCGTTGCACCGCCCGTTGCACTACGGGAAGCAGTTCAACGGTTTTGAGCATAACCTTTGCCGTGTCCATTTCGGCCCGTGAAAAGGAAAGCAACTCGTTGACCAGGTTCGACATGTGGGTCACATCTTCCATCACATCGGCCACCTGCCTTCGGTTGGTTGCATCCACGCGGTGCTCCAGTATGCCGAGCCCGAGCTGTATCCGGGCGATAGGGGAGCCCAGTTCATGGGCCACATCCCCCAGAAACCGTTTCTGGCCTTTCACAAAACCGCATAAACGCGACGTCATGTGGTTGATGGCACTTGCCAGGCGCCCGATTTCATCGGCCCTCGGTTCATTGATGCGAACATCAAACCCTCCCTTTGCAATTTCCTCGGCCGCGCGAGTCATCCGGGCAAGCGGTCCGGTGATGTTTCTCACCAAAGGAATCCACAACAACACTGAAATCAGCATCACCGCCGCCGCCACAATAATCCACGGCAAAGGATCGAAAAAAAAGCCGTTTCCCGTTATGGAATCCGACACGGCAAGAAGTACGGCGCGCACCGGGGGGCGCGATGGGGTGAGGGACACCGGGATCCGAACCCCGGCCCAGTATCGCGTGGGATTTTTCGTTCGCATCATGAAGCGATGCTTTTTGACATGCCTATCGCGGGGGTTGCGCGGCTGTAAAAACTCGCCCTTTGGGGGTCTCTGCCGGAAAGCGCCCATGGCCATTTTCATCACCGCCTCAGGGATATTCATATCCTTTGATAAAGATTGGGAACTGTTTTTAAGCAAGAGAGCAAAGTCCACCTGGTAAATCTCTGCATGCCGGGCGAGCACATCAGACCAGTTCGCGGTGGGCTCCTGATTCAGTTCATGGGAGATCAGCCGCCCGGCGGTTCGCAATCGATCCGATGCCTGTTGACCAAAAATAGCATGCAGATCTATCTGGGATCCAAAGGCAAAGAACACGGCCAGGACCGCCGCTACAAGGGCCAGGTTCATAAAAAACCAGAGGAGGATTTTGGAGAATAACGATGAAAAAGGCTTCATAATTCCTGACTCCTCGGGTCTATAAACATATACCCGGCGGACCGAACGGTTTTTATGAATCGGGGGTTTCGGGAATCATCTCCCAGCTTTCGCCGCAGCGAGGAGATATGGACATCCACGGAGCGGTCGAAAACATCGTAACTTCGACCGGAAACGGCATCCAAAAGCTGGTCCCGTGTTAATACCCGCCCTGAAGCCTTGGCCAGGCACATCAGAAGATCGAATTCGATGGGGGTCAGGGTTAATATATCAGCGCCCAACCGGGCCGTTCGGGAGGTTGGGCTGATTTGGAGATCTCCCAGAATCAAGGCTTGATCCATGGCATCGGGACCGGGGTGAGGTTTGGATTTGAAAGACCGGCGGGTCACGGAGCGAAGGCGCGCTAAAAGTTCCCGGGTGGAAAAGGTTTTGGGTAAATAATCATCGGCCCCCATTTCGAGTCCCACAATTCTGTCCGTCTCATCGCCACGCGCGGTGAGCATCAATACCGGTATGTCCGATTCCTTGCGCAACCGTTTCAACACTTCGAACCCGTCCATCTCCGGCATCATGACATCGAGAATAACCACGTGAAAATCGCCGGCCAAGACCCTTTCCAGTCCATGGGTTCCGGTGTGGGCAGCATCCACATCATAGCCCATAGGCTCCAGGTAGTCTTTGACCAGCCTGCAAAGCTTTTTGTCATCATCGATAATCAAGAGGTTAATTCTGGACGTCGAATTTTCCTGATTCTCCATAACCGCACCCCATAGTAATATCCGTCTTACCTGCTCCTATTATTTATATTATTCATTACATCAGTGCAATATTCTTTACAAAACATTTACAATTTTGCCCTAAAATCAACATAAATTCTTTACATTTATTACTTATATTAAGATCAACACAGAGGAAAAAATTCCTTGAAAACCAACAATCTCAAACAAGGAGGTACACCATGAATTCGAATCTTAGGCAAAAATTCTTTACCGGCGCAATGGTTCTTTTGGTCACGGTATTTTTCATTCCGGCTTTTGCGGGAGCGTTTACGCCAGGCCAGTGCAAGACAGACAAAGGATTTGGCATGAAAAAGCATCACGTGTCGCCCTTGGGAATCTGGCAGAATCCGAAAATGGTTCAGGAGTTGGGACTCACCGACGAACAGGTCAAAGGACTCCGGGAAGCGGATTTTTCCCATCGTGAAAAGCATCTGCAGTTGAAATCCCAACTCGACGGTCTTCACCTTGAAATGAAAAAATTGTTTTCCGCTGACCCCGTGAACGAGTCGGATATTCTCCAACTCTCCCAAAAGATTTCAAATCTTAAAGGCAAATTGTTTGTCCGGAAAATTAAGTCTCGCCTGACAGTTGGAAAGCTGTTAACTGCGGATCAACTCAAAAAACTGAAAAGATTTGACTTGCGTCACTCTGGAGCGCACAGTAAAATGCATGGAAAGGAAAAATATCGCAGGACTCCGCCTGAAATTGAAAGTGCAAACCCAAACAAATGATACGGCATCTCATTATTACCTCCGACGGTTCGGCCTCCCACATATATCAGGAGGTCGAACAGGGGGGATGATTTTTGATCAGAAAAGGAGTCCGCTGGATGAAAACTTCTTCCGGAGAATAGGGCGTTCACCTGTTGTTGATATCATTTCTAAGATCGTCGTAATCACCGGAATTTTAATGTTATTTCACATGGGCTCACCATGTGCCTGGATTTTTCCACAGGCTCGAAAGGAGACATTATGAGAGCTGCAAGACTCATTATGGGAGGATTGGCATGGATGATTATCGCCATGCTCTTCATACCTCCCGGAATACCTGCGCAGGATTACGAGCAACCAGAGCAAACAGACAGATTCGGGAAGGAAGAGCTGGATCAGATGCTTGCGCCGATCGCTTTGTATCCGGATTCGCTGATCGCCCAGATACTGATGGCATCGACTTATCCGCTGGAGGTGGTCCAGGCCGATCGTTGGATGCAACAGAACAAAACGCTAACCGGCGATTCGCTGGACGACGCCCTGAAGGAAAAATCCTGGGACCCCAGCATAAAATCGCTCTGTCATTTCCCTGACGTGCTTTTTGCAATGAGCGACAAACTCGACCAAACCAGTAAACTGGGAGATGCCTTTCTGAGTCAAAATGATGACGTCATGGCGACCATACAGGATTTGCGACGAAAAGCCGAGACCCAGGGCAATCTCAAAACAACCAAAGAACAGAAAGTCATCCACGAAGAGGATGCCATTAGGATCGAGCCTGCCGACCGGAGGGTTGTCTATGTGCCGGTCTATGATCCGCTCTATGTTTATGGTCCGTGGTGGTATCCTGCATATCCGCCCTATTACTGGTACTATCCGCCCGGTGTAATTATTACCGGCGGTTTTATCAGCTTCGGACCACGCTTTTTTATTGGAATCGATTTATTTGCATGGAGCTGGTTCGACTGGCATAATCACTATATTTATGTAGACGTGCATCGAGCGAGACGATTCCACAGATTTCCCAACAGGCAATATTCCGACCGCCGGTTTTCCTGGCGGCATGACCCTGTGCACAGAAGAGGCGTTGCTTACAGGGACAGAAGAACTAGTGAGCGATTCGGAAAGAGACCCTATCGAAGAACGTCGCCTGGCCCGGAAATGAGGGGGTACCCGGTAAGAAACCATAAAAAAAGGGCGGTTGAACCGTCAAGGAACTCCATCAAACGCCGGGAACCAGCGAATGTGTCCCCGATAAGAACTGAACGAGAAAGGACCCGGCGGAACCAAGAACAACGGAAAAAAGCGGATGTGCCTCGGGTAAAAATGGAACGAGAAAGGATCCAGCGCACCCAAGGACAACGGAAAAAAGCGGATGTGCCTCGGGCAAAAATGGAACGTGAAAGGATCCAACGCACCCAAGAACGCCGGGAAAGCGCTGGCACACCCGGAGCAAGGTCCGGGGGAAAAAAACTTCATATACCTGAAGGCCGGGATACTTCCTTCCGTGGTGTTGGTAATGGAAGTTTTGAACGCAAGGCAAGCCAACGCGGGATCCAAAGTCGACAGGGGGGAGACACGAAACATCAGGGTGGCAACTTACAGCCCCGGGGCGGTGGCTCCCGGAGTAGCGGTCAAGGCAGCGCGCGCCAAGGTGGTGGATTCCGCAGATAGCACCCCAAAGGAATTATCGTGAATTCTTAGGAGGATTGCTATTTAGTGCCCGAACGAAAACTAGGATTTTTCGTTAAGATCAAGGAAGACGAAAATTTTAACCACAGGAATACGGGTAGTATTTCGAGGATTAAAATTTGAGTCTGACGCAGATATTGGCGGAAAAGACAGTTTTCATTCAGGCACTATTTAAAAAAGGGAGGAGTTATGAATTGCATTGCATCATATAAAAACAATGAGGAGCGTTGGTTGACGGTGATGGCGTGCCTTATCTCCGGCACCCTGTTCTTGCTCTGGGCCGCTTCATGTTCGCATGAAGGAGGCATGCCGCATCGCAGCTTTTTGTCGCCGGAAAAGGCGGTGACGTCTCTGGTTACTGCGGTCAGGGCAAATGACATGGAAGAAATGCTCGCCATTTTAGGTGCCGGGAGCAGGGAACTGATCTTTTCCGGTGATGACGTGGCAGACAGGACCGGACGAGAAAAATTTCTCAAGGCCTATGACCGGATGAACAACCTTCAAAAAGTGTCAGCAGACAAAGTGACGCTGTGTATCGGCAAGGACAACTGGTCCTTGCCGATACCCATCGTGAAGGCAGGCGCAACATGGGTATTCGACGCGGAACAAGGGAAACAGGAGATTCTGAACCGGAGAATAGGCAGAAATGAGCTGCATGTTATGGACGTGCTTCATTCCTATACCGACGCACAGCATGAATACGCGAGCAGGGATTGCGGAGGCGGCGGAATGGTGGAATTCGCCCAGAAGCTCATCAGCACCCAGGGCAGACGCGACGGGCTCTACTGGGAGGTGAAGAAAGGCGAAAAAGAGAGTCCTCTGGGGCCTCTGGTTGCGCAGGCGGCAAAAGAAGGATACGCTGATGCGGACCTTTCGCCGTTCCATGGGTATTATTATAAAATTCTCAAGGGCCAGGGCAAACATGCCCAAGGAAGCGCGTACGATTATGTGGTTAAAGGCAAGATGCTTTTAGGCTTTGCCCTGGTCGCATATCCCGCGGAATACGGCAATTCCGGAGTCATGACCTTTATTGTGAACCAGGAGGGGATCATTCATGAAAAAGATCTTGGCCAGGATACCACGCGTATGGCTGAGGAGATGAAAATTTTCGATCCTGACGAGAGCTGGAAAATGGTAGAAGAGACATTACCCAGTGTCCAATTATAAACAGCATCTTTCGGTCCCCGGCGGCGTTCTCGTTCGTTTTCAATCCTCGAAATAGCGCGCTATGCCTGTCGGAGATCCCGTGATGTTTTCGGGGCGGTTGAAAACTCGCTCGGGCCTTGCCGGAAACCAAAATCTACCATTTCTGGATTGACACTACCTAAGCAAGACAAATAACCGGTTTTTCCATATAAGCGGGGGCGACTAATCTCGTAAAAAACAACATACATGATGCCTGTATTTTCAAGAAGTTGTAAAATTCCAGAGACAAAAAAAGGGAGTTATGTTAGATCCTAACCCCCTTTTTTTAAATCACAAATCTGACAATTTAGAATGCAGTATATCGGCCATGTGAACAATATCCATAGCAATTTCTATACCTTCATCCGTGCTCATTTGGTCAATTGTGACCCGGACCCTTTCTTTATTCCTAATACGTTCGTACTTTGTTAATCTTTGAAACACATTGCTAAATTTAAGGCGAATTTCCTTCGGCAACTCTTCTGTTTCGAGACGCATTAAATGGTTAATAAAGGCATCTCCAACTCTTTCTTGAATATTTTTCGGGCTGGTGGCCATCCCGGAAACTGCAGCGGCGAATTTTTTGTTTACATATGCGTATTTCATATCATCCTCACGTTCTCCCTGATGTCATGGTGTGTTTTTCCTCCGGGTATGAATAATATTGACGCTCAAAAGCTTGGCCAACATCTCATTTTGCGCTAACATTACGGCAGAATTTTTATCAATAGAAACAACATTGATGCATTCGTAAAAAGTCAAAATATTCAAAAATCGTCCTTATAACCTATTGAAATAATTAATGGTGAAATGAATAAAATGCCATT
>Ga0307929_1003085_pt1 | contig 9942 bp, 5 predicted proteins | sample AceLakmetage1330_FD_203160 | JGI IMG/M metagenome (GOLD analysis project Ga0307929, IMG submission 203160) | Saline water microbial communities from Ace Lake, Antarctica - #1330 | ecosystem: Environmental > Aquatic > Non-marine Saline and Alkaline > Saline | place: Antarctica: Ace Lake | collected...
GTAATCTATCCCTTTTTTATGACAGGTCATCATTTTCCGGCAAGAAACAATTTTTGGATCCATTCTATTTTTTCAATAAGGTTATAAAAGAGAGGGTAAAAGATGTATTTGATGAAATGATTCATAATAAGGAATTTCCTTCCGATAAAATTGAAGAAGTTAAAGATGATACAATAGTTGAAGTAGGTAAAGAAGATGAGTTATTAAGTAAAAAAAGGCTGGTTGGCTATCAAATTATGGATTCTTTAAAAGACCCGATAGTTTTTGTAGAAATTTTGAAGTATTGCCCTTTTGGGGGAAAAATGGATCGCCAGACAAAGTATTTGACTTTATTTTTGTTAAGAGAAAAATTATTTTCCGGGAAACAGTTGACTGAAAAAGCTGAGAAGTCTTTTTACTCATTAATTATTGATGAAGTAAGAGGTTATGTGCACACGGAGATACCATATGTTGAAGAATTTATCAATCACAACCTTGACGATGATAAAACAGCAGATAGTCTTAGAAGAAAACTTTCATATTACGGGAGAATTGCGATGTTTGGTTTGTTGAGATATTTCAAGGATTTGTTTAGTACTGATGATAAGTATTTGATAGAGTTTATTGGAACGGTAAATCACTTTTTTATTTTTCAACAAAAAGAAATTACCTCTGATGAAATAAAAAAACATTATGAAGATGAAGAAATTGATGGATTGATAAAAACTTCAATTCAAATAATTTTTAACTTCACAACCTAAGGACAAACACCATGAAACAAATACATAATAACAAAAGGCTTTTGCAGGACTATGTTCTGCTGCGCCTCAGCGAAGATGATGAGTTTGAAATACAGGAGCACCTGATAAACTGTGAAGAATGTTCAACCTACGTTCACCAGCTTCGATTGACATCACAAAAAAATATATTATTGCATAAGAAACTTATTGAAAGGAAAAAGGTACAAAAACTATTTCCATCATTCCGTAATTGGAAAATTGCTGCCTCTGTTATTATTTTGGTGGGGTTTGGGTATGGTTTGAGTGAATTTTCAAATAATAATGTAAATAAACAACAAACTGCTTTATTAAAAAAAGATACCACAGAACTGAATAGAGAAATCAAAGAACTTTTCAACATGAAAAACTTGCTCATGGAGGAAAATAAACAAAAACCGAAGGAAGTTACCGTTTGGAAGACATCGAATCAGATAATCAAAACAAAACCAAATGAAATTGGCGCAACTGATAAGTTTAAAAGTTCATCAATTGCTCCGGTATCTTCAGCCGGTGAAATCTCACCCTTTTCTAATATCGTAAGAGCTCATTTAGTTGGTTTGGTTAACATTCCTGTTTACTCCATAGATGATACTTTGGTTTTTATTAATGACTCAAGACAATATGCAGTTTGGTTAACAATATTAAATGCAGAAATTCCAGAGATAAATAATAACCCCTATGAGATTTTGAAAAGCAATGAACTAAGGATTCCCTGCCAAAATATAGGATCAGGAGCCTTTTTGTATAAAATACTTGATAAGGATGATGGCTTTATTCAGGAAGGAAAATTTATAATTCTATCTGAAGGTTTTATTAATCATACTGAATAAAGCTCATCCAAGAAACAATTACCTTACAAGTTCATAAGGAGCCCAGAAATATGGATTTGGGTTTGCTTTTCGCCTGACTTTAACTGTTTCGTGATATGCCCTGTAAATATCATTTGGATAATTATTAAAGTATTGATTATAAAACTCCCGGATAAAAGGGTTTGAACATCTGTCAACTTCAACTTTCCATAAGGAATTTAGAATGTAATCAGAGCCTGCCATTTTAAATGCCCTAAGTAAACCAAAAACCCCTTCTGAACCATTAATGTCACCCAACCCACTTTCGCATGCAGCAAGTACTGTGAGGTGTGTCCCATTCATGTCCAAAGCAGATACCTCATTCCCAAGGATTATACAATCATGGTTTTTATTTATGGTATCGTTTACTCCGGCAAATACCAATCCATTTTTTATTCCTGGATCAATGTAGCCAAGTTTCCCACTGTATTGCACACCCGATGAATTGAATTTATCCAACTGATCACAGTTATTGTAAAAGCCATGTGTAAAAAATGAAACAACATCATATTTTTCACCATTTAAATTATTAATTACATTTTGCTTTGTAGCTTTCACTCCTTTCAGAGAAACATAGTGAGCGGATTCAAACATTTCTAACAATTCATTAGTAGCACTATCAGAAGGGTAATAATCCCAATCTATCTTAGAATTTGGGTTTACAAGGCAATCAAAACTTTCACCTGCCTTTATAGCATATGTGTTTGGTTGCACCACTGGTTTGCTTGTGTCTTGTGAGTTGTAGTTGATATTTTGAATTACAAGTAAGTCATCTATTTCCTGGAAGTTTGATTTTTCATTTTTAATATTTATTATCTCTCGAGTACTTGTTACTCTGCGTAGCGAATAATCATCGCATAAATATTGCGCGGTGTTTGAGTGGTCAATAATAGGTTGTTCAATTCCATTGAAAGCAATATTATGTAATACTCCTGATGGAGCATAGTAAATTATTGTATCTATAGCTGAAAGCTCTTTTTCAATGGGCTCCCAAATAAGAGAATAAAGACTAATATTCGGATCATATTGATACTTGCTTTTTATAACATTTTTCAAGTTATTTGATTTATACCTGGCGATAGCAATATTGCTTTTCCCGATAGCTGTTAAACTATCAATATCATGAGTGAATTTCGTTTTGGCATAATTATCATGTTCACGGTATTCCTGCATAGTAAATAACCTAACGTATCTAATCTTATTAAAATCTCTGCCTGGTTTCATTAAGAGCGCACAATAAATGGTATCACCAATGCATTTATCCTCACCTTCTATAAAATGAGCAAACTCTATGGCGACCTCCCCCTGTACAATGTTTTGATTTATATCTTCCCAGGTAACCTTTTGTAACAATTCATATCCTGGAACTTCCCCTTCAATGATATTGGATTTTAATTTTGGAAAAATAACATCGATTTCATTTTGATATGAAACAACATTATTTTGAACTGATTCCTGTGGGATTTGTGTTAATGATTTTGAAATTTCTTTGTTTAGGTATCTAATTCGTTTCCATGAATCAATCATGTCAGCATCATTACTCTCAATTATAGCACTTTGTAGTTTTAGGTTAAAATTTAACAAAAGACTTTTTGAAAATAGCTCATTTTCAAATGCAAGTTCTAGTTGTGTGTCTCTTTTGCCTTGAAAACTTGTTATATATATAAGAATATTGTTCTTATCTTTTCTAATACCATTCATAAATTCAATTGTTTCATTTTCATTAAAACCGATCAACTGATTTTGTAAAAACGTTGGACGCTCTCGGAAAATATCAATCAAAAGATTGGAAATATTTGCTATAGAATCATAGGATTTCGAATCTGGAGGAACTAAACAGCAATAATTGTCCATTAAAAACTTTGAGTACTCCATTTTGTCCTCATACACCTGAAAACTATAAGAACCAAATTTCGATGTAGAGAAGTCGATTAACTTTTTATATAAATTTGGAATTTCTTGAATAGCATAATCATTAAATTTATTCCTGATATGTAATTTATACTCAAGCCTATTTTTACCTAATAGAGTTTCTGATATCTTTACACCACTTGCTAATTTTATTGTATTTACCAATTCAAGTGGTGCAGACTGAATTAAATTTCTTCTGGATTTTAAAAAATAATCATAATAGGATGCTGCGAGAGGTTTAAGAACTGTATCCTTTCCATCTTCTAAATTTAATAATATTACCTCACTAAAGAGGTAAATTGGAAAATCCTCATCTGAAGAAATTTTTTGTTTAAGGAATGTTGTTAAACTGTCTCCATAAGTTGATCCAGCAATTATTAAATCTAGCTTAATGGCCTCAGCATCCATTAGGCTTAGAAGTTCATCGGGAAGATGCCAATCATGTATTTTGGTTCTTTGTTGATTTATAAAATGTAATGCGTCAGCTAAGCCCTTCACAGATATTGTATAATCGATTTTACTTTTATAAAGTTCTGAAATAATATAGAGATTGTTTGGTGTCTTGCTTAAAAATCGATTTCTAACAAATTCATCAGTAATAAGGCTATTTTCAAACTCCAACAATTCATCAATGATTGGTAAAATTATTTCGGGTTCAAAATTATTCTCTTTTAAAAAGAAATAATAATCAGTTAAGAATTCGAAATAAAAACCATTAATTGAAATGTGTTTGTTTAAAAAAGCCCCATAGAGATTTGAATACATCGATTCAGATACTTGTTTTCCTCCGTTGTTTAATTCCATCAATGAGTCATATAATAATACATTTTTAAAAATTTCGCTTAAGGAATCGTCAAAATGCGTATAGTAATTCAATAAATTTGATTCTGAAATCATATCAGAAGTGGTTCTCAATTTATTGTCACTAATCTGTTTAAGGAAGTAGTATGCCCGGAATTTGCCGTGATATAATGCAAAATCTATTGGGCATAAATCAATTTTATTTTTTTGGCCTAAATTCACCCCTTTCTTTAGAAGTAACCGAATAATTTCAATATTCCCATTTTTACATGCTAAGTGGATAGGTGTATTACCAAAATAGTTTTTAATATTTACATCAACCTTTCTATTAAGTAATATCTTCACGACATCAACTCTATTATTTTTAACTGCATAATGTAGAGGAGTATTTAATGAATCATCAAGGATATTTACATCTTTTGTCTTTTTCAATAGATATTTCAATATTTCAATATTTCCATTTTTTGCAGAGATATGAAGGGGTGCCTTTTTGTTTACACCTGTTCTATTTACATCGGCTCCTTTTTCGACTAGTAACTTAGTGATATCATTTTGTTCAAATTCACATGTATGATATAAAGGCATTATACATTTAGAAATATCAGTGTTAACAGATGCTCCCTCCTCTATTAGGAATTGAGAAATTTTTTTATTTCCTAATGCAACAGCAAAATTCAATGGAGTACAAAAATAGTTATTGATTGGGTCAATGTCTGCATCATTTTCAATAAGCCACTCTATTTGTTGCATATAGGAGCTGTCAGTGCACAATAGATGTAAAATGGTACTGTTCGATTTGTCAGTAGCATTAATTAATTCATTTGAGTTTTCAATTAGTAAGTTAGCAACAGACATGTTTTTATTAAAAAGAGCAAAATATAAAGCACTTTCACCAGCAATATTCCTCACGTTGAGGACAACATCTTGACGATTTTGGATAAGATATTCCAACTGTTCTAAATTCCCATAATTTATTACATTATGTATTGTTGGGGCGATTCCAAAAAAAGTGGATGTTCCGTTTATTTTTGCTCCAGAATCAACTAAAGTTTTGAAAATGTCTGTTTCATTATGGATTACGGCTTCATCTAGTAAACAAAATCCTAAATTATCTTGAACGTTAAGGTTAGCACCACTAGTAAGAAAATAATTAAACAAGTATTTATCCTTTAAAATAATTGATAGTTGTATTGGAACCACACCTTTATCATCAGGTATATTTACATCTGCTCCACTTTGAATTAATATTGTACTTGCCAAAAAATCTCGCTTATAACAGGCAAACATTAATGGTGTATCCCCAGCGTTGTTTTGACAATTAACATTAGGTTTATATTTTAGAATGTATTTCAGCAAATTGTAGTCTGAGATTAGAATAGCATTATGCAAACAGCTATTTCCTCCAAAATCTTGCAAACTTATGTCAGCCCCTTTTTCAATTAACATTTCAGCAATTTGATAATTAGGTTCTGAAGTAAGTGCATACATTAATGGTGTTAAGCCCATATTATCTTGAGCGTTTATATCGATTGTATCAGCTAAGAGCAAGCCAATAATGAATTCATTAGATGTATCTACCGCAAAATGAAGTGGTGATAGCCATGTTATGTCTCTTAAATTTATATCAGCACCAGAATTTATTAGCAACTCAGTTATTTTTTCCATCCCGCCCCAGCAAGATAAATGCAATGCTGAGTGTCCTTTGTTTGATTGGAAATTAACATCTACTCCTCGCTCGATTAATTTCCCAACCATATATTCATTTTTACGCGTAACTGCGATGTGTAGTGCCGTTTGCCCTAAAGCATCAGCAATATTTACATCAGGAAAATATTCTAACAATTGGTTAAATGAAATTGTATCGTTCATGGAAGCAGAAGCATATAATGCTGTTCTGTTAATCTTATCCACACAATTAATTGAATCTGGGTGTTTTACAAGAAAATATTCTATTTCTTCATATTTTTTATCAGCTACTAACTGATGTAGGCTAATCTGACCGAAATTTATTTTACAAACTAGCAATACAAGAGGTAAGACCAATAATCCTTTTATACATTTCATTTTCATGTTATTTAAATTTGAAGTATCTTAACAAGCTGAAAAATTTCATTTGAGAAATTATTGTTTTCCTTCGCCAGATGTATCCAAATCCAATGTATTTGCGTCATTTCTAACAAGTTATTTAATACACTCGATTTTTTTTCTACATTGGGAAATAAAGAGCCGTCTTTTTTCATTGTCGGTGTAAAGGCACAAAAGTGTACCATGAAGAAGTAGTGTTTTAAGTACAGAGGAGTCAAATGTTTCTGCTGACATACTTATCTCTATTATCAGCCCAATCCTTATAAGTAGCCAAAATGCTTTTAATCTCTTCGTAATCTATGTTTTATATGGCATCAAACAAAGCATTCTGCCCAAAGCTGCCCATGGTTGCCATTATAAAAACAAAAGGATAAGAACTTTTTTCATGCGTATTTTTTTTGGATTATTTTCACAAAGGTATTAAAAAAAACCGGAACCAATTCCAACGCTAATTCAAAATTTTGTTGCCTACTGTCACAGACCAGTGTTAGTGTTCCTCAATGGTAAAAAGGCTGCATATGGTTACATGTCCTTAATGGTAAAAACAATTATTCATCATTAAAGATAGAGAAAAACTAAAATGAATTCTACCGGGAGAAACAATATTGACCAGAGCCCGTCACGCATAGCGTCAAAACCCCTTTTAAAAATTGAGAAATGTAAAGGTGTACATATTTATAGCAAACATACATTACAATTTGTATAGAAGGGAGACATTTTAATCCTCCTTCGTAGAAAAATTGCTTTTTGCTATCACAAGTAATCGGGTTTTGCCTTTTATCATTGAAGGACATTAAAAATAAACAAAAATGGAACATTATTACGAAATTATTATCGGAGTTATAATCATTATAGCAAGCATTAGCACAGTAGCCATTGCAGCATTAATGGAAAACTTCATCTCAAGGATTAATAACAGGAAAAATTAAAATCAAAAAGCCATGAACAAAGATCCACCTTAAATCAAAACAACTTTTGCAAAAACAACAACAAGTCACATAAAAAATTAAACATCAAATTAGAACATCTTATGAAAAATTTAACAATAGTTTTTTTATTAACAATCATAATGGCTGGCATGAGCATGAGTGCTTCGGCACAAAAAAGTGCTGCTTTTCAGTACAACGAAACTTCAAGAGACAAGTATGCGCCTGGATATACCGTAGGGCAATATGTTTCAGTTCAACAAAATGGGTACGCCCTGGTTGTAAATGGATACAGGAAGCGATATCTGGGCAATAACACCTGGGGTACGAACTCTGAAAAATTTATCAAAATCTCTGACAATGAATACCAGGTTGTCAGACGAAAGACAACCAATGAATTAGTTTCAGGCAGCCGTGCAGACTATTACAGGAAAAAGACTTACACATCGAAAGGCTACCTTCTAAGAAGCCCTGTTAGTCGATATTAAAGTAATGATAAGCGCACACATGTAATTTCCTTCGTAAAGTTTGTTTTTTAGTTAGTATTGTTAAACGGGTGCTCCCAAAAATGAGCACCCGTTTTCTATTGAGAGGCTCTTTCAAAAAACCTCAATCACTAAAATATCATATCCGTAGAAAACGATTAACTTCTAAACAGCTTCACCATCCCCTTCCGTTCACCAAAAAAAATCACAATTATATAGATGAGTAGCAAAGCAGTGCTGACCACATATTTTATTGCAGGAGATGAAAAAGGAATAACAGAACTTATTAAGTAAAGCGCTATCGCCAAACCCAGGTAGGTAAAAAACTTTTGAAGATTATAGGGTACTTTAAAATACTTTCTTCCAAGAAAATACGACAGCACCATCATCACGAAATAGGCAAAAAACGCAGCCCATGCCGAACCGTAATAACCAATTATGGGGATCAACAAAAAGTTAAGTGAAATGGTGATGCCTGCGCCAATGATCGAAAGTATGGCCCCGAAGATGGTTTGGTTGGTGAGTTTGTACCAGATGGAGAGGTTGTAGAATATGCCGAGAAACAAGTTGCCAAGCAACAGGATTGGGATCACGCCTTCACCCTCACGGTAAGCTTCGCCAATAAACCTGATGACAATATCAAGGTATAGTGTTACCACCAGGAATATGATGGAAACAGCGATTGTGAAATAATTTAACACATCTGCGTAGATTTTTCTGGAGTCGGATTTGTCTGCTTCAGCAAAGAAAAATGGATCGGCGGCGTAGCGGAAAGTTTGTACGAACAAAGTCATGATGATTGACACTTTGTAGCAGGCACCATAAATCCCAACCTGCGCCATTACATCAGTACCGGAGGGAAGCAATCGTGGCAATAAAATTTTATCGAGCGACAGGTTGATTGATCCGGCAATTGCAACAATAAGTAAAGGCCAGGTATAGGCAAGCATCTTTTTCAGTAGAATAAAATTAATACTGAAATTTTTAAATGGCAGTTCCGGCAACAGCAATAAAAGTGTAATGGCCGATGCGATAAGGTTGGAAATGAAAATATAACCCACCATCATTTCAGGCTTGAAGAATGTACTAATGGCTTCGCTAAGTAATCCATCGGGATGATTGGCGAGGATATACGGACAGAGCAGGATAAAAAACAGGTTAAGACCGATGCTGAGGCCGATATTTATTAATTTAATGGTGGCGAAGCGGATGGGCCTGTTTTGCTGGCGCAGTTTGGCAAAGGGAATTGAAGCAATGGCATCGAAAGCCAATATCAATCCAAACCAAATTACGTAATTTTGATTGTCGGGATACCCTAACCAGTTGGCAATAACCTGCGAGTTGATCAAAACCAGGATTCCAAAAATAAGAGAACTTACCACCAGTGCGGAGAAAGCAGTTCCATAAACCCGGGGTTTATTTTTTTCGCTTTGCGAAAACCTGAAGAATGTGGTTTCCATGCCATAGGTCAGCATTACCCAGAGTATTGAAACATAGGCATACATTTCGGTAACCTCTCCATATTCAGAAGGGATCAGCACCCTTGTATAGAGCGGCACCAGCAGGTAATTCAACAACCTGCCAATGATGCTGCTTAGTCCGTAAATGGCTGTTTGGCCTGCGAGTCTTTTGAGCGGGTTCAATAGTTTTGAGTTTGGGGCAAAAGTAGGAAAAAACAAACGTAAAGAAGTTTTTTACCGCAGAGGGCGCAGAGCACGCAGAAGGAAAAAGCAGAATTTTATTTAATCAATGAAATTGGGTTAAATACAAAAAGACTGTTTTTGGCTAAGGCATCAAATGCTGGGTATTCCAATTCCCAACTTTGCGCCCTTTGCGAACTTAGCGGTTTAGTTTTTTAACCGCAGAGTGCGCTGAGATCGCAGAGGGGAAAAGCAGAATTTTATTAGTTCAGTGAAATTGGGTTAAATACAAAAAGACTGTTTTTGGCGTAGGCATCCATTGTTGGGTATTCCAATTCCCAACTTTGCGCCCTCTGCGAACTTAGCGGTTTAGTTTTTTAACCACGGAGTGCGCTGAGAACGCAGAGGGGAAAAGCAGAATTTTATTAGTTCAGTGAAATTGGGTTAAATACAAAAAGACTGTTTTTGGCTAAGGCATCAAATGCTGG
>Ga0307929_1003088_pt1 | contig 9932 bp, 9 predicted proteins | sample AceLakmetage1330_FD_203160 | JGI IMG/M metagenome (GOLD analysis project Ga0307929, IMG submission 203160) | Saline water microbial communities from Ace Lake, Antarctica - #1330 | ecosystem: Environmental > Aquatic > Non-marine Saline and Alkaline > Saline | place: Antarctica: Ace Lake | collected...
AGAAGATCAAGCAGACCAAGGCCGGGGTCGGCGAGATCGACCTCGCCAAGCCGGTCGAATTGATCGTTCTGGGCATCAAGAAGCAAGAGGCCGCCCGTTGCCGGTTGCTGGGGAAGGACAAGGAACTTACGCTGCGGACATCCGGCTTGTGGAACGTCGCACCTGGCGAGATCATCACGGTCATGCCCAAGAAGCACTGGAGCTATGCCGGCCATCCGTACCTGTCCGCCGACATCACGGGCACTCGGTTCGACCTTGCCGCCCTGAACCTGACGCCCCTCAAGCTCACCGATGAGGGTATATGGGACCCCAAAGACGAATACTGGGGCGAGGAAGACGACCCGCTGCCGGAATGGGCGAAGGAAATCATCGCCCGCGGTCCCCGCCCGCAATACGAGATGGAACAGATTGTCCCCGGCGTGAAGCCGGAGGACTTTGACATTGACACCGACCCCATTGGGCAGGCCGTTGATCTCAAGGAATCCGGCGACTTTATTGGATCCGACCAGGTCCTCAACAACCTCTTGATCGCCGACCTGCGTTGCCTCGATGCCCACGCCCACCTGGGCAACCTCGAATTCGATCGCCGGCCGGAAATGGCCCTCCGCCACTACGATATCGGCCGGCAGATTGGTGAGTTGTCCCTCGGCCCTGACTTCAAGAGCGTCCTGCGCTGGGCCATGATAGACAATCGCCCGTACCTTCGTTGCCTCCATGGCTACGGCCTCTGCCTCTGGCGTCTCAAGCGTTTCGACGAAGCCGCCGCCATCTTCACCCGCATGCTTTGGATGAACCCATCAGACAACCAGGGCGCGCGGTTCAATCTGAGCGAGGTTCGCGCCGGCAGGGAGTGGCGGCAGTATCGGGACGAGGAGTGAGGCAACGGTCACTCCTGACCGGAACGACCAAACATACTCCACATCTGAGCCTGCTTCTCTGTTGGAACCTGCCCTCCGCAGTCCCTGCAAATATGGATCTCAGCGGCCCGCGCTGCACGGTCGCCCCACATCCTGCGGACCTGCTCCACGCCGCCGGCATGGTGCCGAGCATTGCGATGCTTCGGGCCAAGAGCCGAGAACAAAGCGTCCATCCACTCATGGACTTGCCTGAAGTCCTCGCCGAGTTCCCGGCGACAGTCCTCGCAGTGCTCCTGAATGGATGCCATTTGACTTCACCAACGAAGAGCCAAGCCCGCCGTGCGGCCCTCGCAATTCAAGCCTCGACCGAGAGCAGCGTTATAACTTGGTCAGAGTAGCCCAGCGAGATCGAGTCCTCCCACAGTCCAACTGACTGAGGACGTGCCGAATACCAGATGCCCGATTTTGCCGCTCAATACAAAGCCAACGACTCTGCGTTAGCCAAACGATTGCGGACTCACTTCGAATCCTGTGGCATCAGTGTCCACAAAGAAGGAACAGGCAAGATCAAGACTAAGGACAACACCAAGAAGAGAAAAGTTAAAATTATCGACACCGGAAAGCGAGCCGTTGTCGAAGTCGGGTTCCACAGCCTTCGTCATTCTTTCGTGTCCTTATGCCGCCAGTCAAACGCGCCGCTTTCCGTTGTAGAGTCCATTGTCGGACACAGCAATCCCGCCATGACGCGTCATTACACTCACGTCGGCGAACTTGCCGCCAGCCAAGCCGTGGCCGCGTTGCCTGCCATGAGCTTTGCCTGCAGTGAGTCTGTCGAACCTGCCGAAGGGCCTGCTTTTATGAATAATGTCAATGGAACTGTTGACGGCCAATCCGTAACAGATAAAGGAACCAGCCCGCCACCGGACGATATGTTGGGGGAATTGAGCAAAATGACGTCAAAAAATTGGCAGGAGATCCGTGATAGGCTTGCGGAAAGGATTCGGAATCGCAAGCTGTTGAATATTGAAAAAGCTTCCAATTAACGGTCTAAGTCATATCATACTGTCATTTTATGAAACAGTATCCCAAAAGAATATCCATTCCGTCGGAAAGCGAAACGGTGGAATGGAAGCAATCGCTCGGCGAATGGAAGGAAATCGTCGAGACGTGCGCAGCTTTTGCCACGGCCCAGGGCGGCACTGTCTATGTCGGCATCAGCCCGCAAGGTGAACGAATCGGCGTCCAGATTGGCCATGGCACGTTAGAAGACCTGGCCAACAAGATTAAGCTCAACACCGATCCCCCGCAGTATCCCACTATCATTACCTATGGCCATGAATCATCTGCGATTATCGAAATCACTATTGAACAGAATCCTATCAAGCCGGTTTGGGCTTTCGGACGACCGATGAAACGAGTCGGCAAAACCAACCAATTCTTGCGTCGTGATGAAGCCCATCGTTTGCTGGAAGTCACTTCCGGACGGACATGGGATAAGTTTTCATGCGAAGCGTTCATGGCCAAGAACATTGATCGGAAGACGGTCAAGGAATTCCTTGACCGAGCGGAAATACCGCTTAACACCTCCTTGGATGATCTGGGCAAGAATCTTCGTATCGTCTCCGGGAGCATGTTTTATAATGCCGCAGTTCTTTTGTTTGGCAAGTGTCCGCAGAATTATTTTATTGAAGCCCAGGTCAAATGTGCGCGATTCAAGGGAACCGATTCGGTAGATTTTATTGACGAACAGACCTTTGAGGGCAACATCTTGCGGCAACTTCAGGATGCGCTGGCCTTTGTCAAACGCAACACTCGGCAGGCCATTCGCGTTACAGGCAAGCCCGAACACGATGTTATTCCGGAGTATCCTGTAGAAGCCGTCCGTGAGGCTATTATAAACGCTCTCTGTCATAGAAATTATGCTGATGTCGGAACCATTCAGGTCCGAATCTATGATGACCGCCTTGAGGTTTGGAACCCCGGCAATCTACCGCATGACCTGACGCTTCGGAAATTACATTATCCCCATGCTTCACGCCCCCGAAATCCGCTTATTGCGAATGCGCTGTTTCGAGCGCGTTATATCGAGCACTGGGGCACAGGTACGTTGCGCATCATCAAGGCTTGTAAGCCGCAAAACATTAAGGTTGAGTTCGCAGTTGACATGGGTAACTTCATTGTCACTCTTAGAAAATACGATGATAAGGTAGAGTCAAAGGTAGAGTCAAAGGTAGAGTCAAAGGTAGAGTCAGGGGTAGAGTTACCGACCCAGTCGCCGACCCAGTCGCCGACCCAGTCGGGCGACCCAGTCACACGCCTACTGTCTGCACTGCAAACCGGTGAATTATCTTCCGGTGAACTGCGGACCATGTTGGGCATCAAGCACCGACCAACGTTCAGGCAGAACTATCTGCATCCGGCGCTAAAGAGGGGATTGATTGAACATACTATCCCTGACAAACCCAACAGCCGGTTGCAGAAATACCGGCTGACGGCAAAAGGACGGGCCTGCCTGCAGCGCGAGAAGTGACAACGCCATGCCACAACATCTTGTCACTTCCATCCTTTTTGACGGTTCGTTGACGCTTGAATGGGAGGAAGGCGCTCTTGCGGAAAGTCACGATCGTCAGCGGTTGGAAAAACTGCTGATGGATGTTTTTAAAACCGGCCGCGCCGGCGAACCCGGCAGATGGCTCCTGGCGCTTGGCTTATCCGATTCCACGATTCCGCTTTCTTCTTCTCTTGCATTCTGGCGCGACCTTTCGGCCAACTGGCTTCACCAGGCGCGCACAACACCCGATATCGAGAAAAAGCGCGCAACGTTGGATATTAAACTGACCGACGATGAGGCCGATGCCTTCCGGCAGCGTATGCCGGCCATGGTCGGCATTGATTATGCCGTCCCTGCCTTTATTCAGAACATCTGGCGGTCGATCCATGCTGTATTTGCCGGGGATCTCCGCGACTTCAAGGGTTCAGTGGATGATTATTTCCAGAAGATTTCTCCCCGTCCGCACCATATTGACCGCATTCATTTTCACCTGGTCGAAAACCGTAAGGATGAAGAACGTCCCTTTGCGTTCATGGCGACTTACACGACGCATGTGGATGAACACGGTCGCACGCGCCATCTACCGCTTAAGCATGCCTTGGAAGAATACGGCAACAGGAAAGATAAACTCCTGGAACTGCTGGCAACGGTCAATAAGGTTGCCAAAAAGAATTCGTTGGTTGCCGCATTGACGGATTCCGGCGAACTATTCCATCCGATTGCGTTTACGCCGCGTGATGCGTTCGCGTTTCTGAATGGCGTGCCGGATTTCGAGGCTGCCGGGATTCTTTGCCGCATTCCGCGCTGGTGGAAAGGCGCGCCGCGCAAGGCAGTGGTTGCTCTTGCAGTAGGCAATGCCGCTCCATCCCGGCTCGGTTACGACGCTTTGCTCGACTTCAACGCAAACCTGCATCTGGACGGCGAAGAAATTTCCGAACAGGAGGCCCGGCGCATTCTGGAAAGCGCCGAAGGTCTGGCTTTTATCAAGGGACGCTGGGTGGCCGTTGATACCGCTTCCCTGCAAAAGGCGCTGGACGCTCTGAAAGAGGCCCGGCGGCTTGCCGATTCGCAGCAGCTCTCTTTTGCCGATGCCATGCGTCTGCTCATGGGCGTTAAGGACGCGGGAGCCGTCGGCCTGCCATCCGACCAGGTTGAAATCAACTGTGGCGACTGGCTCAAATCAATGCTCGAAAAGATGACTAACCCGACACTGATCCGCAAGACTGCGCCTTCCCCCGCGCTCAAGGCGGAACTGCGTCCGTACCAGCGGCAGGGCTTGAATTGGCTTAATTTTCTGCATACGCTGGGATTCGGCATTTGCCTGGCGGATGACATGGGCCTGGGCAAGACGGTCCAGATACTGGCGCATTTGCAAAAACTTAAAGAAAAAGGACGAACCAGTCTGATCGTTGTCCCCGCCTCATTGATGGAAAATTGGCGACGTGAAATCGATAAATTTACTTCTGACCTGCGGGCCGTCATTATCCATCCACAGGTCCTGAAAGATACACCTGTCCATGATATCCGGGAGCATGTCGGCTCATACGACATTGCCATTACAACTTACGGCATGCTGACCCGCTATCCGTGGCTTGCTGAATATCAATGGTTCTACGTGGTCTGCGATGAGGCGCAGGCCATTAAAAACTCGCTGACCAAACAGGCCAGGGCAGTCAAGGCGCTTAAGTGCGCTCATCGCGCCGTGATGACGGGAACGCCGGTTGAAAACCGGCTCGCTGATCTCTGGTCGCTTTTCGATTTTATCAATCCCGGCCTGCTTGGATCTTTTAACGAATTCAAGAACTACGCCAAAGGCCTGAGTGATCATCCCGAAGGATATGGCCGATTGCGCCGGGTGGTGCATCCCTATATCCTGCGGCGCAGTAAGACGGACAAGACGATCATCAGAGACCTGCCCGACAAGGTGGAGATGAAAACGTTTTGTCCGCTCTCAAAAGCGCAAACAATTATTTATCAGGATCTGGTCCGCCGGCTGGACAAAGACTTGAACGATACCGAAGGCATCCGGCGCAAAGGCGTTGTGCTCGGATACCTGATGAAGTGCAAACAGGTTTGCAACCATCCCGATCATTACAGCGGTTCCGGCATGTTTGACGCCAAGGAAAGCGGAAAATTCAAGCGTTTGGCTGAATTATGCGAAACCATCCGCGAGAAGCGGGAAAAGGTCCTGGTCTTCACGCAATTCAAAGAGATTATTGGTCCTCTGTCAGCATTCCTGCAGAGTGTTTTCGGTGCGTCGGGACTGATTCTGCACGGCTCGACCTCGGTCAGACGACGCAGGGAAACCGTTGACCGGTTCCAGAGCGCTGAATATACGCCTTTTTTCATTCTTTCGCTCAAAGCGGGAGGAATAGGTTTGAATTTGACCGAAGCAAACCACGTCATTCATTTTGACCGGTGGTGGAATCCGGCGGTGGAAAATCAGGCCACCGACCGGGCGTTTCGTATCGGGCAGAAACGGAACGTGACGGTGCACAAGTTCATCTGTAAAGGAACGATTGAGGAAAAGATAGATGCCCTGATCGAGGACAAAAAGAGCCTGGCCGGAGAGATTATACCGTCGGCAGCGGAGAATTGGATCACTGAAATGAACGATAGCCAGGTGCGCAACCTGTTCCGGCTGACGCTGACTTCGGCAGGAGAATAATCAGAATTCAAGAGAAAGGAAATCAGAATGAGTTGGAGATACCGGAGATACAGAAGCGAATTTCCCCGCTATGTTACAATGGCTGAAAGAATACGCCAGGCCAAAAAAGCCACTTCCGCACTGGAAAAAAAAGGCGTGACCGTTGAGCCGGTTGTAATCAATGGCCGCGAGATCGCCCGGACATGGTGGGGAAGAGCTTGGAACCGGAACCTTGAATGTTATGCCGACTATGGCAACCGACTGCCGCGCGGGCGGTCTTACGCGCGCAACGGGTCGGTGCTGGATCTTAAAATTGCCGCCAATGCGATTACGTCCCTGGTTGCCGGCAGCCGCGCGAAGCCATACAAAGTTTCCGTTGCCATCAAGTCCCTCAATAAGAAAGTTAAACAATCATTGATGAAGAAGAGCCGCTCCTCGCTTGATTCCATGCAGGCTCTGCTTTCGGGCGAATTTCCCGCCGACTTGAAAGAATCATTCCTTGAGAAAGGCATAGGTCTGTTTCCGTCGCCCCGGGAGATTGAATTTTCGTGTTCCTGCCCGGATTGGGCGGCGATGTGCAAGCATGTGGCCGCCACGCTATATGGAACGGCGGCGCGGCTTGATGAAAAGCCGGAGCTCTTTTTCAGCTTGCGCGGCATTAGAATAGACGATTTTGTCGGCAAAATGGTCAAGCGCGAAAGCCGTAAGATGCTTAAAAGGGCCAAAGTCAAAAGTGCGCGGATCATCAAGGCGAAAGATGAAGATATATCCAAATTATTCGGGATAGATATGGCCGGCGCAAAACTTTCCATGAAGAAAATAAAGACTGTGGCAATCGCATCACCAGGCCGGAAAAAGGCATCATCACGCCTGACGCGAAAGAGCAAGCAAACTTCAGAGAACGGTATCTTGAACCGGCCAAAAAATGGAGTCTTATTGAAATGACCATCCCTGACAAGCCCAACAGCTGGCTCCAGAAATACCGGCTGACGAAACACCACGTCATCCCGAGGTGCTTGCGCGCTCGGGATAAGTGGCCACTTGCCGCTTTGCGGCGACGTGGAGGGCAAGCCTTGCTGAACCAACAGGTCAAGCGCAAATAATAACGTCAGACCAGCAAATAAAGTCTGGTCACACTGTTAAGGCTTATATGTCTTAATGAACGCTGGCAGGCCCTTTGAATTCATTACATTGACTCGTTTCACCGAACGTTTGATCAGGACTTGAGAGTTGGGAAAGACCAACACAGCTACAATCCACGGGTTCATTCCGAACAGACCCTTTGCCGTCTGTCTCATCCAACGGATACTTCGGTTAATCTGACAGAGGTAATTCTTGCAGAAGGGGCGGCCATTCAGAAGAAGTTGCCTGCCATTCCAGGAAACCTCGCCTCGGTGGGATTTTGTTTCAATCAGGAAGACTGTTTTATCTGGCCGGACTTGTCCGGCGTAGCCATGGGGCGGACGGGGGCGAAGCCGGATGACAATATGATCCAGATTGCCATATGGGAACGGCACATCATTCAGAACCAGACAGCCATCAAGCAGTAATTGCGTCAGCAACTCGCCGACTTCACGCTCCGCTTCCAATCCTGAAGCGTGTCCGTTCCTTGGACTCTGTTTCACGGACTTCACCCTGAAGCGTGCCGAGTCTGCGAGGTTCTGCTTCAGGGCCATCCCCTATAAATGAACCGCCAGCTTATAAATCTGCCGGACAATCGTGTTTTAGATATGAATGAATGGTCCCTGAACACCCGAAAAAACACAGAGTTTTATTGAAATATGAGTTAAACGATAGTAACCTGTTCAACAGGAGAGAAGAATGAAGGAATTTGATTTCCTGAAAACAATGCAGGAGTTTGTGGCCACGAGTGCGATCGGCGTCTCTGTCCTCCGGAATCAAGGCAAAGGATCGCTTCAAGCCGTCAGGACCGCTCTAGCGTCAATGAACCTTTCGCCCGTGACAAACATGGAGCAGGCGGAGTACCGAAAATGGATTGATGGGAGTACCAACTGGCTTCTCTCGCACTGGCCGGGAACAGGACGCCCTTGGGGTGCGGCCCGCAAGGCTATCAATCTGTTCATGCGCGACGCATTCTACAATCAGTATCTCAACCGAGAGTACAACATCGACCATGTTGAGAAATGGATGGAGATTGCGCTCGACAGCAAGGTTGCGGAAGGACTCCGCAGCAGGTTCCCGGAACTCACTTCATGGCCGGGACTTAAGCATCTCGGACAACACGTCAGCGATCAATACCAGAATTGTGCACAACGACTGGCGGACAAACAGGGGATTTCGCGAGTGCATCTGGACATTTGGCTCTGGCTGGAGAACAGATGAAAACGTCGAACAACGCCTCGCTCCGTATTGTTAACTCTGGCGGGTTGCCAAAACGGAGAGGCCGGGCGTCGGGTAGCGAAGAAAAATGATAACCATACCGGAATTGGCAGTGCTCAGTGTTATGGGACCACACGCAGGCGAGGACGTCGGCGCGATATTCACCCGCAAGATCGCTGACATCCAGAAAGCGGGCAGGACATTCTGGCTGGTGCGTTCGCATAAGGCGAAGCCAGACATGGTTCATACTATCTGCTCACAGGCTGTCTGCCAGAGATTAGCCGTCTTCTGCCTGTTTCTAGGCCCCTCGTCACGTGGTGGTGCCACCCCAACAAAGACAGCCTCCGCTGCTTCCGAATACTCGGCGGACTTGTCCACTTGGCATGCACTTCCGCCCGGCATCGGTCCGGTGACCGGACTCATTACGAAGAACGCATGCGCACTCGTTTTCGACAATCTCACCATTCAGGAGTCCGCATTGCTCGATCTGTGGCAATACGCCGACTTCTTCAGTCCAGACCGGCCCGTCATGATTCGCCAAGGCGCATCCACGGTGTGTGCCCTGCGGAAAAACATGCAATGTCATCCCGAACGAATGAAGAGCAATTTGAGGTTATTGATTGCCGTCGGTAGACTAACAAAGCCATATGCTGTCTGGTTGAGATGAAGAAACATCATGATCAAAGGAGATAATAAATGAGACCGATTTTCACAGTCCATGCAGGTGAGTACCTGGCCGCAACAGAAATCGAGCGCAGATTCCGAAATCTCGACGTTTGGATTCCATCAAAGGACAGAGGCATTGATCTGCTCGTGACGAATCCAGAAACACAGCGAATGGTCTCCCTCCAAATCAAGTTCTCGAAAGACTTTACCCAGATGGGAAAGCAACCAGAATTGAAATGGAGTTTCAAGGCCACCGGCTGGTGGACACACAGGCGAGATAAGATCGGGAAGTCTCCTGCTGACCTCTGGGTTTTTGTTCTGCCGTCCTTCGAGGATAAAGACACCAGTTTCGTTGTGATCCAGCCCAAGGAACTTCTACGCCGTTTATCCATTATCCACGTAGCACGCACGGCAATCATCCATTCATATCTTTGGGTCACAAGAGAGAGCAAAAGCAAATGCTGGGAAACCAGAGGCATCACCAAGGATGAACAAAAGGCAATCATCGCTGGAAAGCCTGTGCCGGCCGAGCGTGACTTCTCGCTCTTTCTAAACAACTGGGATTTAATGACGGATCAGTTGAAATGAATAAAAGGTGAATATCGCGTAGCGGCCACAACTTTTGTCGTGGAAAAGTTGGTCCTCACCCGTAACGCGTTCGCAGAAAGAAGGAAAATATGGCACTACCATTTAGACATACTGCGGGCTTCGGCAAACGAATTGAATATTGGATCATCGGCCAAATGCTGAAACAGGGTCTCGATGTTTATGTACCGCTCGTAGATGATGATGCCATTGATGCCGTTATACGACGTGGCGACGGATCTTTCATCACAGTACAGATCAAGGCGCGGTCAAAGGACGTGGTCGA
>Ga0307929_1003089_pt1 | contig 9931 bp, 9 predicted proteins | sample AceLakmetage1330_FD_203160 | JGI IMG/M metagenome (GOLD analysis project Ga0307929, IMG submission 203160) | Saline water microbial communities from Ace Lake, Antarctica - #1330 | ecosystem: Environmental > Aquatic > Non-marine Saline and Alkaline > Saline | place: Antarctica: Ace Lake | collected...
TAAATATTGCTATTCTCTTGACTTTGAGGTTAAATGATATTACCTTTGCACTCCTTTTTTAAAAAATTTCTACGAAACAACGCTTATGAAACTATCACAATTCAGGTACCACTTACCACCAGAATTGGTTGCTACGCATCCTGCTGAAAATAGAGACGAATGCAGGTTGATGGTGCTTCACAGGAAGACACAAAAAATTGAACACCGTGTTTTTACGGACATCCTCGAATATTTTAAGGATGGTGATGTTTTCGTTTTGAACAACACCAAAGTTTTTCCAGCCAGGTTATATGGCACCAAAGAAAAAACGGGTGCCCGCATCGAAGTTTTTCTTTTGCGAGAGCTAAACCAGGAAACCCGCCTTTGGGATGTGTTGGTTGACCCTGCCCGAAAAATCAGGATAGGCAATAAACTGTATTTTGGCGACGATGATGCCCTTGTTGCCGAAGTAATCGATAACACTACCTCCAGGGGCCGAACATTGAGGTTTCTGTTTGACGGGCCATACTCCGAGTTCAAAAAAACACTTCAACGTTTAGGGAAAACGCCCTTGCCAAAAACCATCGAACGCGATATCACGCCCGAGGATGAAGAATGGTATCAGACCATTTATGCAAAGCACGAAGGTGCTGTTGCTGCCCCTACTGCCGGTTTGCACTTCAGCAGGGAGTTGATGAAACGCCTCGAGCTAAAAGGTATAAACTTTGCCGAAGTTACCCTGCACGCTGGATTAGGAAATTTCAGGCAAATTGAAGTGGAAGACCTTTCGAAACACAAAATGGACTCCGAAGAGATGCTTGTTGACGAAGCGTGTGCCAATAAAGTTAACAAAGCCAAAGACAAGAAAAAGAAAGTTTGTGCCGTAGGGACTACCTCCATGAAGGCTATCGAGTCGGCGCTTACTATTTCGAACCGGATGAAACCCTACGAAGGGTGGACCAACAAATTTATTTTCCCACCCTACAAAACCAAACTTGCCGATTCCATGGTTACAAATATGCATATGCCCATGTCGAGCATGATGATGGTGGTGGCTGCTTTTGCAGGATATGATTTCCTGATGAAGGCTTACGCAGAAGCCATCAAGGAAAAATACAAGTTTTTTACCTATGGCGATGCCATGCTGGTGCTTTAGAGGAAATAAGTGTATAGGGGAAATAAGGTATTGGTAGATAGCTTTGAACCCCGAAATGGCGGGATTTCACTACCCTCAACACTGAAGTTCGAACGTTTAAACAAACTCATATAGCCGCTTTAATGCGGCTTTTTTTCTGATGGAAACCCGAATAAAAAAAGCAGTTGTTATTGTTGCCGGTGGATCCGGAAAGCGCATGGAATTGGAAATGCCCAAGCAGTTTCTTGACATTGCCGGGAAACCTTTGCTGATGCACACCATCAATAAATTCTATCACTTCGACCAGCAGATTCAGATCATCCTTGTTTTGCCCTTCGACTACATTGAAACCTGGAACCGCTTATGTTCGGAACACAGGTTCACCATTGCCCATGAAATCGTTCCCGGAGGGGATGAGCGTTTTTTTTCTGTAAAAAAAGGACTTGCAAAAGTTAGCGAAAACTGCCTGGTGGCAATCCATGATGGGGTGCGCCCACTGGTGAGCGATGACGTTATCGCCAACGCGTTTTTGGCTGCCGAAAAATTTGGTAGTGCAATTCCAGTCATTCCTCCCAACGAGTCTCTCAGGCAAAAAATGGATGTTGGAAGTGAACCCGTCAACCGTGATCAATATGTTCTTGTGCAAACCCCACAAGTTTTTAAATCTGATTTAATTAAAGCCGCATACCAAATTCCCTACCAGGAAAAATTTACCGATGATGCCACCGTTTTTGAAGCTGCCGGCCATACTATTCATTTACTTGATGGAAACCAGGAAAATATCAAAATTACAAGGCCGGCTGATTTAGCTTTTGCGGAAGCAATCTTAAAGCACTAATACCGATTGTTATTTGAAATGCGCCATGAATTCGCATTGCTCTTTCTGTCGCTTCAACTATACCTCGGCATTTACCATTTATGCATCAAAATTTTGCTTGGCTAATTTTGATGTTAAATTGGTATAACTTCGCCCCAATGACTTCATTAAAAACAGACCGGATAATTTTGGGCAACCATAAGCGTTTTGCATGGTCTATTGGTCAAAGTAAAAAGGAGTAGGAATAGTCTCTACCCTGAACCAAATATTTTTCACTCCCAAATTATGGAGAAATCAATAAAAGAAACATGGGCTTATAGTGCCGAATATAATGGTAAAGAAGAGGGTTGTGGCGATTTAATCATGGCCCTGTTTAAATTCTTCAAAACCATTGGCTCGGGCACAACCGTGTGTGTTACGGCACACGACCCGGGCGCGGCAGCTGATATTGCAGCCTGGTGCCGGTCAACGAAAAAAGTTTTGCTTGAATCCGGGCCGCCATATTTTCTTATCAAAAAACAATAATCATTATGCATTATAAACATGAAGGTTAAAGAATTCGAATGAACATTGATAAAAGAAAGAACGTCGGATTGAGGACGGATGCCAGAAGACGGAAGCAAAGAATCAGAAGTTGACTAATAAATTTTGTATTTCATCTGACTTCGGACCCCCGTCTTCGGTCTATAGGGATTTGAAATTCTTGAAAGCTGAAATATATTTACACGTTTTTAACCTTGAACTTGACAATGAAACAATAACTCACATTTAAATTCAATAATCATGAGCGACAAATTTTGTGTTTCAATCATTAACTGCCATAAAAACCCCGATTCAATTACCGTAGGCTTTGTAGTAGCCGGTGCAGCTTTGGGCTCCGAAAAAGAAACAACAGTATTTTTGAGTACCGATGCCGTTTGGGCGGCTGCAAAGGGCGAGGCCGAAAAAATAAATATCGGTGAACCGTTTAAACCTTTAAAGGATTTAATCAATTCTTTTGTTGAAAATGGCGGGAAAATCCTTGCCTGTACACCCTGCTTAAAATCACGTGGGATAACAGATGATATGTTGATAGAAGGTGTTATCCCGGCCGGCGGTGCTGTATTGGTCGAGTTGCTCTCGGAAGGGACACCCTGCATTACTTATTAATAAGGCACTACTACGGATTTAATATAGAAAATCTGGAGTTTTTGAGTACTGGAGATCAAACATTACTCCAGTACTCCAAAACTCCATTAAGAATTATTTATCCATCAAAATGAAAAATTGCATATGGGCGACAATAAATTACTGGAAGCGATAAAACCCGACCATGTTTTTGATGGTGGTGATTTAGATTGTGGCTCCGGCCTGGTGCTATTGATTCGCGAAAACATGCAAAAGGTTCCGGTTGGAGGCATCCTCGAAATGCGCAGCCTTGAAACCACCGTGTGCGATGAGCTTCCTCCATGGTGCCGAATGGTTGGCCACGAATACCTGGGCCTGCTTGGCACACCAAAACAAGCCAGGTATTTTATCCGGAAAAATGATGCCCTTAAAGATGATGACAAAGCACTTGCAGAGGATAAAAAAAAGGCTAAGGAATACGAGTGGCGGGTGAGAACAAGAGCTACCGGGGCCTTAAAAAGTACAGTATATTGCCGCAACTTCTCTTTCGATGTTGGCCAGGCTGCTAGTTTTGAAGAAAGGGACCAATGCCCGTCCGCCATCGAATACCTGGTTGGTGCGTTGTCGGCATCATTGTCCACCTCATTTTCAACCGAAAGCCTGAAAGCCGGTTTGGATGTTGATGATGTGGAAATTACAGCCCGGTGTAAACTTAATAATGTTTTGGCCCATCTGGGCATTGAGGATGGCGACCCTTCCATCTCGGCGATTAATATAAAATGCTTCATCACCTCAATGGACAATAAGGATGGAATAATGGTTGTTTGGGATGATGTATTAAAACGCTCGCCTTTGTATGCCACGCTTAATCAAGTATGCGACATCAGTATAAAGGTGAATATTGTTTAAATAGTGTTCGTCTATAAAATCCAACTTCTGCGTTGTTGCTCAAAATCCAAATCCTCAAATACATTAGTATTCTGCGGTTTGAATTTTTCACACGCCTTGAATTTGAACATTATAGAACAAACACTCGACTTTATGGACAGACAAAATAGTGTTCGTCGATAAAGTCGGGGCTTTCTAAAAATATGCTTACATTTTGCCACAGATTTCGCTGATTGGCACAGATTTTTATCAGTGAAAATCTGTGAAATCTGTGGCGAGTTTTAGATTATGAACAGATACTTCCAAATATTTTAACCAAATAATTCAACACAGGATATGTACAAAAGTGACAAACTATTCCCGGTTACCCAGGTAGGTAGCTGGCCCCGGTCACGGACTTTACTTAAAGCCCTGCGCGACAAGCAAAAGGATCGGATTACAAAAGCTGAGTTTGACGAAATTGCCAATGCTGAAGCCAAGCGTTGTATCCAATACCAATTGGATGCAGGAGTTGATATCCTTGTTGAAGGCGAACATCACAGGGACAATTTTTATTCATTTCTTACTGATAAACTTAATGGCACACGGCTAATGTCGCTTGCCGATATGTTGGATACGGTGGACAACAAAGAAAGTTTTGAAGAAATGCTCGATACGCTGGATGTTCCGGCCTCTTCCATAAAAAACCCAACCTGCGTAGGAAAACTTTCAAGAAGAGAGCCTTTGACCCTTGATGAGTTTAAATTTGTAAAAAGCTTTACAGATAAGCCGGTTAAAATTACACTGCCGGGGCCCTACCTGTTAACGCGCTCAATGTGGGTTGGTTCATTTTCTAAAAAGGATTATAGCGATAAACAGGAAATGGCGGATGATATCGTTGCTATTTTGCGAGAAGAGTTGGCCGACTTACAGGATGCAGGTTGTGAATTTGTACAGTTTGATGAGCCGGTGCTTACCGAAATAGTGATGTCGGAGGATAACGACCGACGGACTTTTATGTGAGCTACCCTGGCAACCCGGTCGGATGCAGGCACGGAGTTGCAATATGCTGCTGATTTAATCAACAAGGTAGTTGATGGCTTTGACAATATCAGGACAGGGATTCACGTGTGCCGTGGAAACTGGAGCCGAAACGAAGAAACCCTTCTTACAGGCGATTATTTGCCCTTGCTTCCCGCGTTTACACAAATGAATGTCGATCAGTTTGTTTTGGAATTCGCAACACCACGGGCCGGCGAAATAGATATTATTGGAAAAGCCCTCGCAAATAAAGAATTGGGCTTAGGTGTTATCAACCCCCGGACTGACGAGATTGAATCGCTTGACTTTATCATCGATAAAGTTGAAGTGGCTTTGAAATATTTCGCCCCCGAAAAAATATTCCTAAATACCGATTGCGGTTTTGGCTGCTTTGCTGAGAGGTGCGTGAACGATGAGCACAACGCTTACGAAAAAATTAAACGGATGGTTGATGCTGCCGAAATTTTAAGGAAAAAATATTCTCCGGTATAAATCTTACCTTTGCCTTAATGACCACAGCAAAAACCGAACGTATAATTCTTGGCATCGACCCCGGAACCAACATCATGGGATATGGACTAATCGTTGATGATGGCAAATCCATGAAAATGCTTACTATGGGCGTTTTAAAGCTATCGAAATACGTTGGTCATGCACTAAAGCTGAAGAAAATTTTTGAACGTACCCTCGCGCTGGTTGAAGAATACAAACCCGATGAATTGGCTATTGAAGCACCTTTTTACGGTAAAAACGTGCAGTCGATGCTGAAGTTGGGGCGGGCACAAGGCGTTGCTATGGCCGCAGCACTTTACCGCGACATCCCCATTTTTGAATACACCCCCCTCCAGATTAAAAAATCCATCACCGGCAATGGCAACGCCTCTAAAGAACAGGTTGCCGCCATGCTCGAAAACCTGCTCACTTTTAAGGAAGCCCCCGAATACCTTGATGCCACCGATGGTTTGGCTGCCGCAGTTTGCCATTATTTTAAAAAGGGGAAAGTTACCGGAGGAAAGAGTTATTCAGGGTGGAAGAATTTTATTAATGAAAACCCGGGAAGGTTGGGAAAGTGAGATGGGTGAAGATAGAGTGTGCATAGGGGAAATAGAGTGTTTAGGTCAAGTAGTATTGCAAAAAACAAGATGTACGTATAATTAGAGATTGTTGCTGCATTTAAAAAAAACAAAATAATAAAGTTGCCATAAGGGGCAACACTTGAAAACTAACTATATCCTTGTTGAAAGAATAAGATACATGGACAAAAGACGGGAAAAATTGAGAAAATTGGGGTTTATATCCCACGATGAGCATAAAGATAAAGTTTATGGACTGAAAGGGAGTGAAGCCAGAGATGAATATGAAAAAGATTTGAAAGCTGAATTAATCGGGGACTTTTTAAGAAAACTTAGAAAGCAAGAGAATTTGACTCAAGGACAATTAGCCGAAATAATGAAAATTGACAAGTCGTACATTTCGAAAATTGAGAACAATTTGAAAGAAACAAAATTTGGGACAATCCGGAGATATGTTGAGGCATTGAATGTAAATAAAATGTCTTTGAACCTTGAATTTGATAATGGAAATTCTGAAGTCCTTCATCTAATTTAATTGAACCGGAAAGATAAAGTACGAACGCACAACAGCAAATCGTGCCCCACAGCCGCATAGCGTTTATCTGAAAAAATGAGTAGAAAAGTAACTTGTCCAATCGAACTAACATCCACAATCCAAACAGCTATTTTACAATGATAATTTTATTGTAATGGCTCATTTTTTGGCCGCTGCAGAAAACAAAATAAATGCCTTCCTGCTGTGCGGTCAAATCAATTTTGTAGGATGGTGAACCCTTAAAATCCATAACTTCTGATAGAATAAGGCTGCCTCTTGAATTAAATACCTCCAATAGGTAATCGCTCTCCATTGCCGCTTCCAAACCTATCATAAATATACCGTTTCCCGGATTTGGTGATAGCTTCAATACACCTGATTTGGGTTCATCTATCCCACTACAGTCGCTCACTATAACCGTTTGTTCAGCAGAATTTGCACAACCGTTAATGTCGGAAAACTGATAGATTAGTGTATGAGTGCCGCTTCCGGCCATATCAGCGTAAAACCATCCTTCAAGCACACCGGGCCCTGAGTAGGAACCTCCCTCTGGGTTTCCACCGCTCATTTCCAATGGTGACCACTGCAGACATTGATCAGGAATTTCATCGAAACTAACCTCCGGCGTCGGGTTAATGCTTATTGTAATCGAATCATGTAAAACAGACTGGCATGGAGAAATGGAAAGACAGGTTAAATACAGTTCGGCAGTTCCCGTAATAACATCTTCCACACCAGGGTAGTAAAATGTAACAACCTGGGTGCTGTCTTCAAAAGTCCCATCCCCATCAGAGAACCATAAAACCGAATTGGTATTTGCAGTAAACGCATTAAGTTCGGCAGCCTCCCCATCACATATTGTAATATCATTGCCTGCTGAGATTTGAGGTAAATATTGTACCGTAAAAAGCAATGCATCGCTTACCTGATTTCCCGAACTGCCCGAAACAACGATCGTGAGCGTAACTTCCCCATTCTCAATGTCCGATGCCCCGGGTGTATATACAGGGTCAGTAATTAAAGGATCAGAAAAAACGCCATCACCATCAGAGAACCATAAAACCGAAACCGCGTTATTGGCTTGTGCCTGCAGAGCATGGGATTGATTTTCGCATACCGTAACATCGTCCCCAGCATATACCATCAAGACAGTATCCGTAGAAAAGGGCAGGGTTTTCATGTTGCTTATCCCGTTGGCATCTTTTACATAAAAAGTTACATCCAAACCATCGTAAGGCATGGTGGGCAGGCCATGAAACAATCCTTCGCGGCTGAGTTGGATCTCATTGAAAGCAAAATCAGGCGTCAATTTCACATGGGTATTTTCAGGTAGGAAATGATCATTGGAAATCTCCAACAGTTTATAGTTAAAAGCATTCCCTTCAGATATTCCCGCATACCACTTGATCCATGGCGGAAAGTCGATACTTCCATAATAAAATTCAATTTCTCCTGATGGATAGAGGCTCACTGCAAAATCCGACACATCGCTTGATCCGTTCACCACCCCTTTCCACCTGATCGTTGCTTTGGTTTCGTCGCCTTCGTACCACATGCCACCACCACCCGTTATGCCCAAAACTTTACTAGCACAAGGAGAGATATTGAGCATGTTCCTGAACAGGTTGATCTCATCAGTTGAAAAAATCCAGGGATATTCTGCGGGCTCAAACATCAGGTAACCGTCGGTATGCACGTAAACCCGGCTATGACTTGCACCGTAAAACGGAAAATTAAACTGAAGCCCCACTTCGGCATATCCATTTGACGAGTCTGTAGGGAATAGCGGCTGTTCATCGATAACAGGAAAATCCGCTGTGTCGTATTGGTGACTATAGTCCTGCAAGAGATACCAGTAATAAGGCCCCGTAGCACCTGCAACATCCATCTGGTTTTCATAAGGAAGGTTAACAATAGCCAGCGGAAGGGTGTCATTGATTATTTCAGGCTGCTCAAAACCAACAGAAGCATTTAAAGCCAGGATGGTGGTTTGATTTTCAATCAATGGCACATTGGTTTGGGGATAGTTAATTTCTATCAAGCCATTGGTATAATCAATCAGTGACCAATTATCAATCATACCCGTACCGGAATTTCCTGGGTCGTTTTCATCGACGACTAAAAAAAATGAAGCCTCGCTGGCACTGTTAATATGATTTAAAAGTTCAGAAACATCCAGCCCGATTTCGATGGTCTTGTCTTCGGGCGCCCCTCCGCCTTGCATGTACAGGTTGCCTCCCTGGTAATTGAGGATGGGAAAGTCCATGACAAATTCAGGTTCCGGCGCATTGGGACTTGAAGCCACACCGGCCATCACTTTTAACTTATTTCTTGAATCGTGGGTGAGATTTATCCTGAACGTCAGTTGAGGTATGGTTTGCTCCTTTGCTCTGATAACATGAACAGCTCCATTCCAGATACCGCTCTGTGACATCTTGCGACAAAAGGCACTATACATAATATAACTAAACCCATCATTACCCCAGGTATCGCCGTGTGTGTTTGCAATTTTCACACCACCCATTTCCCAGTCGAGGATATTTACCTGTCCGTCGTTGTTGATGTCGATATGATTTGTAAACTGACCATCGTTGTTGTAATCATAACGGATGGAATCATGATAACCCACTAGGCACACGCTGTGGTTGGCGTCGGGCAACAGTTCAATCAACACCATCTTTCCGGCTTCAGGGGTATTTGCCGGGAGTGATTGGCCTGGATAGTTGTAGGAACAATAAAGGTTGGCCAGGCCGCCATGCCCTGAGCTATTGAGGTGATTGTCTATCCAGTGTTTTAAGGTCAGAAGGCCTTCTTCAGTATCTACGGGTATTGAGCAAAATTCCCAAAGCCGGTTATGCATGGCATGGTAGTATTTTTCGTATCCGGTCATCCAGCGTGTTTCACCTCCCGTGTTCAACCCACCACCGTATTCGGCCACATTGGGTGTTCCAACCCTTCTAATCACATCCCAACTGTCGAAATAGGATACGGCAGCCCCGCTACCGAAATTCCCCCAGTTGGAGGTAAAATGTGTAGGATACTGGTTTTCGGGAATATCAGGCGCAAGGTTGCGCAAACGGTTAATCTCGTAAGTAAAAGTGTAGGCCACGGCACTCACCTGGCTACACTCCTGCCCCACCTGGTTTATGATTGGCCTGAAGAAAAGTAGCTTGGAATTATCCACCGAATCGGGCAAAGCTGATTTCAGTTGAGATTTAGGCAAAATCAAAACAGGCAAAGAAGCATGGATTAATGAATCCTTCAAAGTAAACTTCAATCCAGTTTCAGGGAAATCACCAGGTTTGGCCTGATTGCTTATTGATGAAAGCTGCTGGCCTTGAAGTGACAAAGACAGAATAATCACAAAAACTGCACAT
>Ga0307929_1003090_pt1 | contig 9929 bp, 6 predicted proteins | sample AceLakmetage1330_FD_203160 | JGI IMG/M metagenome (GOLD analysis project Ga0307929, IMG submission 203160) | Saline water microbial communities from Ace Lake, Antarctica - #1330 | ecosystem: Environmental > Aquatic > Non-marine Saline and Alkaline > Saline | place: Antarctica: Ace Lake | collected...
GTGGCATGCATATTACAGATCTCCTTTCATCGAAATAATTTCTCTGTGATATTTATTTTTCTCAATTCCCTTTATCATCATTTTTGAGCCGTCAAAATTGAAAACAGGAGATTCCAGATGATCATATGCAGTTTTGAGAATGGTGTTATCCACTACCACATGGTAGGCCCCTTTGATTTCCACCTTGGCGGCCACTTTTCCCCCATCGGGACTGAAAACCGGTTTCCAGGCCATGTCAAATTTATTTTCCCAGGCCCCCCCATCCACGGCAATGCCCCATTTCCCCTTATCTTTAAAGACGCAGGCAGCACGGTTGCCGTCATCACTTAACACCGCATCTGTCAGGTATTCTGAAAACGTGATATCCCAAGGAACATCATCCACTGCCAGGGTCCATTTACCATAATCACTGGCCACAATGGCGGCAATCTTTAATCCGTCTCTGGAGTAAAAATGGTGCCATAATTGATGATATCCCCGATCCCAGGCAATGTCACCATCCGTTGCCAGGAACCATTTGCCATGGGTCTTCACTGGAGCAGTGACTCCGTTATCAATGGGGGAAAAACGGGGCATCCACACCGACGAAAAGGGTTTGTTCCAGGTTTTACCATTCACTGCAATGAAATAATCTTGGTAATTGGTGCGAACAGATGCTGCCACCTGGGAACCGTCATAAGAAAAGACAGGGTCCCAGGCATTCATGAAATTTCTATCCCAGGGCGTTCCATCCACGGCCACGGAATAACAGCCTTTTCTGAACTTGAAAATTTCAGTTTCAAGCACGGGGATGGTTTCCACCACTGCAGCACTGTGTTTCCCATCCAGGCTCAGGGTCATGTCCGTCAAGCGCGAATAAGTGGTCTCCCAGGGGACATCATTGGTGATGCAATGGTATTGCAATTCTTTCTGAGTGGAGGCACAAACATGGCTGCCCAAGGGGTTAAAGGTCATGTTCCATACAAAATCATAGGTGTTTTCCCAGGGGGTATCATCTGTGGAAATGGTCCATTCCGCCATGTCTGAAATCAGGGCAGACAATCTGTTGTCCGGGCCATACTTGAGATTCCAGATTTTGTCATAACTGTTTTCCCATGTGGAAAAATTTTCCTCGGGTCCCTGGGCACATATGGTAAATTCCATATCTTCATTTTTTACAATGGCAGCAATATTTTCCCCGTGGGGGCTGATGCGGGCCTCCTCCATGTAGGAAAATTCATTGTGCCATGGTTCAAGATCAGCCACAAGGCGTTTGCCTGTATCCCAATCCCAGTTGTCTTTGTTGCTCATGTTAAGGTGCTCCTTGGTGAAAGCAAAGTTTAATGATATAAAAAAGTTTATAAAAAAAATAACGATTCATTAATAAATTAATATTCCTTTGAGTCATAACATATAGACTTTTTTTGTAAAGGGGATTTCCAGGAGTAAACCCAGTCACCATAAAACACATGGCGTATGCAACTCCTGGGATACCGCAAATGGTATGGGCAACTTTCACCGGTGACAATAATTTTAATTTTGTCGCAAAATATACATGAATGACCCAGGTCGCCAAAATTGAAAATTGTGTACTACCCACTTAACCCAGGATATTTTCAGATATTTTTATGTGGATAATTCGCTTTTGACCCTATATGCCAGGCTGCTGAGATGCTTGATTTTAAAGGTTATACTGCCTTAGGAATCCGTCTTAAATAACTTGCCCTTCTCAGAACGTACTATCGTTAAAGGATCGTGCGCCCCAATTTTTAAATGGGGATGTTATTGCGGACTCATTCCTTAAGTGGGTATCCGAATTGTGCATCAAAAAATCTGAGTATTGAAAAGTTTTTATCTTCATAGTATCCTACATATTCGTTATTATGGCTGAACTGACTCAACTTTTTGGAAAGGCGGTTTTTATCATGCGCTACAAAATCATTTTAGTCCTCTTTTTCCTTATGATCTCAACCTGCTCCAATGGGTATTCAGAATCGGGAAGTACCCTGTTTGACAATGGCATTGCAGAGTTTCAGAAGGGCCGTTATCAGGATGCAGTTTTTTGGTTTACCAAACTCATTGAGCAAGAACCCTTTAATGCCAAAGCCTATAAAAATCGTGGGGTGGCCCGATTAAGTCTTCAAAAATATGATATGGCCATCGAAGACCTCAACAGTGCCTTAAATCCAGATCCTCAAATGGAGGATATCACCGGAAACCTTGGTCCGGCCTGGCATTATAAAGAAGAGTACAAAAAAGCCATGGAAGATTTTAACGCTGCCTTGAACCTGGACTCGGAACTTGAAGGAATACACAGCAATATTGGGGTGGCTTGGTACTATGCAAGGGAATATGAAAAAGCCATTGCCGAGTATGACCAAGAAATTGAGAAACATCCTAAAAATTACAGTGCTTTTTTTAATCGGGCCATTTCCTGGGTAGAGTTAAAGAAATATGACAATGCATTAAAAGATCTGCATTCGGTGCTGAGCATAAAACCGGATGAATACTGGGCCATTGCATACCAGGGAGACATTTATGCAGAGATGAATATCCCTGCAGCTGCCCGGGAATCCTATCTTGCAGCCATGGGGTTGAACACCGGCAATAAATATGCCCGGGATAGACTTTTGGTGCTTGATGACAAGGAGGCAGCCCAGGTTGAAGCCAGAACTGGAACGTCAGCAACTGCCACAGAGGAACCAAAAAAAATAGAGACAGCCACCATGGTCCAATCCACCTCCCAGGCAGGGGCAGAAACCACCCAAAGGGCTGAAATCCATTCTCCTCCCAAGGAAAAAGACATAAAAGCAGTTCAATCCAGCAACAAACCAGAAACCCATGCAGATTCAACAAATGAACCCCCAAAACCAATTTCCTCTCCTGCACACACCGGCCAACCCATGGATATCGCTACTCCAACGAAAAATTCTGCTGCACCGGCTGCCGTTGCAGTCGCATCAACCTCTCCCGGTAAAAAAGGAATAGCAGCCCGTAATAAATTTACCATTCAGTTAGGGGCATTGTTAAACAGTAATAATGCAAAAGACTTGATTAAAAACCTCAAAGAAAAAGGCTATACCCCCCGGGTGATTGAACTGCAGGATAAAAAAAATAGACAGTGGACCCTTGTGAGGACAGGGGTGTTTCCCACGAAGGCCCTGGCAAAAAATACACTTGAAAAAGTTAAAAAAGATTTAAAAGTGGATGCGGTGATTCGTCCCGTGGGCAAATTTTAAATAAAACAAACAGACCGCTTTGGGGTGGAAAAGAACAAGACAGTGTGGTATGAACGGTTCCCACTATAATATGCTAAAAAAACAATCAACATCCAGAGATCCTTATATTTGCAACTTTACATTTATCGGGCTGAGCCTCCTGCTTTCCGGGCAGTCACCTCTGAAAGCGTAAAGTCAGGGATATGAAGATTTCTGATATCCAAAATAAAAAAATGCAGGAGTCCCCAATGAACCAACCGATACTTGAAACAAATTTTAAGAATCTTAACATGGTAAGAAAAGGAAAAGTCCGGGATATTTATGATCTTGGAGACACACTTCTCATGGTCACCACAGACAGGCTTTCCGCCTTTGATGTGGTGCTTCCCAATGGCATTCCAGATAAAGGAAAGGTGCTGACACAGATTTCCGTATTCTGGTTTAAAGAGATGGAAGATCTCCTTGGAAACCACCTTATCACCCATGAAGTGGATCAGTTTCCAAAAATATGTAAGCCCTATGCAGAGATTCTTGAGGGGAGAAGCATGCTGGTGAAAAAGGCAGCCCCCCTTCCGGTTGAGTGCATTGTCCGGGGGTATATTTCAGGTTCAGGCTGGAAATCTTACCAAAAGGAAGGACATGTCTGCGGTATCACGTTGCCCCAAGGATTAAAGGAATCAGACAAGTTGCCCCACCCGCTTTATACCCCATCCACCAAAGCCGAGGTAGGGGACCATGATATTAATGTGGATTTTGATCACACGGTTAAGCTTCTTGGGAAAAAACAGGCGGAAAAACTCAGGGATCTGAGCCTGGCCATTTATAACAGAGGGGTAAAAAAGGCCCTTGCAAAAAATATTATCATTGCCGACACCAAGTTCGAGTTTGGCGTGGTGGATGGAGAGATCATTCTCATAGATGAAGTTCTGACCCCGGATTCTTCCCGGTTTTGGCCCCAGGCAACCTATTGCCCCGGCGGTGCCCAGAAAAGTTTTGATAAACAGTTTACCCGGGACTGGCTGGAGGCTTCTGGCTGGGATAAAAAAGCGCCGGGACCGGAACTTCCAGCAGATGTCATTAAACACACCTCAGAAAAGTATCTGGAAGTCCTCGGGCTCATTACGGGATAGTAATGAATAAAACGCTGTCAGGATACCGCTGAATAACCTCACAATCCTCAGTGAGGAAAACCCGCCATCATCCAGATTTTGTGAAGGTGGCAGGAATTTACCTGCCACCTTCATGATAAGTTACTCTTCCTCTTCTTCTGCCTTGATTTTTTCAATGATCTTCTGGGAAAGATCCCCTGGAACCTCGTCATAATGACCAAATTCCATGGTAAAGGTGCCCCGGCCCCCGGTCATGGATCGAAGATCCGGTGCATATCTCAAGAATTCCGCCATGGGAACATTGGCATTAATCACCTGCTTTTCTCCTTCGGTGTCCATGCCTAACACACGACCCCGGCGGGAGTTAAGATCTCCCATAATATCGCCGGTGAACTCATCGGGAACCAGAATGGAAACATTCATGATGGGTTCCAAAAGAACTGATTTGGCCTGCTCAGCCGCTTTTTTAAAGGCAATGGAACCCGCCATTTTAAAGGCCATTTCCGATGAATCAACGGAGTGATAGCTACCGTCGTCCAGGGTTACTTTAAAATCCACACAGGGAAACCCTGCCAGAAGGCCCTTTTCAGAGGCTTCTATCACGCCCTTTTCCACAGCAGGAATATAAGTTCTGGGAATGGAGCCCCCCACGATGGCATCCACAAACTCAAATCCTTTGCCCTTGGCAATGGGTTCCAGGGTAATCCAGCAATCCCCAAACTGTCCATGACCACCGGATTGTTTTTTATGCTTTCCCTGGACCCGAATTTTTCTCTTAAAAGTTTCTCTATAAGGTACCTTGGGGGTTTTAATCCCCATCTCCACATTGAATTTTCGTTTGATTTTTTCAATGGTGGTTTCAATGTGTACCAGACCACGACCTGACAGAACAGTTTCGTTGGTCTCCACTTCCCGTTTGAGTTGGAGCCCCGTGTCTTCCTCAAGAATTTTTCTCAGGGCACCATGGATTTTATCCTCGTCTCCCTTATTTTTAGCATAAACAGCAAATGAAATAACCGGAGGCATGGGCTGGGGAGCCTCAAAGATAATTTCTTTATCACCACTCATGGTATCGCCGGTAAAGGTCTCTTTCAGCTTGGCAACCGCCACGATGGAACCGGGCAGGGCTTCGGTGATGGGGGCCTGTTCTTTACCCCGGATTTCCAGAAGCTGTGTGAAACGCTCTTTGGTGTTTTTATTTACATTGAGAAAGGTTCCCTCTTTGCCCAGGGTGCCGGAAATAACCCGGAACAAAGACAATCGTCCAGCATAGGGATCAACAATGGTATTAAAGACAAAACCATAAAAGGGGGCATCTGAATCAGGTGCCACTTCCACTGCTTCACCCGCTTCATCTTTGGCGATCCAAGTACCACGGTCCAGGGGGGAGGGCATGCAGGTGTTGATGAAATCAAAGAGAAGATCAATGCCAACAAATTGGGTGGCAGAACCGCACAGCACCGGTGAGAATTCACAGGCAAGCACCCCTTTTCTAAAGGTGGCTTTTAATTCATCTTCTGAAAGTTCTTCACCTTCCAGGTATTTTTCAAGCAGATCATCATCCAGCTCTGCAATATTTTCAACAAAGGATTCCCGGGCAGCTTCATAGGCATCGGTCATCTCTGCCGGGATATCGGTCTGGGTGGATTTTCCTTTCTCATCATAGACATAGGCTTTGCCTGAAATAACGTCCACAATTCCCTTAAAATCATCCATCTGACCAATGGGAAATTGAACAATAATGGCTTTTCTTTTCAGGGTGTTTTCACAGATGATGGCCATCTCATCCACATTGGCCCGTTCTTTGTCCATTTTATTAATGAAGAGTACCGAAGGGAGGCTGTGTTCTTCCACACACACGGCAACTTCTTCGGTCATGGCACTGGGACCGTCCACACCATCCACAACGATGATGACACCGTCTGCAGCAGGAATACAGGTCTTTGCAGCGGAAAAGAAATTTTGGTCTCCAGGGGTGTCTATCAGGGTAACGTCGTGTTTTTTCCAGGTGTATTTATGAAAAGCACTGCTTACACTCTGCTGTTTTCTCACTTCTTCCGGCTGGAAATCCATGGCGGTGTTGCCCTCTTCAACCTTACCCAGACGTTTGATAACGCCAGCGCTGAAAAGCATTGATTCAGCCAGAGAAGTTTTACCCGCACCCCCATGACCTGCCAGAGCGATGTTTCTCAATTTTGCGATTTGTTCCGTCATTACAGCTCCTTTTCCAGTGATTAACTCAAGTTTTAGAAATATGTTTTTTAAAAAAACAGGCAGCTTTATTGAACCATGATTTCTTTAAACAGGCGCCTTGCTTTTTTATGTACATAGAAAGCATTAATTATGCCAGAATAACAATAGCTTACGTATGATATTATATGAATTTACCAATTCCAAAAGTTGAGTGATTAATAAGTTGAATCAATAATTTACATATATCAATTTGCATCAATGATGCAAGGATAGTTTTGCCTGACTGTAAAATTCATTCATTTTATAAACATACATGGCAGTCACCACTGCCACAACGAATATTGAAAATGGCATTATGCCGCCCCCCCCCGACGGGCAATGGGTCCGGCCCGGAACCGTAGACGGCCCAATTGGCCGGTTCCTATTACCCATCGGGGGGGGGCTCTGCTGAGGTTACTTGGACACTTCATTTTTATATAAAAAAATCGGCAAGCCCTCCCCTGAGTCTTTATTTAGCTCAGGGGGTATTGACAAACGTCATGGGGAGGATAAACTCAATATTTCCCTTGGGACCCGGCACAGGGGATTCAATAACAGGAAGGGTCTTATATCCCCGCTGGATAAAAAAAGATACAATTTCTCCCACAATTTCCATCCTTAACACCGGATCTCTCACCACGCCCCCTTTACCGATTCGCTCTTTACCGGCTTCAAACTGGGGTTTGATCAAGGCCAGAATTAAGGTGCCGGGTTTCATGAACTGTTCTGCTGCGGGCACCACCAGCTTTAATGAGATAAAAGAGGTGTCTATGGTGATAAGATCCATTAATTCCCCAATGATCTCAAAGTCAATATATCGGATATTGGTGCGTTCAATGACGATGACCCGGTCGTCCTGTCGAAGGGACCAGGCCATTTGACCATATCCCACATCCACGGCAAATACCTTTGCTGCGTCATTTTGGAGCATGCAGTCGGTGAAGCCCCCGGTGGAGGCCCCAATATCCAGACAGGTAAGCCCGGACAAATCCAGGGACAGCACATCCAATGCTCTTTCAAGTTTGAGCCCCCCCCGGCTCACATAGGGAATGTCTTTTTCTTTTAAAATCACTGTCGCATGGTGGAAAAATTTTATCCCGGCCTTGTCCACCACCCCATCATTGACCTTGACCTTGCCAGCCATGATCATGGCCCGGGCCCTTTCCCGGGAGGGGGCCAGGCCCTTTTCAACCATAAGGGCATCCAACCGGATTTTAATATTTTCACCCACGGACCAGAAGTTCCTTTGCTACAGATAGTATAGCTGTTTCGTCCACCTTATATGCGCTGCGTAAAATTTTCTGGGGACCATGCTCTACAAAGGTGTCCCTGATGCCTACCCGCCTGATTTTGCAATTAAAGGCGTCATTGTCCGCCAAAAGTTCCAGCACCGCGCTGCCAAATCCCCCATCCAGGACATGTTCTTCAATGGTGATCACCTTTTGGGTCTTCATGGCCGTTTTAATGATGAGTTCTTTGTCCAGGGGTTTAATGAATCTGGCGTTGATCACAGCCACGGAGTGGCCCTCTTTTTCAAGAACCTTAGCTGCTTTCACCGCCTCTTGAACGGCTTGGCCCACGGCAAGGAGTAAGATATCCCGGCCCTCCTGGATCAGCTCCCCAGTGCCAATGTCCAACAGGGGGGTATCATGATCAATTTCAACCCCTTCCCCAGTTCCCCGGGGATATCTCAGGGCAATGGGGCCATTATGGTTAACAGCGGTTCTGAGCATGACACACAGCTCATTTTCATCCTTAGGAGCCATGAGGGTCATGTTGGGAATATTTCTTAAGAACGCGTAATCAAACAGCCCATGGTGGGTGGGACCGTCTTCCCCCACAATGCCACCGCGATCCAGGGCAAATATGACAGGATGGCTGTCAATGCACACATCATGCAAAATTTGATCATAGGCCCGTTGCATAAAGGTGGAATAAATAGCCACCACGGGCCTCATGCCCCGGGATGCCATACCCGCAGCAAAGGTGACCGCATGCTGTTCGGCAATCCCCACATCAAAAAACCGCTGGGGAAATTTTTCTGCAAATGCTTTTAGCCCCGTTCCTTCGGGCATGGCAGCGGTGATGGCCACCACTCGGTCATCCATGGCAGCAATATCCAGCATGGTGTTGCCAAACACCTGGGTGTAGGTGAAAATTTTATTTTTTTGCGGTGGACTTTTTGGGTGGGGTGGGCTGTCACCTGTTTCAACATCAAAAGCCCCCACACCATGGTAGTACACAGGATTTTTTTCCGCCGGGGGATACCCTTTGCCCTTGGTGGTAATGACATGGAGCAGCACGGGCTCATTGTGTTTTTTAATGTTTTCCAGGATATCAATGAGATGATTTAATCGATGACCGTCAATGGGACCAAAATAATCAAAATTAAAGGCTTCAAACAGCATGCCCGGGGTGACAAAGGTTTTAAAGGACTCTTCGGATCGTTTGGCAAAATTATAAACATCGTCCCCAATGCCCGGTAAAGATTTCAAAAATAGGCCAAATTCTTTTCTCATGCTCTGGAGGGAATGGGCTGACAATTTTCTGCTTAAAAAAGAAGAGAGAGCCCCAACATTGGGGGAGATGGACATATCATTGTCATTGAGGATCACGATGAGATCCCGCTCTGAATCACCGGCCTGGTTCAATCCCTCATAGGCAAGGCCTGCGGTGAGGGAGCCGTCTCCAATGACGGAAATCACTTTGGATTGATCCTGTTTCAAATACTTTGCACTGGCAATGCCAAGTCCAGCGGAAATGGAGGTGCTGGCATGTCCTACCGTAAAGGCATCATAGGGGCTTTCACTGATTTTGGTGAACCCGGAAATTCCCTTGTACGATCTCAAGGTATCAAATTGTTCATCTCTTCCGGTGAGCAATTTATGGGCATATGCCTGGTGTCCCACATCCCAGATAAGGCTGTCCACAGGTAGATCAAACACGTAGTGAATGGCTATGGTCAGCTCAACAGCACCCAGGCTGGAGGCCAAGTGCCCCCCGGTTTTTGATACCACGGAAATAATTCTTTCCCTGATTTCTTCTGCCAAAATCGGCAGCTCCTTCCGGGAAAAGGTTCTAAGATCATCACCGTTTTGAATCTGTTGAAGCAAGGTCACCGCTTTATTCTCCTTGATAGCAGGTACAGGATATTTTTAGGTACTGGGTACTCGATTATCAAATTTTGGGGCTGATTTCTGAAAAATAGAATCCGGTCAACGGTATTGTTCATATTTCCTTAAAAATAATTTCCACTTTTGTGGAAATGATCACAGGGAAATGGCGTTATTGGCTCCACAAGTGCAAAGTTAAAAATAAAAATAAAAATTACCAAACCATCTCATCTTTTTCTTGTGATTATATAATCAGCAATGGCCATTAATGGCCAGGC
>Ga0307929_1003091_pt1 | contig 9926 bp, 4 predicted proteins | sample AceLakmetage1330_FD_203160 | JGI IMG/M metagenome (GOLD analysis project Ga0307929, IMG submission 203160) | Saline water microbial communities from Ace Lake, Antarctica - #1330 | ecosystem: Environmental > Aquatic > Non-marine Saline and Alkaline > Saline | place: Antarctica: Ace Lake | collected...
TAAGTTTAGTTAGGATTGATTCTAACCAAATATACGGGATAAGAAAAGAATATTTTGATCATATCAAGAACTGGAGTTGGATACAGCGCTGGATTTTGCTTTTTTGCCCGAAGGGCATTATGTTCTTACTTCAAAAAAAAACTAATTTTGACGGAAAATAAAATTATTTCATATCAAAAGGGATTTTGAATATCTTCAAAATCCCTTTTGATGATTTTATCCGACAGGTTCGGGTACTGGTTTTAAAACACACGGATATCCATCCGGCAGGCTATTCATCATCAAGCAACAATAATTGGATGACGCCTATTGGCAGCGGCTTATTTCCGTCGCTCCTGTCAAAATATGGTAGCCGGCTGTTTTCGATATAAATGGATCCATATGACCATGCCCCCCCCGAGAACGGCGGCAGCCATTGAATGGTGTTAGGTGTGCCGGTCATGATGTCCAGTTCGTTGATCTGCTGATCAGCCGTATCCCACGCTCCAGGACTGTAGTGATTCCTGTATTTGAACCAGACCGGGTCAAAGGCGCCGGCCTCTTCCTGGAAAACAATGGCCGATCCCTTCCCGCCCCGGCAGGTCACAGCAGGAGAATAATAACTGCTGGTGGCGGATACAAAGTCGCCAAAAGACCAGGTGTCGCCGCCAGTATAGGAAATCATGTAGGCAATTCTATTATACACATCCGGCCGGTCTTCAAAGGCACAGATCACCGTATCCTTATATGCGGAAACGGATGTGGTGTAACTATTTCCGGTATAATTTGAAAAAATTTCAACAATATCTCTCACACCAAAATCGTTTACCCTCCATATCATGACCGGAACGTCGCTGTTTTCAGATGCAATATAGGAAAGGTAATTCCCATATTCGGTGAAGTTCGTATTAAATGTGGCATCAAGGCCGCTCAGTGCGTTGGTTACCCCGGTATCAATCTGGACCCATGACGGGGAGGGCGTATTGATATCATATGCATAATAGAAGACCAGGTTGTCGGAAGCAACAGTAGCAACAGCATTGCCCAAGTTAACTCTGGGTTTGGTAATACTGGCTTTGGGGTCGGTGACTGAATCACCCGTACTGATCAAGGTAGACTGCACCAGGGCTGGCGTGAGATATGACCCAGTATTGGCTTTTGCCGCGCTCTGGAGGCAGGCCGCTGCCCCGGCTGCATACGGACAGGCAGCGGATGTTCCTCCGAAATCGTCGCGGTATCCCCCCCCCAGCGCTGTGGTATAGGTGTCATTGCTCGGCGCGAAAAGTTCCATGAACGACGCGCTGCTGGAATAGGTGGTGACCTGGTCCGCTGCAGTGGTTTCATCAACGTAACAGTTCCCTGAATCGCATGGGCATCCTGCGGTATATCCCACGCAGGAATCCGTACCGATGCAGCCGACATACCCGGCACCCGGATTCCGGCCGATATCGGCGTCATAAACCGCACCGACACCTACCACGTGGCTGATACCGCCCGGCCATCCGGTTCCATCGCAGAAACCGTCATTGCCGGTGGATACAAACAGCGTTATCCCGGCGGCTTTCGCAGTGGCGGCGGCGGTTGTCATGATTGCATTGTAGGCGTCGCTGGCCGCCTGGCTGGTAAAATATCCGCCGCCGAAACTGGTACTGATAATCATGATGGGATTGGCGGGATCATCATTCTGGTGGGTAACACACCATTCCCATGCTTCGATCATATCTGAATCACGAGCGGAATGATTAATATCGGCCCGGGACATTTTCAAGGCATAGATTTTGGCATTATATGCCACCCCACCGATATAGTCGCCGCTGGTTCCCAGGCTGCCTGCGGCAATCCCGGCACAGCTGGTGCCATGACCCTGTTCATCCATGGGGTTGTCATCATTTTCTCCGGTGTCATATCCGCCGATTACTTTGCTGTTGGGGAATCCGCCGTTGCCCAGACGGGCATGGGTGTAGTCGACCCCGGTATCACAGATGGCAATGGCCATACCGGTACCGTTATAGGTGCTTCGGACTGTTGATGCATTGATCAGGGGAATCCCCTGGGCAAGGTGGGGATTTCGGATGCCGTCCTTGTTGATTGAAATCACATCCAGATGATTTACCAGGGAAGCCAGACCCTTGACTGTGACTTCGGCAGACAATCCAAATACATAGGTAAATCGGTTAGTGACCACGCATTCATTGGGGTCCATATCGCCGATGATTTTATTCAAGGCAGTCTCAACCCGTTGCCTGACCCTTTTCCTGACCGCATCCTTCTTGAAGTTTTCCATTGCAGATGCCGTGGCCTGCCGATTCGGATCATTCAGATTTATAATTACCCGGGTGGTGATCATCCCCTGCCGGAAATCATCCAGTATCAGCTCTTCTGCTTTTAATTTAGGGTTCGCGGCAAGCTGGCGGATCATAGCAGAAGAATCATCACTGATGGAGATGATAATCGGTTCCGATAAAGGCTGGGTATTGACAGTCAATGCTGAATCGGTTGCTTCAACAGCGGTTGACAATGTTGAATTATCAAGAATCGCGCTGTAGTATACGCGGTTATCATAGGAATCGGCATTGGCAGATATGGCAATCTCTTTAATCGGCCGATCCTTGTCAAAAATCTCTTTAAAACCATATATTGAATCCGAAGCGCCGTCAGCAACTGAAAACCGCCGCATTAATGCCTTTTCCTCGTTAGACAGGTATGTATACCCCACCCACAGATAATTACCCGCAACCGCAGCCCCGATATCCTTTATAGTAGAGTTACTCCACCATTCATAGGTTTCCTGCCAGGTTTTTCCCTTGTCTGTTGAAATATTCACGGACCAGTACCATTTAGTGGCCGATCCATTCCGGTATTTCAATACAGCAAACAGGTTTCCATTCTGGGTATCAAAATCAAGGTGGGTGGCGTAGATGTCGGTCCGGGTGCCGATCCTCTGATCAGTGGTCATCCAGTTCGGGGATACGATGGTTTTCGGAACCTTCCAGTTGATGCCCAGGGCTGCCAGAATCCCTGCGTTTTCCAGGAGCCGGATCGCATCGATTGCTGAATTGAAATCGGAGCTGTTCCATGAATTTTCTGCATTTTTAACCGTCTGTAGCTCCGACGGGGAAATACCCTCCCTTGTTTCGAACTGGATGACAGCATTGGCCTTATCATAATCATCAAATGCTTCAAGTTGGGCCCAGAAAGCCAAATCATCCGTACTTCCGTCAATCACAGAAGCGGTTGCAATATCTAAGAGAAACGGTTCACTGGTTCCGGTCTTAGCCGGAACATTTATCAGCCCGGGGGTATCCGACTCCTGTGAGGTGGCGGTCCAGGTGCTGGGTTTCATATTACGAACGGCAGGCGGGCCATCCAGATTACCGCTGCCTGTGATAGTCATATTGCCAGCGTCTGTCGGTTCACCTGCTTTTTCGGCAAAACAGACAGTTGCCAGTACAAGAAAAAGGACGATCATGCCTATCAAATAATTTTTTAAGAATGTGTTTGAATGAATAAACTTACAAACCATAATTAAGTTGCCTCCCTTTGAGAGTAAAAAGCCCAGAATATTATTGTAATAATTCTCAAATATTAAGGGCTCTTCGTGGATTAATTTAATTGGGATATGCTTGCGCGTGTAATCCTCAGTGTTTACGCATCTTTTGATATGAGTTTTCCGGCGTGCCAAAAGCTCTCTCCAGATTGAGCCTATTTATTTGCAGACTCCCGAACGAATTGAGACCATGCTATATATGTTCAAGATAGCTCATCCAGATGATTGTGCTGATTGAACGAGCGGCCAGAGCCAATATCAAAGATAGAGATAGAGGGCTGGACAATTTCATGCCCAATAAATAAGAATGTTTGAAATCCAAGTACAGAATACTTACTATCAAAATTTCAATATATTGTTAGGGGAAAAATACTGATAGCTGGTGGTGAGGCAGCAGGCTTTGTATCAGAATTAAATCCGTTGCAAAAAAATATCTTGAATATTTTAGAGGTTCCACCGGAATATTATAGTTATGAACACCTTTTCAACACCAGCTGAACTGGTATAAGCTGATAATATATGTGAATAGAGGTTCTCACCAGATCATAGAGGTGAGAATCAATATCCATTTCCGATTTTCAAAGATCGAAACGCAAGTTTAACCTAACAGGACAAACACACACCCCGGACATATGCCCTTATTCAGAATAAACAAATAAGGCGTAAACAGTTCCTATACTACCAAGATTAACAATAGCTTCAACTTTAAAATTATTAGTCATAGCTGTTAAAGCAACTGCCATCATTTCCTTTGCACGAGCCGCTGGAAATTTAAAGCCCGCTTTGCTAAATTTAGGCGTGACGGCAGTATCTGTTAAAACAACCCATGTATCACTGCCAGCAGGACCTGTTGAAATAACATTGCAAACATACCTGGCATAATCAGCATTCGCATTTAATGTGAAAAACAAAATCATACCTGTCACCAGCAAAGCAATATTAATAAATTTTTTGTGTTTCATCCGCATATCCTCCTTAAGAATTGAATCAACTAACCAATAAAAAAACTAATTATTATATATATACTTGAGTTTTCGAAAAAAAGTTGCTGTTTATTGCTTGTGATTGGCATGAAAATTGATTCATGTATATAAACCATTGAAATAACAATTATTAATGATCATTTTTAAGTCATGCCGATAGTTTCATGTCTTTATCCTCGCAATGTTCAAGTGTAATCACCTCGCTATTTTTTTTTCTTCTCCTGTCAAGATTTTTTTCTTCGATGGCTAACCACTTCGGAATAAAATTCTTATCATTTCGAATTCGATCTAAGACTGCCTTCAGATTTTCATATTGAGCCCGACGGACTATTGAGGGAATCGTTAATGATTCCTTTGACAATTTTTCACTGCCTTGTTTGTAATTCTCAAAATGGAGGAGGGAGTCAATCCAGGACACCAGGCATAACGCTGTTGCTACACCTTGTTCACTCCTGATAGTGGCTCCCTCCATATCTGTTAATTGTTTGGCATTCCTGAAAAATTCTTCAATAACCCATCTGTTACTGTACGTTGTGATAATCTTGGTGGATTCCCAGGTAAGTTCGTTGGTAAGAAGATATTTCGTGGTGTGTTTGACGGGATCTTTGCTTTCAATAATACGGTGCTTGCCCGAAATGGAATTTAAACGAATAGTCGCTATCTTAGTGTGATAGAGAATTTTTTCACTTTTCCCGGATTGATGATCTACATCGAATCCACATGCGGTAACAAGCGTAATGTCGTTAAAATAATTCGGCAAGCTTATTGTTTCCGTTTGATTTTTCGCCTTTTTCCCTGTCGGAGTAAGTTTGACCTCCTTGCAGGGAATTCTTGCGTTATAACTCCGCTTCACTTCAATAACATAACTGAGCTGAAGCCTTTTAAGTCCTGCGATAAATGGCTCCATGCCAAACCATGAATCTGCTAATACAGTGCTTTTAGGCAGCCCCATTTTCAAAGCCCATTCTAACATTTCAAGAGCGAGCTCATATTTGGTTTTACATTCCTTCTGCTTTCCCCGTTGCCATGGCATCTTGCTGGTTGCTTGATGATATATGCGGTAAGTTACCGGAAACTTAATCAAAGAACCATCATTGTAATACAAAAAAACTATACAGGTAGCTTTTAGATTTGTTTTTGCTGCATGATCAAACAAGACGAAGACACCATGAATCCATTTGCAAAAATTTGTGTGATGTTTCATTGTATCATCTATGCAATAGTATCCTTCAGTAAGCGTATACATCTTCTTAAGCTGTGCAACATAGACCATTTCCATTTCTGGAATATAAAATTTAGCGTCTGATAATAAATATGAAAGTGTGCTCACACTTTTCTCTTTTAGCCACATGCGGCTTATTTCGGTGAGATTAAATTTAGCACCCAGTACCAATGCGGTTGCTATTAATGTTATATTGTTAAATTGAATACTGGTAAGAACCGGCTGAAGAAATGATAAGCCAGCTACAATAAATGGAAGTCTTTGGGCGCATGGAATTTTCATCATTGTGTTCAACTCATCATAAAAAAAGTTCATGGTATACTATCCCAAATTATTATTTCACATTTTATTGCGGTTGTCTCTAATTATTTTTCGAAAACTCAAGTAAATAGAGGGCAAAACAGAGTAACAATTGCAGGAATTCCAGTAGTAGTGTGAAACATGAACGTAATACGGACAATCGGTATGCTAAGTTAAAATGGGTTGATCCACCTTCAAGCCAGGAGAAATTTTTAAAGATGAATACTAAAATTTTAGATCATATCGATTTTGAGAAGGTGAATACCCTTCTTGAAGGGTTCAACCAAACAACAGGTTTTGTAACAGCGATTTTAGACCTTGAAGGGAATGTTTTATCGAAATCGGGATGGAGACAAATCTGTACTGAATTTCATCGTATTAATCCTGAAACCGCCAAAAGATGTGCAATTAGCGATACCGTCTTAGCTAATAAAATGATCGAGGGTGAAAAATATCATTTTTATAAATGCTTAAATGGTTTGGTCGATGTAGCGGTACCGATTATAATAAAAGGGGAGCATGCCGCCAACCTTTTTTCCGGGCAATTTTTTTTTGAAGAACCGGATGTCTCTTTTTTTAAAAAGCAGGCCGAGATACATGACTTCGAGGAAAGTTCCTACCTTAAAGCACTCGAAAAAGTGCCAATAATTTCGCAGGAAAAAGCTAAAACTGCAATGAATTTTTTGCTGAACATGACTGAGATGATCAGTGAAATAACATTTCAGAAGTTGGAGCAGATAGAACTGAATGAAGAGAGAATGAAGGCAGAAAATGAAATAAATAAACAAAAGAGCCTTTTTGAAACCATGTTTAATACAATACCAGACGGTGTTGTTATAACGGACACAGAGCGTGTGATAAAATTAGCAAACAAAGGAATGAAATCCACATTTGGTTACGAACCAGAAGAACTGTTGGGCAAATCCACCAAAATTCTTTATGCCGATCAAGATAAATATGAAAAAACCGGAGAAATTGTATTTACTGGAAAAGCCAAAAAACTGGAAGATTTATATGTTACCCGATATAAGGATATGTCTGGACGAGAATTTTTCGGTGAAACATTTGGGGCAAAATTGTTTGATGGAAAAAATCAGTGGATTGGCAATTTGGGGATTATGCGGGATATAACAGAGCGTGAGCAGGCGGGTGAAGCATTGCGAGAGAGCGAGAAAAAATATCGTATGATCGCTGAAAACATGGCAGACATTATCACAACAATGGATATGAATCTGCGCTTTACCTATGTCAGCCCGTCGATCATACGATTGCGAGGATTCACTGTTGAAGAGGCTCTTGAACAAACCATCGATCAAATCATGACGGCGTATTCCTTTCAGCTTATTGCCAAGGCCTTTGAAGAGGAACTCCGATTGGAAGCAACCGCAACGGCTGATCTCGACAGAACCCGAATCTTAGAATTGGAAGAATACAGAAAGGATGGTTCCACTATCTGGGTAGAGAACACATTATCATTTATCCGAGACAAGGGCCAAAAGCCTATCGGAATCATCGTCGTGTCTCGTGACATTTCCGAACGCCGACAATCAGAGGAGGCGCTCCAACAAAGCGAGGAAGATTTAAAAGAATCACAGCGAATTGCCCATGTGGGCAGTTGGCGTTTGGACGTTTTGAGCAATCAGGTCGTTTGGTCGGATGAGCTATACAAAATGTATGGTTTTGACCCGTCACTTCCACCGCCGCCTTACAACGAACAACATAAAATTTTCACACCTGAGAGTTGGGAAAGGTTATCCAAGGCTTTGCCTGAAACTATAAAGACCGGAACCTCCTACGAACTTGAGCTGGAAATGTTGCGTAAAGATGGAAGCAATGGCTGGATGTGGGTGAAAGGCGAGGTGGTACGTGATGTAAAAGGCACAGTGGCTGGTCTTCGAGGAGCAGCACAGGATATCACCGAGCGTAAAAATGCTGAAGATATTCTTAAAATAAATGAACGACGATATAAAAGCACTCAAGAGGCGCTGCGAAAAAGTGAAGAACGACTGAGTCTGACTCTTGATTCGGTTACAGATGCCGTCTGGGACTGGCGAGTTGATACCGGAGAGATTTATTTTAGTTCTCGATGGTACACGATGCTTGGGTATGATCCTTATGAAATGCCACAGGAATTTGAAACATGGCAAAATCTTCTGCATCCCGATGACCTTCCGGATGCCGAAAAAATTATATTCAGTCATCTTAACAAGACAGAACCTTTTGAAATGGAGTTCCGCATGCGCACTAAAGATAATCAATGGCGGTGGATTCTGGCTCGGGGCAAGACTGTTGAAATAGATAATCAAGGAAAGGCTGTCCGGATGCTCGGCATCCATATGGACATAACAGAACGAAAAAAGATGGAGGAACGAATTCAACAGACCCAGAAAATGGAATCCATCGGCACCCTTGCCGGCGGTATTGCCCATGATTTTAATAATATTCTTTTCCCCATTGTCGGCCACACAGAAATGTTAATAGCGGATATTCCAGAGGACAGCCCATTTCAACCTGGCCTCAAACAAATATATACAGGTGCATTAAGAGCCAGTGAACTGGTAAAACAGATTCTCACATTTTCCCGTCAAGAAAGTGGTGAATTAAAACTGATGAAGATGCAACCGATTATTAAAGAAGCATTAAAACTTATCAGGTCTACCATTCCTACAACCATTGAGATCAAACAAAATATCAGCCCCGCCTGTGGTGTCATTAAAGCTGATCCTACACAAATACATCAGATTGTAATGAATCTTTGCACCAATGCCTATCATGCCATGGAGGAGACCGGCAGTGAACTGAAAGTAAGCCTCAAAGAAGTAGAACTTGGAGCGCTTGATCTGATCAATTCAGAGATGGCGATCGGAGTTTATGCCTGCCTCGCAGTCGCAGATAAGGGCAAAGGGATGGATAAAAATTTAACAAATCAAATCTTTGATCCATTTTTCACTACCAAGGAAAAAGGCAAAGGTACTGGAATGGGATTGTCGGTTGTTCATGGTATTGTAACAAGCATGAATGGAGCTATCCAGGTTTATAGTGAACCCGGTAAAGGAACCGTATTCAATGTATATCTGCCGGTGGAAAAGAGTTCTTTTGTAAAACACAGTATCCAGACTCATGAGACAATACAATATGGAACTGAAACCATCCTGCTTGTAGATGATGAAGATGCAATCATTACAATGGAAAAACGGATGTTGGAACGTCTGGGGTATCAAGTTACTTCACGTACCAGCAGCATTGAAGCCCTTGAAGTCTTCCGTGGTAGCCCAGATAAATTTGATCTGGTCATAACAGATATGGCGATGCCAAATATACCGGGAGATAAACTATCGACTGAGTTGGTTAAATTACGAGCTGATATTCCCATATTGCTTTGTACCGGTTTCAGTGAAACTATGTCTGAAGAAAAGGCAGCTTTACTGGGCATTAAGGGGTTTTTATTCAAACCGATTGTGATGCAGGACCTTTCTCAAAAGATACGTGAAGTGCTGGATGGGAAAAAAGCTTCAAAATCAAATTAATCTCCCTACTTATTGTTATTCATAAGGCTGATACTTTGTAGCCCGGCATTAAATTATATGAGCCAGGAACACTATCACAAGCCATTCTTGCATATTCCTGTATATAATATATACATCACATTTTAGCATATTTCAAAAAATTCGTTCCCAGGATCTGAACAAAAATCAAGTCTCCAATAAAATCAATTTTGGCAAATCTTTCTTGATTCAATTATATTTTTAGGTAATTTGAATTTCTAAAATATCTTTAATCGTTTAACTCTGACCCTAGTAAACGTTTATCCGAACAATAGGTGATTTTATTAAAAACCATGTACCCATTGGTGTTTAGGCTTACAAAGAAGGGGTAAAAGTTGGACGATGATTGA